>Ga0131853_10000673_pt1 | contig 61574 bp, 66 predicted proteins | sample TergutLab28metaG_FD_92764 | JGI IMG/M metagenome (GOLD analysis project Ga0131853, IMG submission 92764) | Labiotermes labralis P1 segment gut microbial communities from Petit-Saut dam, French Guiana - Lab288 P1 (version 2) (version 2) | ecosystem: Host-associated > Arthropoda: Insects >...
CGCTCTATAACAAAAAGAGGAAGAAGAGAATTATCAAATGGAGATACAGAATCCTATGAATATACAGTACAAGTAGAAGATGTAGCAGCTACAAATGCAGCTAGACAACAGATAAGAGAGATGCTAGAAAGAGTAAGAGACTACAACGAAGCAGCAAGAATCCCAAAAGAAGCCTCCCGCCAACTAGAAGAAGCAATAGCAAGAAGGTCAGGAAGATGTACAAGCTACTGCCTCACAGGTAGCACTGCAACCAACGATACCACAGACCTATACTATGGGTAATTCTTTACTATGACAATAACCTCAAGTAGCAGTCTGTGGGCATGGGGTTGGAGTTAGCAAGGTCAACTCGGCGATGGTATAACCGAAAATAGCAATGTTGCCGTAAGGGTTTTGGGGTCGTCGCGGTAGCAGGTACCTGCTATAACTATAAAGTTGCATATGAAACAGGTTTAGAATTTTATTAATGTCCCAACTATTTTATTTTGGAGGATTACAGCCGTGATAACCACAAAACAACATCTGCAACGAGCGACAATGTGCTTAACAACTATCCTGACACTGCTTTTTGTGTTGTGCTTTCATGCTCATACCTTCGCTGAACACATTGAATTTCCAGAAACAGGCTTAATGCTTGCGCAAAACAATACATACCCACCACAAACACCACCACCAGATACTGCATTATACACCCCCACCCACCTCCCCATAGACATCTCCGCCATACGCCACGGAGAACAACCAAATATAACCCTATCCCTACGCTTTTTCGACCTAGACTTATTCTCCACAAACTCTCAGAGGATAAATGAGGCTATGGCAGAGCAATTAAGGCTTAATCGCAAAAGATTAGGGGATAGCTTATTTGAATCCTTTGAGACTGTCCGCATAATGGATGTAAATGAACAAGTAGCATATATAGCATTGAACATGGGTTTGTTCACAGAACCAGCAAGCTTTGGTAGGATAGGTCAAGCGGATATAGCAGATGAAATACCTATATGGGTTATTATCTTGCTATTACCCGTCTGTGCTGTCTTAGGTTATGTTATTGCTAGGGCAGTTGGACTGAAGAGTGAGGGCAAAGCATAAACAACAGAACTCTTCACTTAGAGGCGGCAAGGCATCTAGCATAGAGATTATTAAATAACTTGTATAGTAATATATACAACAGAAGCAATTAAAATATTGAATCTTAAAGGGGATATCCCAATGTTCATAACAATAACAATCCAAACAAACAACCATCAAGCCGACATACGCATAGACTCCGAGCAAAAGATATCGCAAGGGCTAAGGGTTCTTTATGAAAGTGGCAAGCTACCACCAGCGCATATGCCTGATTTTTTTCGTTCCAGCGTAAAAGAATGCCTAGTTAGCGCACATAGAACTTTTGGTGAGGAAGGGATATATGATGGGGATGTTTTGATTGTGGTGGAATGATGGGGCATTCTGACTGCGACAGAGTAACCATCATCTATATCTATGGCAACAATAAATCTTACATAAACCTCACATATTACAAAACATGAGGTGCAACCATGATAATACAAAACTAAATACACAGCCCATACAGCGAGGACAAAAAATGGATAAAAAACTTAACACTGGCAACAACCTAACCATCTTCATACGTAACAGTGACCTAGCCATATCAAAAGAAAAGCGAGCATTCCTTACATATCCATCAGAAGGTCTAGCTAACTGTTCTTTAGAGGAATTGGAGGATGGCATAAACCTTCTCTTTGAAGCAAGCGAACTGGAGCAAGCAAAGGCAGTTTATTCAATGACAAAAGAGCAGAGATACAGATTCCTAATCAACTGCGCAGACTTGGAAAGCCTATATTCAGAATACGACTTTTCTCTATCCACAGATAATCTTCTAGTGGATATTAATCTGCGGGCGCAGATTTTGATGAGAGATGTAAAGGCAAGCAATGGAAATCCTGATAACGAAAGATTCCTCCCAAGATACAAATCCCTGATAGGTAGTTTTTTAATCCGCAAATACACATACGAAGACTTCGACAAAGGCGGTCAGGACCTCTATAGAAAAGACAAGCTATTACTTGAACTATCTAAGCTAGAAACACCCCATGAAATAAAAGCACGATTAATAAAGGAATACCATAAAACAGTAAATAAAACAGCTCAAACAAAACGTCTAGTATCTAAGCGCAGTGCAATGGTATCTCGTGTAGCTGTGCCTATCCTAACCATAGCACTAATGGCCGCGGGATACTTCACAAGCATGGCATTATTATTCGACATCCCATATAGAAATCAAGTGATACTAGCAAATGAAGCCTATATAGCAGGAAACCCTCTGGAAGTACAAAGAACACTTACAGAATTTCCTGTACAAAACCTAACCCATGAAACAAAACACATACTTTCTCGCTCTTATGTAGCCACAGAACCTATAAGTGATGCCCAAAGAAATAATCTTCTAATGGGTTTAACGCTAATAACAGACACCTCCATCTTTGATTACTGGATACATCTAGGTCGTCTTGAATTCTACGAAGCCATAGATATAGCCCAACGCTTCGGTGATAGCGAACTACTTCTTTTTGCTTACATAAGACAAGAAGCCATTGTAAGAGCCGACCCTCATATGCCTGGCAGCGAGAAGGTTACTTTGCTTTCCTATATAGAAGGCAGAATTGATGCTTTGCAGAGGGAGCGGGAGGTCGTTGAGGAAGCTATGAATAATAATGGTGATGTCGGTAACGGCGATATAGATGCATATGATAATGATGGTGCAGATGTATACGGCGATTATGACCAAGACCCCTACGTTGACTCTTATGATGATGAAAGCTACGAAGATGAGGATGGTGGAGACGAATAATGAACACCAACTTTTTAGCACTATTCAATGGCGGCAATATGACAGAACTCTCTGCGCAGGCTCTAGTTTCTGAACTTAGAGTTGTGGGGGAAAAGATTAATGACCTTAACCCCGACACACCACTTATCGAACAATTATCCATACTACCAAACAAACTATTCCATATATCAGGTGGATTGGTCGCTTTGCATGTACAAGTTGAGCCTAGATATTTCTCTACAGTTCGTGTTAATCCTATTAGAATTGGTAGTTCTGTTAGTAACCATGTGAGGATTTGTAATGGCAGTAAAGATGATGTCCATGGCAGTGATGATGACAATATCAAAGCTACAGATGCAAGCTTGTCGGTTAGCGGTAACACGCTCTCCGTCATAGAGGGCAATAACATATACCTCAATGGCAAAAAGATATCCACAGGAAACCACCCCCTATCCTACGGAGATAGCCTATGGGTAGGCACAACAAAGATAATACCTCATAACGGCTACATAGAGTGCGTTGGCTTAGATTTTGATATTAACCTCAACATCTCCCCAACAACCCCAACCCCCTACGCAGGCTTCCCTGACTACAAACGCTCCCCCAGAATAATAAAACGCTCCCCAACAGAAGATGCAGAAATAAAATCCCCCCAAAAGAAAGACGAAAAGAAGAAATGGGAGATTCTTAAAGTAGTTCTTCCCCCTGTCATGACCTCTATGGTAATGGTAGGCGGCAGTATGTTAATGGGCAGAGGTCTCTTTGTTCTTATAAGTGCCGCCGCTATGTTTGTAAGCGTTGTGTTTTCAACTACAATGCTTATAAGCGACCGCAAAGAGAGGAAAAAGAAACAAGCAGAGCGAGAGGATAATTATGATATATACCTACTAGAAAGACGCAAGGCTATATATGAGCTTTATGAAGCTAATAAAGAGTCGCTATTATACCACAACCTATCCCCAAAAGAAATAGAACAAGAAATACTATCATACTCCAGTCGCATATACGAACGCGCTGCCAATGACAGCGACTTTTTAACCATGTCATTGGGCTATGGCACTTTGTCTACCAGCTTTAATGTTAAATACGAAGTAGAGGGCGCAGCAGACGACATAAACAAAGACCCCTTAGTTGATGAAATGAAAGGGCTGGGCTCTTCCTATAAAAACATACTTGATATGCCCATTATAATAGACCTAAAACAAGCGCACCTTGGTCTTGTAGGCGAAAAAGTATACATACACCGCCAGCTATCAGCAATCATGACACAGCTATGCTTCTATCAAAGCTATCATGACATAGAAGTCATTATGCTAATAGAAGAAGAACATAGGCCAAGCTTTGAATGGACAAGATGGTATCCTCACCTGAAAATAAAGAACATAAATGTAACAGGGCTAATATCGACAGAAAACCACAGAGACCAAGCACTGGGCAATATCGCCCAAGTGCTTAAAATGCGTAAGCAAAAACAAGAAGAAGAGAAAAAAGACAGCCGCTTTTTGCCGCATTATGTCTTTATAATAGATAATCCTAAGCTAATAATTAACCACAGCATAATGGAATATCTGCAAACACCAAGCACAGACCTAGGATTCTCACTAATATATACAACGCACCTGCAAGCCAATCTGCCCGAAAACATAAGGACCGTATTTCTGCTAACTGGCGGTGAACATGGCATACTTGTAATGAACGAAGGCAATCTATTAAACACATGTGCTATATTACCAAGTCTTGCAGGTGTAAACCTAGAAGCAATGTCCCGAAAGATTGCTCCTTTACGCCACAGCCAAGGCATATCTACCCAAATACCCGAAAGTGTATCCTTCTTTGAGCTATATAATGTTAAAAGACCAGAAGAAATACCTGTGCTTAGCCTATGGGAGAAAAATGCCTGCCATAAATCTTTGGCTGTACCTTTAGGGCTGCGTGGCAAAGATGATATCGTAAACCTAAACCTGCATGAGAAAGCCCATGGTCCACATGGTCTTGTAGCGGGTACAACAGGCTCTGGTAAATCTGAGATTGTGCAATCTTACATATTATCTCTGGCTGTCAACTTCCATCCCCACGAAGTGGGCTTCCTTCTGATTGACTACAAAGGTGGCGGCATGGCCAATCTCTTTGCTAAGTTGCCGCATCTATTGGGTACTATAACAAATCTGGACGGAAGCGAAAGCATGAGGGCATTAGCATCTATAAAAAGCGAACTTGCTAGAAGACAGCGTATTTTTAACGAGTACAATGTAAACAGCATAAACCAATACACAAAACTTTTCAAAGCAGGAGAATCCACCCTGCCCATGCCTCACCTATTTATCATATCCGATGAGTTTGCAGAGCTAAAGAAAGAGCAGCCAGAGTTTATGGCTGAACTTGTAAGTACCGCGCGTATTGGTCGAAGCCTTGGTGTGCATTTGATACTGGCAACACAAAAGCCAACAGGCGTTGTTGATGACCAGATATGGTCTAACTCTAAATTCAAGTTGGCTCTTAAAGTAGCCAATGAGGGTGATAGCAATGAGGTATTAAAAACCCCCGATGCCGCCCGTATTACACAGCCAGGCAGAGCATACCTACAAGTAGGCAATAACGAGATATATGAGCTTTTTCAATCCGCGTACAGCGGCGCGCCTTATAGCGAAGATGTTGTAGAGCGCGGGTTTGATAATAGAGTGTATATGATAAACAGGCTTGGCCAAGGTGTGTTGCTTAACGAAGACCTTAGCCTTGTAGATACCGCCGAGGATTCAAGACTAACTCAACTTGATGTTACAGTTAATCATATTCATGACTTGTATGGCCAATTAGGCTCTACAATTGTTGATAGACCATGGTTGCCGCCTTTGCTAGATAAGATTATTGCAGAACAAGCAGTCTTAGGTCGTGATGTCGGTCAAATCAATACCATAGGTCTCTCTATACCTATGGGCATGGTAGATATCCCTGAAGAGCAACGCCAAACAGAATACTCACATAACTTCATAGAGGACGGAAACCTAGCTGTGTTTGCAGCATCAGGCTTTGGCAAATCTACTGTGCTTATGAATATTGCTTTGACATTAGCTTCTACCAACTCTCCAAGGCTGCTTAATTATTTCGTTTTGGACTATGGCAATTCGGCATTGGCACAACTGCGCGGCCTGCCCCATACAGCAGACTATCTATCAATAGATGATGGCGAAAAGCTGGACAAGCTTGAAAAGCTATTAGCAGAAGAGTTAAAAAAGCGCAAGCAGCTTTTTGCTTCTGTTAATGCTATTAATTTCAAGATGTATAATGAAGTCGCTAAAGAAAAACTCCCTGCCATAATAGTCTTTGTAGATAACACCGACATAGTGCGCGAAGTAAGCGAAAGCCTAGAAGACACTCTAACAAAGCTCTCAAGAGATGGTATAGGCGTTGGTATATATATCACAATAGCCGCATCCCGCCCAGGAGCTGTGCGCTATTCTGTGCTTAACAACTTTAAAAACAAGCTTGCTATGTTTATGTATGATGCATCAGATGCCACCACTCTTGTTGGTCGTTCTGCATATCAGCTACCAGAGGTACGAGGTCGCGCTATGGTTAAGCTAAAGGATGTGCATATAGCACAGCTATACCTTCCTGTGCCGCATGAAGACGAAATGTCATATGTCAAGCTAATTGGTGAGGTTATAGCAGATATCGATGAACATAACACAGCACCAAAAGCTAGAGGTGTCAGAATTGTTCCTGATGCTATTACCTATACAGACCTCGTGCCATACCTAAACACAAATGACCGCATGGGCATTATAGGCTTTGATATTGAGTCTACCGAGCCAACATATTTTGACATGTCTATCACATCACAGCTTATTGTTGGTGGGCCTGCAACTGGTAAGACTAATGTGTTAAAGTTGTTGATTAAGCAGTTTGTTGATGATGAATCCATCGCAGATACCACCAACCTCTGCTTCATATCCGATTCTCGCGCCTGCGACTTGCAAGATTATGAAGACATACCAAGCATCACCTACATGAGCAGTGAAAACCAATTGGAGGAATTCTTTACAAGGCTATCACAAGAAGTAGGGCGCAGACAAAACCTATACGAACAATCAGGTATGCGCATAAAAGACTTCATAGCATCCCTGCCTACAGCCCTAGTCCTAATAGATGATGCTGATAACTTCGTGGAGCTATGCAAGCCCAAATCATTTGAAACGGAAAGTCTTATGGCAAAATCCAAAGAAATGGGCATCACCTTTATTGCTACCACCCTCCCAGGCAAGATGCGTGGCTATGACGGCATAACTACCATCCTTAAAGATAATCAAGCTGGACTTGTGCTTGGCAGCCCTTCTGACCAAGGCATTCTTGCTGTAACGCCTCCTCGTAACTATAAAGCTATAGTAGATATTGGCTTTTGGTTTAAGAGAGGGGATGTTAGACAGGTTAAACTGCCGCTTATGTGATAAGAAATTGATAGTTGAAAACAGAAGCTGGAAAATCAGAAGTTAGGAACAAAGAGTTAAAAATGCACAGAAACAGGATGATGTACTAAGATTATATGACTCAGAAAAGAGGTCGATATCATGCAAAAACGCTGGCTACCATTCATAGCCGCCTTAATAGTTATAGCCTTTATATCAGGTCAGTTCTTCGGAGCAAATGCTCAAGTAGAGCATAGCGAGGCGAGAGAAGAGACCCAGACCATTATGCAGACCACTATAGCCGTTATTAATGCTGATACAGGCTCTATTGTTGATGGCGAAAGGCAGAACTTTTCTGCGGCTATTATAGAAACTTTAGGAGAGGATTTCGTTCTTGTATCTCCAGCCATGGCCTACACAGGATTATCTACGGGCATGTATGGTGCAGTAATCACTTTTCCTTCTCATGTTTCAGAAAGAGTGCTATCCTTCAACACTCAAAACCCAGAGCAAGTACGATTGGAATTTCAGATAAACCCTAACCTTCCCGAACAAGATTTCATAGAAACCCACACCCGAATAATGGATTTGCAAATGGCTATCAACACCACCATAGCCTATACATATGTTAGCTCTATTTTTTATCAGTTTCATGCCGCGCAGGACGAAATAGGCAATATCTTTCAAAATGATTTGGCTCATCTTGAGGCATTAGGTATTGTGGATATGGAACAGTTCACGGCATCGTTACAACTAGATGCCCTGCCCGCCCTGCCACTTGACCCAAATGCTCCTGTTACTTCCCATTTTCTGTTAAGTGTTACAGACTTTGCAGAAATAGTGGCCGATATGTACCAAACAAGCTTTGACACCGCTGTATATGACTATCTAAACATGCGCTATGACCTAATAGCCATGACAGAACATTTTCCAGAGCAAGAAAGAGAATGGCTAGAGGCTTTGGAGATATGGGCCGATGTATTTGACCAATATGGTTCGGATTTAGAAGAATATTCTTTCCTAGTAAGAATGCATCAAATGGATTTGGAAGATTGGTATATGCAAGCATCTTTTTGGAATGAAGACCTAACATGGTATCATGAAAACTTGGATGAATGGTTTGATGATATCTATGACTGGAGCAACTACTTACACGACCATGAGCAAGAATCCTTTGATTGGTTTATGTTTGCTACAGGCTGGCAGGATGAGTTAATATTTTTTCAATCCGACCTTGAGATGTGGCATTCTAGCGCAGTTTTTTGGAATGACCAATTATCAGATTTTGATGCTCTAGCCGCAGATTGGGCAACAGAGGCGACTTTATGGCATGAAGAGTCTGTGGAACATATGGATGATGTGTCAGACTGGCATAACGACCTTTTGGCGTGGAGCATCGATGCCGAAGATTGGCATGATATAAGTCAAGATTATCTTGATGATATAGAAGCTTTTGGTGATGATGCTTACTATTATCTATCAAGTATACTCTATAACTTCGATAATGCGGTATATGACTTACAGAATTGGCTTTATGACTTGCAGACAAATAACATCTATGAAATTACAAACTTTATATATGATTATAATAACTATGTTTACGATTTAGACTTGATGTTTGTTGGACTGGATGATTGGTACAACGATTTGCATAACTATTATAATGCATTAAATACCAATATTGTTTTATTAGAGGGTTCGTTACTTGCCCTAATACCGCCCTTGCCAAACATAGCCCATTTGTCAGACCCGCTTGACCAGATGACATACTTACTTGACTGGCATGGGCAAGCTACAACATCAATATTGGATTTGCCTAATCTGGTAACGGGCATTGGCGGCATTATTCCTGCCTTCGATTATGCTACAGCACCAGTTATAAGCTACATAAACCTACCTACACTAAATCAACAGATAACCCAACCTCCCACACTTAACACTTACCTTACTGGGCAAAACTTTGTAATGCCGAACATAGTATTGCCTCACCCCCAAGGCATACCGCCTGCCTTTTATGGCATACCACAACCAATAGCAATACATGCTCCACCAGAGTTATTTACTGACCAGCCAGAGGAGCCGCCAACACTAGATACAGAACAACCAAATGACCCACCTTCAATAACAGCACTCCCGCCACTAACAGCCATGCAGCCTATACTCACACACCCTGGCAACCCTATGTTGCTAGAGACATATCAACCTTTTAATCCAATAGTAGGCAGACCACCAAGAGCTAATGACTTTTGGGATTCTTTAGACGATATGCATTGGCAATTAATGCGTTTTGATGTAGATAATTATCTAACATCAGCATATCGCTGGGAGATTAACAGAATGCTGTGGGATTATGAAAGATATCTTGATGACGTAAGATTCGACCTAGCATCTCAGTTTGATGAAAATGTGGATATGCTATTAGATGTCAGGTTTGGCTATACAGACTTTTTATCAGACCTAAGAGCCGCCGCATTACAAGCAGAGGCTGATACAATAGAGCAACTAGACAACACTCTAAGCATATTTGCTCAAAGAGTAGAAGATACAAGCGAAGATACCAGAGACCGCCTAGAAACCTTCGCTAATATGATGCCAGAAAGCAGAACTCCTCTAGGACCTAACAGAGACCTAACCAGATTTACCGTAGCTCCTTTTGATGTTGTTACTCCTCAGATGAGAGGGGCAGCTATGGTAGTTGAGGTTGAGGCAGAGACCATAGTTCCTGTTTTTGAGAGTTATCTTTGGATAGCACTGCCTATTCTTGTTGTTATCTTTGTTCTGACTCTTGGGAGTTATGGGGTTGAGTTGGTTAGGAAGGCAAAGGGCAGGAGCGAGGATGAGTAGGAGTATGGAGTCGAGGAGAATCAACCTCTAGTTTTGGAGTTATCATCTACAACAACTTTAGTAGCCGCGAACCCCTCACATAACTTTGATGTTCATGTATATTTACCGTAAGCAAAGACCGTCAACTCCCAGTCCTCAACAAGGCATACACAAACCTATCACACAACCCTTATCATGCCAAAGGCGGATAGGGGTTGAAGTCCGTTCTTTCCGAATGGGATAGTTGAAGGAATAACCATCACAACCCCGTTCTGCACTTTATAGTGGCAAACAACTATATACCGAATTTATTACAAAAAGGTGATGTGATATTAATAATGTTTTTATCTTTGATAGCAACAAACCCTCCGAACCCGAATTATCTGGGCGCAATGCCTCACTAAAAAAACTAGGGTCAGTCACAGAAAGGCTCACCGATAGCGAGCTTGAGTACATAGTATCCATATCAGAGCTACCACCCAATGCAAGGATACAGTTGCCAACCTAAGCACAAAATCACACAAGGGCGGATAAAACCGCCCTTTTTTAATCTCCCTCCTGTTGACATTGCCAGCCAATGCTGGTAAAATGGTAAGAATTGAAAGACTACCGTTGCATCGGAAAGGAAGTGCGAAACATGAGAGAAGAATTGCTTGCTATAAAATCAAAAGTTTTGGCTGAAATAAATGCTGCCGAGGGGCTTGCCGCCTTAGAGGACATACGCGTAGCCGCCTTTGGCAAAAAAGGCGAAATGACGGCAATCCTGCGTGGCATGGGTGGGCTAAGTGCTGAGGAACGCCCAGTTATAGGTCAGATAGTAAATGAGGTACGCGCGGAGTTAGAGAGCGCGCTTGCAAACAAAAAATCCACGCTGGCTCAGGCAGATATGGCGGAAAAGCTGGCTAGGCAAGGGCTGGACATAACCCTGCCAGGCAAGAAAAAGGTCATTGGCAACAGGCATCCCGTAGCTATGGTAACAGACGAGATATGCAAAATCTTTATGGGCATGGGCTACGAAATAGCTGAGGGACCAGATGTAGAGACGGATTATCATAATTTTGAGGCATTAAATATCTACAAAGGGCATACCGCGCGGGATGAGCAGGACACATTCTATGTAGAGGGCGGCAAAGTGCTGCGTACACATACATCCCCTGTGCAGATACGCTATATGGAAAACAACAAGCCGCCGATAGCAATAGTCGCGCCTGGCAAAGTTTTTCGTAGTGATGAGATAGATGCAACGCATTCGCCTGTTTTTCACCAAATAGAGGGGCTGGTTGTGGATAAGGGCATACACATGGGGCATCTAAAGGGTGCTTTGACGGTGTTTGCCAAAGCCCTCTTTGGCGAGGATGTAAACACACGCTTTAGACCGCACCATTTCCCCTTTACAGAGCCTTCCGCCGAGATGGACATCTCATGCTTTGGTTGCGGCGGCAAGGGCGGCAATTGCCGCATTTGCAGGGGCGAGGGCTGGATAGAGCTTATGGGTTGTGGCATGGTGCATCCAAAGGTGCTTGAGCGTTGCGGCATAGACCCCGAGATCTACAGTGGCTTTGCCTTTGGCATGGGTCTTGACCGTGTGGCCATGCAGCGTTTTAATATACCAGATATGCGCTTGCTTTTTGAAAACGACATGAAATTCCTACAGCAATTTTAGGAGGTTAATATGAAAATTCCAATTTCTTGGCTAAAAGATTATGTAAATATAGATTGCGACACAAAAACCCTAGCAGACCTAATGACAGCCAGCGGCACAAAGGTTGAAGCCATTGAGCATCGCGGCGCAGATATCACAAATGTTGTGGTAGGCAAAATTTTAAGCATCACCCCTCACCCCAATGCAGACAAACTTGTGATAACGCAGGTGGATGTGGGCAACGAAACCCCGACGCAGATTGTGACAGGGGCTACAAACCTAACCGAGGGCGACTACATCCCTGTAGCCCTTGCTGGCGCACATCTGGCAGGCGACCTAAAAATCAAAAAAGGCAAGATACGCGGCGAGGTTTCTGATGGTATGCTTTGCTCCGTTGAAGAACTAGGGCAAAGCCGCACAGAATACCCCGAAGCCCCAGAAGACGGCATTTACATTTTTGCCGAGCCACAGCCGCTGGGCGCAGATGCCAGAGAAATCCTTGGTCTTCTTGATGATGTGCTAGAATTTGAGCTAACATCAAACCGCCCCGACTGCTATAGCATAATAGGCATAGCCCGCGAAGTAGCCGCTACCCTAGGTCAAACGCTACCCCACGCAGAGGCGGCTCATAGCCGACCGCCCTTTAACGCTATCGACGTAGAAATACAAAATCCCAACTTATGCCCGCGCTATATAGCCCGTGTGGTAAAAAATGTAAAGATACAGCCATCCCCGCAATGGATGCGCACACGCCTTGCGGCAAGCGGCTTGCGCCCTGTTAATAATATCGTAGACATCACAAATTATGTGATGCTAGAATACGGACAACCCATGCACGCCTTTGATATCAATGCAATCGAGGGTCATGTGATTGTGCGTAATGCCGAAGATGGCGAGAAAATAACTACGCTGGATGGCGAAGAGCGCGTACTTGATGCAGATATGCTTGTGATAGCTGACACAAAAAAGGCTGTGGGCATAGCTGGCATTATGGGCGGCGAATTTTCTAAGATAACAGACGATACAACCACGATTTTATTTGAATCCGCAAACTTTAATGGTCCTAACATTCGCCAAACAGCTAAAAGATTGGGTGTGCGTACAGATTCCAGCGGAAAATATGAAAAGGGGCTAGACCCAAATCTAGCTGAAATATGCGTAAACCGCGCTATTGACCTTGTTACGTTGCTTGAAGCAGGTGACGTTGTGCCTGGTTGCATAGACCGTTACCCCACCCCACGCACAGAGGGCAAAGTGCCATTTACTACAGAAAAGATAAATGCGCACCTTGGATTGGAGCTAACATGCGCCGAAATGGATGAGATTTTTGCACGTGTTGGAATTAGTGTGCAAGACAATATAGCAACCATCCCCACACATCGGGCGGATATTCAGCTATGGCAAGATTTGTCAGAAGAAGTGGCGCGTTTGCACGGCTACGATAAAATCCCTAATGTAATAGCTTCCTCGTCCAATGTGGGCAAGAAAAGCGCAACGCAATTGATGGAAGATAGACTATGTGAAGCCATGGTGGCGCAAGGTTTTTGCCAAGCCCTAACATTTGCCTTTGAATCACCCAAGGTATTTGACAAGATAGGCTTTGCGACAGATTCGCCTTTGCGCCAAGCCGCACGCATTACAAATCCGCTGGGTGAGGACACAAGCATAATGCGCACCACCATGCTAAACTCTATGCTAACGGCATTATCCACTAATTGCGCAAAGCGCAACGAAACAGCGGCATTATTTGAGATTGCAAAGATTTACCATGTAAATGAAGGCGCGGAATTACCAGATGAAAAGAAAATATTGATGATAGGATATTATGGCGATGCCGACCTTTTCCATATAAAAGGTGTGGTGGAGACAATCGCGGAGCAATTTGGCATAACAGAAACCGCTCAGAGCTATGTGGCAGAGAAAAACCTTCCATTTATGCATCCTGGCCGTTGCGGCAAGCTTTTTGTAGATGATATGCTTTTAGCAACCTTTGGACAGGTGCATCCCGCTGTAGCTGATGCCTATGAAATAGGGCGCGAGGCGTATCTTGCATATTTCTATGTAGATGCATTATTCGCTCAAGCTAGTTTGGATAAAAACTATACACCATTGCCACGCTACCCAGAAATGACGCGAGACATAGCCATTGTGGTAGAAGAGCGCGTAACAAATGGCGACTTAATGGGCATCATCCGCAAAAATGGCGGCAAACAGCTACGTATCGTATCTTTATTTGATGTATACACAGGCGACAAGGTTACAGATGGCTCGAAATCCATGGCATATAGTCTTGTTTTCCGCGCAGATGACAGAACACTGACGGACGAAGAAATTTCAAAAAATATGACAAAAATTGTAGCCGCCTTGCAAGATGCCTTTGGTGCTACTTTGCGCGGATAACTTGAGCTAAAAATGATGGCTAATAATATCAAGAGATACCTATTTATCGCAATAGGATTAATAATGGTGACTTTAGGGGCAATTGGTGCAATATTGCCCCTTTTGCCAACAACCACACCTTTTCTCATCCTGGCAGCCATGCTTTTTTCCAAAGCCAGCCCTCGTTTTCATACATGACTGCTTGGCAATCGCTATTTTGGTCCATATATCATGCATTATGAAAACGGTGCGGGTGTGCCGCGCCACCTAAAAATAAAGACCATTGCCTTACTTTGGGTCGGTCTTATTGTTTCTGCTGTTTTGGTTGATATATTGTGGGTGCGGGCATCGTTGCTTGTGGTGGGTATTGGGGTTACTGCTCATGTGGTTATGATTAAGAAAAAACACAATGAATGCACAGAAATTTCTTGTAACGAAATCCAAATTATTTCGTCTAACTAATATAGAGACTAAAATGAAGGGGGCGAAAATGCGAAGGTGGATGAAATAGAATTTAAGCAGATGTACAGCACCTTCTATATGAAGGTGTATTCTTTTGCAATGACATTGGCAAAAAACCAAGATGATGCCGAGGATATTACACAAAAGACATTCTTAAAAGCCATGACAACCAATAAAAAGATGCGCGGCGAAGCATCAATGCTTACTTGGCTTTGTGCTATTGCTAAAAATTTGTTCTTGGATGAATACAGAGCTAAAAAGCACACGGACGAGCTCAACGAAGGCACTCTTTCAGACATGAATATAGAAAGAGCATTTGCTGATGAAGATTCTGCTTTCCGTATACATCAAGTGTTGCACAATTTAGATGAACCGTATAAGGAAGTATTTCAACTTAGGGTTTTTGGCGAATTGCCTTTTCAAAAAATCGGTTTATTATTTGACAAAACAGATAGCTGGGCGCGTGTTACATATCATCGCGCACGTCTCAAAATTAAAGAGAGGGTGAAAGAAAAATGAATATTTCTTGCAGTATTATCGCAGATTTACTGCCGCTTTATCACGATGGTGTTTGCAATGGGGATAGCGCAAGGCTTGTCGATACACATATTGCATCTTGCGGCAAGTGCAAATCAACACTTGAAGAAATGAAGGACAACAAACTTGATAGCCATATGAAAAAGGAGCGTGACAATATGCTTGAAAATCACATAGGAAAACTTAAAAAATCACTTATACAAGGTGTATCCATTGCAATGATAGTTACCATAATCACTACCTTCGCAGTAAATTTTGCGACCTCAGGGACTTTAAGCTGGTTTTACTTTGTATTGAGTGGAGCATTGCTACTTAGCTCGCTAACGATAGTTCCATTGCTTTTTGAAAAGCATAGGGGAATCCTAACGCTAATAAGCTCTGTTGCAAGTTTGCTTTTGCTGCTTTTTACAATTAACTATATTGTTGATGATAATTGGTTTTGGGTAGCGGCTATATCTGTTTTGCTTTCTGCTGGTTGCAGTTGGCTTATTGTAAGCATTTTCGGCAAAAAGAGGAGCTAAGAGTCTATCTAAAATCTATCTTCACACATTTTTCAATCTTTCGACAAAGCTATCACTTCATCAAACAAAGCCTTGAACCTTTCATCATTTTCATGCGTAATCACAATGCAGGTCAAATCGTCATCTTTAAATAAATTTTCTAAAATATCACATGCTGCCGCTAGGTCGATATTTGATGTTATCTCATCCAAGATTAATATTTGCGGATTATGCAGCATGGCTCTTGCCAAAACCAAGGACTGCTTTTGGCCACCCGACAACCCAGAATTATTAGAAATACCGCGATTGAGTTCTTCATCATTTGTTAAAAAGTTCTTGATTCTGGTGGTATTTATCACATCATCAATCACCTTCTTTTCATGCGTATCAGAAAAGAAGGTGATGTTTTCATATGCCGTATCATTAAAGATATATGGGTCTTGTCTCACAAAGCGCAATATGCCATTAAGGCTTGCGGGGTCAATATTTCTGATATCTTTACCGTCTATTTTTACAGAGCCTTCATAATCTGTCACTTCCAGAGCCAGAACTTTTGCCATGCTAGATTTCCCAAAGCCCGAGGGAGCTTTTATAGCATATTTTTTTCCTTTTTCAAAGCGAAGGTTCATATTTTTGAATATATAGTTGCCATCATCATATTTTATTGCTAGGTCAGAAATCTCTATGGAATCTACAAAATTATTGAGTATAATGGGCTTTTGGCTTTCTATCTTGGGTGTTTCCATGGCTTTACTGCGAATATGCTCACTTGCCTTCATGGCATTCATAATTTCAGCTCCATGAACCACAGGCCATACAAGATTGCCAACAAGCTGCATGGTGGCAATAAGAAAGCCAATGGTCAGGTCTCCCGTAATAACAAGATAGCTACCAAGCCCTATGCCCGCAAATTGCACTAAAAAACCTATATTAAAAGATAACGAACCCGCCAAATCTCCTAAAAAGCCACTTCTAGCCCTAGCATTTTCTACACTTTCATTTGCCTTTTTATGGCGACCGACAAAAACACCCTGCTTGCCATACGAAACTATCTCCTTTTTGCCATCTATAATTTCTTTTACGCTATCAACATAGACAGCTTGACTATCAGAGTAAATCTTTTTGCGCTTGGCTAGCGGCTTACCAAAAATCCATGTTGTTATCATGGGTAGCAACGAAACCGCACCAACCACAAGGGTTAGCATCCAATTAATAAAAAACAACGATGCTAAAGAAAATAAAAACAGAGGAATCTGGTGAAAAAGGCTAAGCCTAAGCCCATAATAGCTTTGATGCAAAACGTCAATATCGACTGTAAAAAAGCTTAGTTCTTTATCTTCTTCTTTTGGTGATACTTTTGTGGATAGTATAAAGTTTAGGCGGTTTTGTTTTACTAATTGCAGCATCTCTTTGATATTCGCCACCCTAAACTTTGCCCCCAAGATAGCAGAAGCAATGTCCAAGGGCCATACACAAAAGGTTAGCACAAGAAAGAACACAAAATCCCGCATATGCCCACCCATTGCAGAATCCACAATGCGCTGTAGCATAAAAGCTAAGGCAACCGATATAGCAGCTTGTGTCATTAAGAAAAAGGCAGAAAAAAATAGAGTGCTTTTTGCTTTCGCAGTTGTTTTCATGAAATCTCCCTATATTCTGTTACAAGTTTAGCGCAATAATTTCGCCATCATTTTTTTGAACTACCAAACGACCCAAGCGGTCTATATCCAAAGCAGTGCCACCATCATCCCCATATGGCTGACCCAGCACAGGCATTGCCAAATGCCTTTTATACTCATCTATCAGCCCTCCCAGCCCGCTATTTACGAATGGGGTTGCTGTTTTCATTAAAACTTCCGCTACAAGATGATTCCGCGTAATTTCGCGCTTTTCGTGGGTATCAAAAATCGCACCCGCTATCTGCTCCAGCTCTCCACCAAAACCATCAAGCGGTCTGCGAAAGTTTATGCCAATACCAACAATCATGGCATCTCCCGCGGTTTCTACCAATACACCACATATTTTTTTGCCCTCCAAAAAAAGGTCATTTAGCCATTTTATCCCTGCTTGTTTCCCTGTAGTTATTTCTATCGCCTCTCGCACAGCTACAGCGGCATGTATCGTTATTAGTGTGGGGTCTGATAGCCCTAGCTCATGAGGGTACACTATGGTGGACATGTATATACCACTGCCAGACGGCGAATGAAAGCTGCGCCCATATCTGCCGCGCCCTTTGGTTTGCGTATCCGCTATTACCGTTGTGCCATGCTCTGCCCCTTCTTTTGCCATAGCCTTTGCCGTGTCATTGGTAGAATCCAGAGTATCATAAACATGCACCTCGCTAGTCAATCCATTAAAAAACTCTTCACAAAGCTTGTCCATTTTCATATTCCCTTTCGATTTTATCCATCAAGCCTTTATCCAGACCCAGCATCTTACAGATTTTTTGCGCATCCTTCGGTATAGGGTCTGTGGCATTTGCCCACAATAGGCGATAATCCATATAATCCGCAATATCCGCCCCACCAATTTTATCGGGCAGATTTGTTAGCCCCGCGACTCGGTAATATTGAACCTTTGGCGCAGTTATGGATATATCATAATGTGTAGAAAGCAGGCTTATAGACTTTGATTCCGCTAACCAAGACGTCAAAGCGCGTACAATAGCCGCACCCTCAGCAGGATTTGTGGCACGGGCGGGTTCGTCTAGCGCAATGAAAAGAAAATCAGTCGCAAGGCTTGCTGCTAGCTCTCTTAGCCTCGCTACCTCGCCCCCAAAACTAGAAAGCCCCATGGATGCATTTTGTAAGTCCTGCGACACAATGAAAATGCCATCAAATAGCGGCATCTCGGCATATTGAGCGAAAACTGGTATACCAAGGGCGCATAAAGCCACATTGAGCGCAGCGGTCTTTATAGCAACACTTTTGCCACCCATATTTGCACCTGTTATGATAGCCACGCCCACCTCAAGTTCTAGCGATATAGGTGTCATTTCGCGCCTGTTTTCTACCAAAGTAGCATTCACCATGGGATTTGACATATTCTCTAGTCTGATAGCAGTCTCACTAATTATGGGTCGCGTACAGCCGTATTTCACAGCCATTATAGCTTTCGCCATAGCCAAATCAAGATTGCCTAGATTCTCAATATTATTTACAAACACAGGCATATGCGGGCGCAAAAGGATTGATAGCTCCTCCATTATACGCATTTCCTCAGCCGCCTGTTCCTCCCATGTACCCTCGCGCCTTAGCTTGGGAAGGGTGTCCGAGAAGCCATCATCCAATGAAAATGGCACAATATGTGCTTTTTTTGGGTCAAGAATATCAAGCGCAGTAGTCATTGGCTTGAAGGTTATGCCTAATAATTGCAAATCAGCATTAATCCCATTAAATATTGGCAAGAATTGCTCAAAACATAGCAGAAATTGTTTGATTTCAAAAAGCTCAATTTCATTTAGAGAGCCGCTAGCTAGCTTTGTCAATGCCCCTTGGATATTCTTAAAGTGCGCAAGGCAGTTACACAAAGCATCTGAATTTATATGCATTAGCTTTTCAATATTATCAAAATGCTGATTTATCAAAGCTTCATCAGAAAAAGGTGTGATTCGCTTTAGTTTTTCCACGCCATAAGGCGACGAAGGCATGATAAGGCGTAGGGCATGATTAAGCCCTATGGATTCTCTTTGTATATTATCTAGTCCTAGCATAATGCACCCCCAATATTATAAACAGGAATATCCACAGATTGTTGCATACGCTCCAGAAATAAGACTGGGTCGAATCCCATGCCATATGGCGATGTAGGGTTTATTGTTATTGCCACTAGATTTGAGCGGTTTTTTACGGATATTGAACCGCCGCTTAATCTCAATTTTGCTAGGGCTTTGGGTGATATTAGGATTTTTGAGGGGTCTTCAGCTATTATGTGTTTGCCGCGTAGGTTGTCTAGTTTTTTTTCGGTTACTGCACCTTGGATATGGGTTTCGTCATCAGAAGGTGGGCGACAAAGTGCCGCCCCTACGAACGGTAAATTAAATAGCTCTGCTGTGTGTTTTGTTTGTGTGATTACTTCGTCCATGCTGCTTGATAATGCCGCGCCTGTGGCCAGTACCACGGCTTCTGCAACATGCGGTACAGCAAGACTTTTGCGTCCTACTGCGCCATCCACAATCACTTTTGTCGCTCCCATATTTTGCAGAGTCTGCGCCACATCGGCTATTTGCGATACCATGGATGGTCCAGCCAGCATCACATATCCACCTGAAAGCGTATGCGCAACAACTATGCGCCCAAGCGGCGTAGATATACCATCCATCACGCTCAAAATCTTTCTTGCAGCATCATTAATACCCAGCTCGCGTTTTGTTAGCAATTTTTCGGCAGTAGCAATAATAGTGCTTGAAGGCACAAAAATACGAGGCTTTGGCGTGGCTGTTACTTGGTCGGTTTCTTCGCCATCTAGCCCTATACTCGTTAGTCCTAGGGTTATGCCGTTCGATGCAAAGCCTTGTATCATGTGGTTTAGCGTAGTTGTTTTGCCCACATTTTTTGCCATGCCTGCTATGGCTATGGTTTTGTATGGCATCAAAATTTCTGCTAGATTCTTCATATTGACAGGATATCACACAAAGGGACTGTGGGTCAAGCCACCAGAGCATTTTGCTATAGACAAATTTTTGTTGTCAAGTTATACTAAAGATGAGGTGATATATTATGAAAGATATAGTAATAGTGTCGGGCGCAAGAACGCCCATAGGTAGCTTTGGCGGATGTTTCCAAAATGTTAGCGCGGTGCAGCTTGGCACTGTCGCCGCTAGTGCCGCCCTAGAGCGCGCTGGCGTTAAGCCTGAGCAGGTAGATGAGGTTATTTTCGGCAATGTGCTGCAAGCTGGGCTTGGGCAAAATGTGGCGCGTCAGATTGCCATGGCTTGTGGCGTGCCTGAGGGCGTGCCATCTTTTGTTGTAAACCATGTTTGCGGTAGCGGGCTAAAAGCCGTTATGCTTGCCGCACAAGCCATAGCGGCGGGCGAGGCAGATATAGTGCTGGCTGGCGGTACAGAAAATATGTCCCAAGCACCATTTTTATTGCCAAATATGCGTACAGGTCATAAACTGGGCAATACAGAGCTTTTGGACACTTTGACACATGATGGCTTGACGGATGTGTTTAATGGCTACCACATGGGCATTACAGCCGAGAACCTAGCAGAAAAATATAATCTAACGCGCGAAGCACAAGACGAATTTGCGGCGACAAGCCAACAAAAGGTGCAGGATGCCATAGCCGCAGGACATTTTGTAGATGAAATAGCTTCCGTGAGCATTCCGCAACGCAAGGGCGACCCTATCATAATAGATAAAGACGAATATCCACGCGCAGGGACAACGGCAGAGAGCCTAGCAAAACTGCGCCCTGCCTTTAAAAAGGACGGCACAGTAACTGCGGGCAACGCAAGCGGCATCAACGACGGCGCGGCAGCTGTGGTTGTTATGAGCCGCACGAAAGCCGAAGAACTAGGCATTAAGCCTCTTGTAACGATAAAATCCTACGCAAGTGCAGGTGTAAGTCCATCCATAATGGGCATTGGTCCTGCCCCCGCTACGAGCAAGGCTCTTGAGAGGGCAGGCATGAACCTTGCTGACCTTGATTTGATAGAAGCAAATGAGGCTTTTGCCGCTCAGTCTCTGGCTGTGGTGGCAGAGCTTGGGCTTGACACCAGCAAGGTTAATGTAAATGGCGGCGCAATCGCCCTTGGTCATCCTATTGGCGCAAGCGGCACGCGGGTTTTGGTTACATTGCTTTATGAAATGCAAAGAGCGGGTGCTAAAAATGGGCTGGCTACATTATGTATTGGCGGTGGCCAGGGTGTGGCGATGGTTGTGTCACAATGAGAGCGCAGGGCAAACCGCCAAAAATTTCAAGGCAGTCACAAAAAACTATAAGCGCATTAGATTCATCGACACAAAAGCGCGTCAAGGACGGTATCATGGCTATTCCAGAGGGAAACATAGTACCCTTGTCAGGCACCCCAAACTCCTATCGGCTTCTATAGGTAAATGGAGAATAATATTTTGTTGGATAGATGAAACACAAATTTATATCCAAAAAATCTCACCACGTGGTGATGCGTACAAGGATGTTTAAGGCATGGGAGCAACGCAAACACAGGTAGCGCAAGCATTTGAAGCATTCAATTTGTTGCCTGAAACTGAACAACATCTTGTTTATCAACTAATGGTGTGGCTCGTTCCTGATGATATTGCAACTCCAGAAGATTTAAGAGACATAGCAATAGCAAATCAAGAGCTTGCTGATGGTAAGGCAGTTGACTTTAGCGATATTGACTGGGATTAATAGCATTATAGAGGTGAAAAAATGAGCAAACTAATTTCAATTTCAGCAGCCGCCGCAAAGGTACATGATGGTGCAACTATCATGTTTGGCGGCTTTATGGCAAATGGCACAGCCGAGCGCATCGTGGATGCACTCGTTACGGCAAATGTACAGAACCTAACCATAATATGTAACGACAGCGGCTATATAGACCGCGGTGTTGGCAAACTTATTGTAAACAAACAGTGCAAAAAACTAATAACAAGCCATATAGGGCTTAACAAAGAAACAGGTCGCCAGATGACAGCGGGTGAGCTAGAAATCATTTTAACGCCCCAAGGCACGCTTGCCGAGCAGATACGCGCGGGCGGCTACGGTTTGGGCGGCATTCTTACGCGCACAGGTATAGGTACATTGGTTGAAGAAGGCAAGCAAAAAATAAATGTGGATGGCATTGACTATCTATTAGAAAAGCCACTACGCGCAGATTTTGCTATATTGGGCGGTAGCGTGGTGGACAGGGTCGGAAATATAGTCTACAAAGGCTCTACCAATAATTTTAATAATGTGATGGCTTCAGCGGCGGATTGCGTTATTGTAGAAGCTGAGGAGCTAGTAGAAATAGGCGCGATAGACCCAAATCACATAATTACACCAGGTATTTTTATAAACTACATTGTAAGCAGAAATGAGGGGTGTAGATGATTGACAAAATAGTGCCGCTTGAAAAGGAAAAATGGCAGGACTACCAGTTGCATTATCAGACCGTATCGTATAATTACTATGATGTGGAAATTGAAAGTGCAGATAATAGCTTTAAGGTTACTTTTGTAAAGAAGCCTTTTGATACGCCACTTGAAAACAATGGTCATGACAAGCTCTTTCAGCCATGGTGGGAAAATGTTATGGCATGGGGCATTATTGAAAACGACAAGTTAATTGCCGCCATAGAAACAGATGCGGAGGATTGGAACAACCGCCTACGCGTTACCGAGCTATGGGTTGACAAAGACTATCGCCGCATGGGCATAGCAAAGGCTCTTATGGATACGGCTATGCAAAGAGCAAGGGATGAAAAACGACGGGCATTAATACTAGAAACCCAATCTCGCAACGAAGGCGCAATCAATTTTTACCTTAACTACGGCTTTTCATTGATAGGCTTTGATTCTTGCGCTTATCAAAATAATGATTTGGAGCGCAAAGAGGTTCGTATGGAGCTCGGTATACTTTTGAATTATGAATAAACGAGGTGAACATATTGGATAAAGACCAAATGCAAGATTTTATAGCACAGCGCGTTGCGAAAGAGCTGGCAGATAACTCTGTCGTAAACCTAGGTATTGGGCTGCCTACGCGCGTAGCAAATTTCGTAGCAAATGACTTAACGATACATTTTCAATCCGAAAATGGCTTTGTGGGCTTAGGACCCGCACCAGATGCCGAAAATATCAACCCAAACATTGTAAATGCTGGTGGTCAGCCTGTTACCATCTTGACTGGCGGCGCGTTTTTTGACAGCGCAACATCCTTTGGCATTATTCGCGGCGGGCATGTGGATTTAACGGTGCTAGGCGCGCTTCAAGTAGACGAGCTAGGCAATATCGCAAACTACATGATACCAGGCAAACTTGTACCAGGTATGGGCGGTGCCATGGACCTCCTTTCGGGCGCAAAGCGCGTAATAGTAGCCATGGAACACACCGCCAAAGGTGACAAAAAAATCCTAAAAAAATGCACCCTTCCGCTAACCGCCGCAGGCGTGGTTAATTTGATAATAACAGAAATGGGCGTAATAGAGGTAACGCCAGAGGGCTTGGTACTTAAAGAGGTTGCGCCAAATTACACAGCGCAACAGGTACAGGATGCCACGGATGCAATACTGATAATATCGGAGGGGTTATAATGACTAACAAATCAACAATCAGACTACGCATGAGCCAAGCCGACGCGCACTACGCAGGCAACCTAGTAGATGGCGCAAGAATGCTGGCACTTTTTGGAGATGTAGCCACAGAGCTACTGATACGCCAAGACGGCGACGAAGGACTTTTTGTTGCTTATGACAGCGTGGAGTTTACCGCCCCTGTGTATGCGGGCGACTACATCGAGGCAACAGGCGAGATAGTAAATGTGGGCAATACATCCCGCAAAATGACATTTACGGCGTATAAGGTGATTGCGCCAAAGCCAGAGGCAGGGGAAACGGCGGCAGAGGTACTGGCAGAGCCTATTTTGGTATGCCGTGCCAGCGGTACTTGTGTTGTGCCTAAGGGCAAGCAGAGGTTTTAGAGCGAGGCGGCTTAATATGATTGACCCTAATAAATGCTTGAAATACGAGGATTATTTCGACTCGGTGGAGTATTCAGTCAAAGATAACCTTCTGTATGGTGAAACACTCGGCATCAAAGGCTTATTTATACCATTGCGAAACTCTGCATGAGCTTCAACAAGATTTCAAAGAGGCAGTGGAAAGCTACCTCTCCTTAAAACCATCATACGAACATCATACGAAACTATCAAAATATAAAAGCGAGGGCTAGAATATGGAAAAACTAATCGTAACAGCCGCTATATGCGGAGCAGAAGTAACAAAACAACACAATCCCGCCGTGCCATACACTGTAGAAGAAATCGGGCGCGAGGCATTAGCAGCATATGAGGAAGGCGCGGCAATAATCCACCTACATGTGCGCCATGATGACGGTACGCCCACACAAGATGTGGCGCGCTATGCCGAATGCATAGCAGAAATAAAGCGGCTATGCCCAGATGTAATTATTCAGCCGTCCACGGGCGGTGCTGTGGGGATGAACAATGCCGAGCGTATGCAGCCGCTGCAACTTGTGCCAGAAATGGCGACGCTGGACTGCGGCACGGTGAATTTTGGCGGCGATGATATCTTCGTAAACACAGAAAACACCATCAAAGAATTTGGCGCAAAAATGATAGAGATAGGCACAAAGCCCGAGGTTGAGGTCTTTGACAAGGGTATGATAGATACCGCGATTCGCCTAGAAAAACAGGGCTATATCAAAGCACCTATGCATTTTAATTTTGTACTTGGCGTAACAGGCGGCATAGCAGCTAGTATGCGCGATTTGTCTTATATGATAGACAGCATCCCCGCTGGTTCAACCTTTACAGCCACAGGCATAGGGCGACATGAATTTCCTATGGCGGCACACGCCATAGCGGCGGGCGGTCATGTCCGCGTGGGTTTTGAGGATAATATTTATATCGAAAAAAGCATTTTGGCAAAATCTAATGGTGAACTGGTAGAGAAGGCTGTGTATATTGCCGAAGCACTTGGGCGTAGTATTGCTACGCCTGACGAGGCTAGGAAGATTTTGGGGCTGTCATAAACCGAGGAGGGGTTATTTATGAACTTACCAGATTTAAGCAAAATACCGCCATTTGATAGAGATAAGGCAATAAATTACCTCAAACAATGGGAAGCATTGTGTGAGGCGGATGGCGGCAAGCTTTGGGGCGTGAATTTGCGTACGCCATTTGTCATTATTGACGAGGCAACGCGTGAGGCAATATCAAATGAGCCAGATTTCAAAGGATATCCTGATGATTTGCCTGTCTCTGCTACAGGTCTGGAATTTGATGGTAAATTTTGGGGAACTGCACCTTGGCATGTATTTGAGCTAATCTTTACCGATGGCAAAAAGCGTATGGGACTGTTCGCTCATGAGGCTTTTCATGCATTACAGCCATCATTGTTCGGCAAGACGGACAAAATAACAGCCAATAACTCACATCTGCAAGAATTTGATGCGCGGGTTTTGGCTTTTGTGGAGATGGATGCGCTTTTGTTAGCAATAAAAAGCGAGGGTAAAAAGCGAACAAGAGCCGCTCAGGCGGCATTATGTGCAAGAGCCAAAAGACACAAGAAATACGGGATAATGTCGGAAGTAGCCGAGGAAATGAACGAGGGTACGGCAGTATACACAGAATTTATGATACATGGCTTCGCAGAGCTCATTACAGAGCTGGAAGATAGGGTCACAAAATGGAAGCACGAAGCTGACCTTCCAGCAATATTCGGCTATACCTCTGGCGCGCTATATTGCGCTTTGCTGGATACCTTGGGTGCTGATTGGAAGAGGGACCTGCGATATGATACCGACCTAGGCGAGGTGCTGGCTAACACAATAGGCAAAGCAGAAATCGACTTAGATGAGTATGGATATCAAGAGATTTTGGCGGCAGAAGAGATCACAAGAGCCGCAAAAGAAAAAGCCTTAAATGATATAAAGCAAGCATTTAGCACTCGCCCTTTGTTGCGCTGTTTTTTAAAGGGTGACCGTGCCATCTCGGGGCGTATGATTCAAATTGCTGAATTCGGGAAGATTATGCGCGGGGCTGTGCAGTATATAGGTGAATTTGGCAAAATGGCCGTAAACAAAAATGATGTTGTAAAAGCTATTCAGGCAGGCGGCGAACTAGATTTTTTAATTCATGATGACGGTCATTGCGCCGTTTTCGCAGAAAATTTACGCATAGAGGGCAGCAAAGTCCACGGCAACTACTGGGAGCTGGAGCTAAACGATGGCTATGAAGTTGTTGCCGACGGAAATAACTTTGAGATAAAGGAGCAACAAAGATGAAGCAGATAATTTTGTACATAATGCTATCATTTTCAGCTTTAGCCTTCACCGCTTGCGATGAGCTTGAGTTTGATAATATTTCAGCTAATATTGATTTGACTGGCGACCCCACAGAGATAGCTTATCATGCTTATTCTGCACTATTGGAAAGTTTGCATTTTGCCAATATTCGCGAAGGCGCGGTTGGTTTGGATTATCATATTGAGTTTTATGGTGAGATGCTTTCGGTCAATGCTCCCATGATTTTTGAGGGGGGCATATCTACATCCTATAAAGATAGGATGTTAGGTTTTAATATTACTATGCAACTTTACGGCGACGACCATATTATGTTTTTGCATATACTTGCAGAGGACGGCGAGATAATTTTTGCTGATGCTGATGAAGAGGGCGCGTTAATGATATATATGGCTGTCGGTGAGGCGATGTATGATTTGCTATGGGGTTCAAGTCATATACCTTTCGTTCATCTTCCCCAAGCGGATATTGATTCTTTCAACAATGTGCATTTTGTGCTAGATGGTGATTATTTGACAATACATTTTACCTTGACAAATGCAATCGTTTACCCTAATATGTTAGTTGATGCTGAAATCTCACTGGTTTTGCAATCAGGGCTAATCCCTTCTAGCATTTCAATTGATATGACAGAGGTTAGCAACAGCGAACATCTTTGGCAACAAAGAATAATTTTGGACTATATTTTCCACTACTTTACCGATAATGTGGTTTTTATTAATAATGACTTACGGAGGTAATTACTTATGAAACTATGTAAATACGGCACAAACCGCGTGCTAGAACCACAGGGCGTATTGCCGCAAGCAGCACAAAAGATTGATAATAACATGGAAATCTATGACAACGAGATTTTGATTGACGTTATCTCCCTTAACATTGATTCGGCTTCGTTTACGCAGCTAAAGGGCGAGGCAGAAGGCGATGAGACAAAGATAGGCGCGAAAATTATGGAAATTGTAGCAGAGCGCGGCAAAATGCAAAACCCCGTAACAGGTTCTGGCGGTATGCTTATTGGCAAAATAGCAAAAATAGGCAAAGACCTAGCATATCGCAACTTAGCTGTAGGCGATAAGATAGCCACATTGGTTTCGTTATCATTGACACCGCTAAAAATCGAGAAAATAAATGCAATACAAATGAATATTGACCGTGTGGACGTTACAGCACAAGCCATCCTTTTTGAGACGGGGATATACGCCAAGCTCCCAGAAGACATGACCCAAGAGCTGGCTTTGGCAGCTTTGGACGTAGCAGGCGCACCAGCACAAACCGCCAAAATGGTAAAACCAGGCGACAGCGTGCTTGTGCTTGGTGCTGGCGGCAAATCGGGTATGCTATGCTGCTATGAGGCAATGCGTCGCGTAGGACCTACGGGCAATGTCGTTGCTATGTGCCGTAGCGATGCCGACCGTGATAAATTGCTTGATAATGGGCTGGCTCATGCCGTAATACAATCTGACGTAACCCGCCCTATTGAGCTAATGGACAAAGCCCTAGCCGCAAATGGCGGACATGAGTTTGATATAAGCATAAACTGCGTGAATGTGCCAAATAGCGAGATGGCAAGCATAATGCCTGTGCGCGATGGCGGCACGGTGTATTTCTTCTCCATGGCTGTTAGCTTTACAAAGGCCGCTCTGGGTGCGGAGGGTATAGGCAAGGATGTGAATATGGTTATAGGCAATGGTTATAGCCGTGGTCACGCAGAAATCACACTGGCCCAACTACGCGAGAGTGCGGAGCTAAGGAAGATTTTTGAGGAGAGGTATGTGTAATGACAGATTACAATATTGATGTTCATTGGGATGACGAAGCAGGGGTTTGGTATGCTGTTTGTGACGATATTCCACTTGCTATGGAAAGCAATAGCTTTGATGCCCTTATAGCAAGAGTGAAAATAGCTGTGCCAGAAATTTTGGAGATGAATGACTTATTAAACGAGGGTATTAGGCTGCGCTTTTCGACTTCTCATGTGGAGAGTATTGTGTAATGGTTGAATACGAAAAGAAAGTTGGGCAAATCTTGAAGGATAGCGGGTGTTATTTTGTGCGCCGTGGCAAGGGAGACCATGACATTTGGCACTCACCTTTGACAAGCCGAAATTCCCTGTTGACAACAAGATAAAATCTAGACATATAGCTAATACAATACTAAAGCAAAGCGATGTTGCGTGTAAATTTTGAACAGGTCCTAAAGGAGGAAACACATGTTCTGCTCTAAATGCGGACATAAATTCATAGAAGAAAATGATGCATTTTGCCCTAGTTGCGGAAGTGCTAGGGCGGTAGCACTTACCGCGCTAGCAAGACCCAAGGGCAAATCAAAATATCTCATAATAATTGGGGCTTGCGTTACATTTATAATAGCGGCGGTCGTGGTTTTTGTATTCTTTTTCGATAATTCCTTTGCGGATAATCAGCATGGTGTACATAATACAGTAAACCCTAACCAAGGGGCTATTGCCTTCACCATGGGGGCGACCTCCTATTGGAATGACAGCTTGCCTAATATATGGCATTATGGCTTTCATTTTCTTGAATTAATATATTACATCCGGCCCGACAACAGCCTTTGGGTATATTCTGCAAGACCTCTAATATCGTCCGAGATGATGCTTGGTGCTGGTGCTTCCCAATTAGCACGCGATGAGTTTTACGCAGATATGCTCCAAAGATATGGTCTCGCTCGCGACCAGCATCTGCACGAAATGGTCTTACCGAATGTGTCATATGTCACCAGCAATGGTCAAGCTGTTTTCGCTTTGCAAACAGATGGTACACTTTGGGCATGGGGTCACCCTGCCCGCGGACAATTGGGCATTGGCGAGATGGATGACTGGGTATACCAACCCGCGCGGGTTATGGATAATATTGCATCTGTACATGCCACCTATAATTTTAGTGCATATGCCATAGACAGAAGTGGCACTTTATGGGGCTGGGGCGGCCCAATCATCGGTGCGCTAGGTGATGGCTCTGTAGGTGGGGAGATATGGTCGCCTGTACCTATAATGCAAAATGTGCATAGCTTTGCAGCAGGTGCTGCACATAATTTTATCATAACAAATGACAACCAGCTCTTTGCATGGGGATTTAATGCTTTTGGGCAGCTGGGCAACGGAACAACAGAGGATAGATATGTACCAGCATTAATAATGGATAATGTAAGGTATGTTGGTGTTGCGGATACTTCTAATGCAAGGCAGTTTGCCCTTAGCCGCGCATCAGCAAACCATAGTTTTGCTATAACAAATGACAATACTCTTTGGACTTGGGGTTCGAATGAAGGGCAAAGCCCAACGCCCATAATGCAGAATGTAAGTTACGCATCCTCAGTCTTCATGCCTGTTACAGGCACATTATCAAATTTTGCTTTTATGCAAGATGGCAGCATGTGGGCTTGGGGAGAAAATAAGTTTACAGAACTCGGGACAGGCAGGACATCAGATGGCTCTACGCCCATTAAAATAATGCCTGATGCAAAATCTATATGGCAAGTCATGGGGCAGACATTCGCCCTTGATAGTAGCGGCAATGTTTGGCATTCCCTTAGCCAATGGAGCTTGGTAGATATGACAACGCACCACGAACCCTTTATGCCAGATTTCCATACAGCACCATTTTTGTATATAGAACCAACGAGCCAACTTTTTCTACGTGCTGGCGGTAGCTTATGGATGTTTGACAAAATGATACTGCCACCAGGCAGCGTACGAACGATAGAATAAATCGTGGGGGGCGAACTGTGTTCGCCCGCTATACCAAAGGAGATTATGCCATATGAAAAACGAAATCTTCAAAACCATCCCAACCGAAAAATGGAATGACTGGCGGTGGCATCTACAAAACAAAATAACCACTGTCGAGGACATAAAAAAACATGTGTCCATAACAGTGGCGCAAGAAGAGGGCATAGGCAGATGCCTAGAAAAGTTCCGCATGGCTATTACACCGTATTATCTTAGCCTTGTTGACTTGGATAATATAGAAAGCGACCCCGTTTGGGCGCAGGCTGTGCCTGTTTACAATGAGCTGCATATAGCCAAAGAAGATATGCGCGATTCTTTGCACGAGGACGAGGACTCGCCTACAGAGGGGCTTACACACCGCTATCCCGATAGAGTGCTTTTTACTATCACCAAAGAATGCTCCATGTATTGCCGCTTTTGCACCCGCCGACGCACAGTACTCGGGACAGATACCCAAATGAGCAAGCCAAAAATAGATGCAGCTATTGATTATATAGCAAGAACGCCGCAAATCAGGGATGTCCTAATATCTGGCGGCGACCCACTGATGTTTCCCGATGATGCATTAGAAGATATCATTAAGCGCGTGCGAGCCATACCACATGTTAAGGTTATACGCCTTGGTTCGCGTATGCCTGTTGTGTTGCCACAGCGCATAACGCAAGAATTTTGTGATATGCTGAAAAAGTATCACCCGATATGGCTTAATACGCATTTTAACCACCCTAACGAGATAACGGATGAGGCTACGGCGGCTATAGGCAGGCTTGCAGATGCAGGCGTACCGCTTGGTAATCAAAGCGTGCTTTTGGCAGGCATTAATGATTGTGTACATGTTATGCGCGAGCTTGTCGGCAGGCTTATAGAAATACGTGTTAGACCCTATTATCTCTATCAATGTGACCTTTCGGAGGGATTGTCCCATTTCCGCACGCCTGTCGCTAAGGGCATAGAAATCATTGAGGGTCTACGCGGGCATATATCAGGCTTTTCTGTGCCTACCTTTGTTGTGGATGCCCCTGGCGGCGGCGGCAAAATCCCCGTTATGCCAAATTATGTAGTGTCCCATGGTACGCACAAGGTGATTTTGCGAAACTACGAGGGCGTTATCACCACATATACTGAGCCAGAAACATATAACCACACATGCAGATGCGATGTGTGCAAAGGTGAGCAAACCGCGAAATATGAAGGGTTGGCAGCTTTAATGAATAATCAGCAGTTAGCAATAGAGCCAATGGATTTGGCAAGGCGAAAACGCAAAGATGCAAAAGCGTAAGCAGAGTCGGTTGGCGGATTATGATTATAGCACAGAAGGCGCATATTTCGTGACGATATGCACAAAAGACCACAAACACCTATTTGGCACTCTGCCGCCCGATTCTATCGCCAATATGATAATTCTTATGTAGACCGATATATTATAATGCCTAATCATGTGCATTTGATTATTGTTATCTGCCATAATAACGGGCGGCAGAGTGCCGCCCCTACGGTGTCACGGATGGTTGGCGGGTTTAAGGGGGCTGTATCAATGAAGCTCGGATACGCTATTTGGCAAAAGAGCTTCCACGACCACATAATACACAATGAAAAGGACTGCCTGCGCATAGCAGAATATATAGACAATAACCCCGCAAAATGGACAGAAGATAGGTACTTTCGTAGGAGCGGTACTCTGCCTCCCGATTTTCAAAGGAGTGATTAAAATTAACCCTAAATTAAATCTAAATCAAGAACATATAACTCAATGCCGCAAATATGCCGCTGGCGTTGCTGAAGATATGCAGAACTTTATTGACCAGCACACCACCGTAGCTACGGAGCGGGCTATATGCCGCCTTTTAGGCATTGATGGTGTTGATGGTTTTGATGTGCCTATGCCGAATATTGTTGTGGCACATTTGGCAGAAAAAAATCTCTTAGGGGTTGGAGCAGCACTTTTGGTGGGCAATGCCATGGTCGCCACAGGTAAAACTCCGCAAGAGATAGTAGAAGGCATAAGTCGCGGCGAGATAGACCTATCGAAAATCTCTATAGGCGATATAGAATACGCCAAGCAAGCTATAAATAAGATTGCCGCCGAAAAAGTGCAGGATATCCGCGAAAATCGCAAAAAGCGCGAACAAACCATAGAAAAACATAGAGATAGCGAAAATCCTTTGCTATACGTAATTGTGGCTACAGGCAATATCTATGAGGACATAACACAAGCGCAAGCCGCTGTGGCACAGGGAGCGGATGTTATCGCTGTAATACGCACCACTGGGCAGAGCCTGCTTGACTATGTGCCATATGGCGCAACCACAGAGGGTTTTGGCGGCACATATGCTACGCAGGAAAATTTCCGCCTTATGCGTGCCGCGCTTGATGAGGCTGGCGAAAAAGCTGGTCGCTATATACGCCTTTGCAACTATGCCAGCGGACTTTGTATGCCAGAGATAGCCGCCATGGGGGCTATGGAGCGTCTGGATGTTATGCTGAACGATGCGCTTTACGGAATACTTTTCCGCGACATTAACATGAAGCGCACCATGATAGACCAATACTTTTCCCGTGTGATAAATGGCTTTGCGGGGATTATTATTAATACTGGCGAGGATAATTATTTGACAACGGCAGATGCTGTTGAAGAAGCACACACAGTGCTTACTTCGCAATTTTTGAACGAGCAGTTTGCGCTTTTAGCTGGTTTACCAGAGGAGCAAATGGGTTTGGGTCATGCCTTTGAAATCGCGCCAGATGTTAAAAACGGTTTTTTGTATGAAATATCGCAAGCTCAAATGGCGCGGGAGATTTTCCCGAAAGCACCGCTAAAATATATGCCGCCAACAAAGTTTATGACAGGCGATATATTTATGGGTACTGTGCAAAACGCGCTGTTTAATGCCGTTACGGTGATGACAGGGCAAAGAATCCATCTGCTGGGTATGCTAACAGAAGCCATCCACACACCATTTATGTCCGACCGCGCCCAGGCCTTGGATTCTGCGCGGTATATTGCGCATACCATGGCAGATATGGCAGATGAAATAGAATTTAAGGACGGCGGAATAATCCAAAATCGTGCAGCAGAGGTGTTGGAAAAGGCTTGCGGATTGCTTGCAGCCATTGAACAAAATAAGCTCTTTGATACACTGGAGCAAGGCATTTTTGCAGGCATAAAGCGTGGGCAGGATGCTGGCAAAGGGCTTGATGGGGTTGTGTTAAAGGCGGAAGGTTATTTTAATCCGTTTATTGAGATGATGTTGGATGTATGAGGAGGTGCATAATTTGCAACAGAACAGATGTGCCTTTTGAAAAGCTCGAACACATGGTGCCCCAAGGCTTGATTAGGAACTCCTTAACGATAAAAGGTATTGTGTGCGATATATGCAACCAGAGATTTGGAAGTAAACTTGACCGCGTATTAACATCCGATGATGTTAAGCGGGTGTTTAATAACGAGGAGGCCGAACTTAAAAAAGTTCCGAATACTAACAAATCCAGCGATTTAGACAAGTTGGCAGGACGCATAATTGATGGCAAGTCTCATACTGCAAGCAGGTTGGGTATAGAGGATACCACAGTCATTTTTAAATCTGATACAGATACCCAGATGTATGAATGGGATTTACATGGAAAATATCCACATAAAAAAATATGGGGCGTGGTTTAGGTTTGCACTTGCGAAAATTGCTGTAGAGTATTTGCATTATAAGTGTAATGCACTGAACCTATGCCTAAATCCGAAAAAAGATAAGTATGTTAGCTTGATTTGTGATGCTTTGCACGAATACACCAAATCAGAAAAAGTAAGTTCAGCGCAAGCCACGAAGCAAGCCAATGAGATTTGGCCCATATATAATTTCGGAAGATGCTCTGACTAGGCTGCCCTCTTCAAAATTAATGGCAGCTATCAGAAGATTACAGTAGATGAATATGTTAGCAGAACATGCGGATGCAGCCGCGATAAATTAAAGTTTCAGTTGCAGGTAATGAGAATATCTAATTGTGTTGGCGTGGTAATAGCCTTGGGATGTATGCCTCCTGATATCTGTATAGTCGGTACTCGGCGTTTGGCTATGGCTCTTGGGCTTGAGTTTGACGGACAAGCGTTAACAGCAGATATTGTGTACAAGTGGCCAAAATTATCAGCAAAGTTATTAGGAAAGAGGAGCAAATTATGAATAACCAAAACAACATCCGCCCATACGGCGACACCCTAAACGACGGCAAGGTGCAGCTCTCTTTTACGCTACCTGTACCAAACGATGCAAAAGGATGTGAAGCAGCAAAAATAATGGGTAAAAAAATGGGCATGATAGACCCCGCCGTGGCGCATAGCGCAGCACTTGATGCGGGTTTTAGCTTTTATGTGGTATATGGCTCTGTTGCGCATGATGTAGATTATGATGCAATACAAGTGGTCGCCCCTGTGGCACAAGCTATGAGCATGGACGAGGTTTCGCAATTCATCCGCGATAATATCGGGCGCGAGGTGGTTATAATAGGTGCATCCACAGGCACAGATGCGCATACAGTGGGTATAGATGCAATAATGAACATGAAAGGCTTTGCGGGTCATTATGGACTGGAGCGTTATGATATGATACAGGCGCATAATTTGGGCAGTCAGGTTAGTAATGAGGACTTTATAGCAAAAGCCATGGAGCTTAAAGCCGATGTGCTATTGGTCGGTCAAACTGTAACGCAAAAAGATGTGCATATAGCCAATCTTACGGAGCTTGTGGAAATGTTGGAGGCAGAGGGCTTGCGTGATAAGGTGGTTTTAATATGCGGCGGTGCTAGAATATCTGCGGAACTAGCAAAAGAGCTTGGCTATGATGCTGGCTTCGGCAAGGATAGTTATGCTAGTGATGTTGCTACATTTGCTGTGCAAGAAATGGCGCGGCGCGGCATGAAATAATTCAGGGGGAACATTCAAAATGCTAACATATGGTAGGGCGGCGGCAGTGGTTAGTTACGCTGCTATAGCAAACAATATTGGTGTTATCAGAAACATGGTTGGGTGCAATGTGCGCATAATGGCTGTAGTTAAAGCCAATGGCTATGGTCATGGCATTTATGAGGCATCCCTCGCGGCAGTAGAAGCAGGGGCAGACTGGCTTGGTGTTGCCACCGTCAGGGAGGGTGCTTTTTTACGCCAGTGGGGCATTGTTACGCCAATATTGGTGCTAAGTCCTATATTTGAAGAAGAATACGAAAACGCCATTATAAATAATCTAGCCATAACCATTTTCAGTCTGGATGTCGCAAAAAAACTGGCACATGTAGCAAATTATCTTGAAAAGACCGCAAGGGTGCATATAAAGATAGATACAGGCATGAACCGCGTGGGGTATACAGGTGATGCCGCTACAATTGCCGCAGAAATTGCAAAGATTTCACAGCTTGCAAATATTGCTATAGACGGCATATATTCGCATTTTGCCGCATCCGACGGCAATGCAGAATTTACTCAGGAACAATTCCGTCGCTTCTTGCATATAATAGGGATGTTGGAGAATAATGGTCTACATATTCCTATAAAGCATATTTCAAATTCTGGCGGCATACTTAATCATCCCGAATGCAATCTGGACATGGTGCGCGCTGGTGTACTAACATATGGTCTTGCGCCCAACTCCACCGCCAAGGGCGCAGAAAGCCTCTATCAGCTAGGTTTTGCCCCTGCCCTAACGCTTAAAAGCCGCGTGGCACATGTAAAGATGGTGTCTGCAAGCGAAAGTGTGGGCTACAGCCGCAACTATATTGCTAAAAGTGACATGCATGTAGCCACCATCCCTATTGGCTATGCTGATGGCCTTAGCCGCATGTTAAGCAATAGCGGGCGTGTGCTGATAAATGGTGTTTTTTGCGATATTATTGGCAATGTGTGCATGGACCAATTTATGGTAGATGCCACAGCAGCAAATGCTAATGCGCGAGATGAGGTCATCATCATCGGGCAAAGCGAAAATTCCCGCATTCGGGCAGAAGACGTGGCATTATGGCAAAAGTCTATAAATTATGAGGTTGCCACATCAATTTCTGAAAGAGTTGCCAGATTTTATGTATAACTAAAACATGCTGCGTTAATACTAGACATGTAGCCCAAAATCCCAAGGATATTGCATTGGAGAGTGAGGACATGTTAGTAAAACGCGGCGATATTTTTTATGCAGACCTAAGCCCCGTAATAGGCAGCGAGCAAGGTGGTGTGCGCCCTGTACTGATAGTGCAGAATGATGTAGGAAACAAATATAGTCCTACCATTATCTGCGCAGCAATAACAAGCCAGATAGGCAAGGCAAAACTGCCCACGCATATAGAAATAGATTGCACTAAGGCAACGCTGGTAAAGGATTCTGTGGTGCTTTTGGAGCAAGTGCGAACGGTGGACAAAAAACGTCTGAGAGAAAAGATTTGCCATTTAGACGAAGCATTTATGAGCAGAGTAGACAGAGCCCTGCGTGTTAGTTTTGGACTAGGGTAAATACATACAAGGGCAATTAAGAATGAAAAATTGAGGGCTGCCGCGGGTTCGGTGGCTTTTGCATTTTGGTTTAATATATGTTATAATTTTACGGGGGTGTATAGTAATGAGAAAAATATTTTATATGATGATTTCAACTTTTTTGTTGCTTGGGCTTGTTGCTTGTGGCGATAACGCCCATGTTTCCCAGCCGACAGAAATTAGTATTGAGCGAGAGCAACCACCAGAGCCGCAACCAGAGCCTATAGAAGAGCCTGCAGTTGAAGAACCAACGGAGCAATCGCTAGAAATTCCTGATTATATTGTAATACGCGATATGGAGTTTAGCACATCGCTAACACAGCTTGACCTAACTCATATGGCTTTTACGAGCGAAGAAATCAAGCCTCTAAGATATATGGTTAATTTGGAAGAATTAATAATAGCAAACAACATTCAGGTATATGGCGGGCGCACCATACCACCACTAGATATAACGCCCCTCGCAGGGCTTACAAATTTAACAAACCTACATCTCAATGGAAATAATATAAGAGACATCTCGCCTCTGGCAAATATGATAAATCTGGTAGAACTTGGTTTGCACGGGAATGAGATAAGCGACATAATACCACTAGCAGGACTAACCAATCTACAGCATTTGGGTATGATGGATAATCATATTAGCGACCTGACACCGCTTGCAAATCTTCATAGGCTAACATCGCTACACGCAAGCATGAACCAAATTAGTGATATCTCCCCTTTATCGGGCTTTACAGATATGCAGATGTTAATTTTGAGTGTAAATCAAATTGATGATATTTCTCCAATAGCAAACATGACCGACATTCAGATACTAGGGCTTGATTTTAATGAAATTACAGATATAACCCCGCTTGCAAACCTAACAAATATAGAGTTTATTGACCTTGCCAGCAATCAAATCACAGATATATCGGTTCTGGTAAGCCTCACAAGCCTTGACGGACATCTAAACTTGGCATATAACCAAATATCAGACATATCGCCGCTGGCTAGCTTCACAAATCTGCAAAGCATGGCACTAAGCAACAATCAAATATCCGACCTAACGCCGCTAGCAGGGCTGTCAAATATAGCAAGCCTGATGCTGGATGACAACCTAATCACTGACTTGTCGCCGCTGGCAGGGCTTACAGAGCTCGTGCATCTTACCCTAAGAAACAACCAAATCACAGATGTAACACCACTACAGCACCTATTGCATCTAAATAGTGTGGAACTGGAAGGTAATCAGATTACGGACTGGTCACCCGTAGAGGATGTTTGGTGGGTTGGCGGGAGACCGTAGTGGGCTATATCCAAAAATCATCCTCTATATATTCATATCCCCGATTTTTAAGGATATCGGGGATATCACCTGTAGACGGGAACTCATTTACAATTTCGCCGCAAAGACATGATAGCAGTTCATCTCCTAGGCTGTCCGAGTATACACCGCGCAAAGCTTTCTCATACCATCTTTGCATACTATTACAATTTTATCGCTCGAAACACTACCCACAATATCCTCTGCCATCTCTTCGCTCAAAGTCAAGTGTTTGATTCGAATTGCAGGTCTCCAATTCGAATACATATCAAGTCCCCTGTCGGCAGCGTTTGTAACACCAACACGATACATCTTGGCATCTTGCAATTTTGTCATATTGCCAACATCAAGACACATAACCATATTTGCAAAATCAGATTCATGCCGAAACCATCGATAAATGCTTTAACATCAAAATCATTTTTCGATGAACTAAGGGCGTAATTTAGAGCGTTAGCCATTTGTGAATGACGGTTATTAAATCGCCTGTAAATATAGGATTCAACAGCACCATTTGTCCTGATATTTTCTTTACCCAATTCAACCAAAATTTTAGGAGGAATCGCATTTTCCTCAAACAAATTGTCTTGAAATCGTGCGCTACTGGTGCAAATTCTGCCAAGCAAAACAACACTAACATCATTGCGCCATTTTTTGATTTTATTGCGGTAGTCTTCAAGGTTCGCTGGGTCAATAGAGTCAGGATTTGTTCTTGCATGATAGAGTATCTCGGCTATTTGAATAGGCTTATATAGATGCACTCTTGATTTGCGAATGAGTTCATCTATAGCTGTTTCGGCTTGCTCTCTATTTATCATTTTCAACTATCCCTCTTTCATATAGTTTTAATGCCTTTAACATTTCTATAGCAACAGCTTTAATAACTGGCACAGCCACGCTATTTCCTGCTTGTTTTTTTATACTTGTGTAAGGCACAATGATTTTGAAAGAATCAGGAAAGCCTTGCAACCGCAGCATTTCACGAGCTGATGGGCGGCGTTCGTTATTTATCAAGAGGTAATTCGCAGATGCTCCTGCTCTCAAAGCGCAAGAAAAATGATGAGGAGTGATTGACCCTGCAACATTTTCATGGGTTATGTAGGGACACTCGAGTACCTTTTTCATTCTCGCCACTCTACTATTTTTAATACTATCACGAACCCAGAGATTTTTGTCAATTTCGCTATCATTCTCAAGTATATCAAGCAATGACAATTTCTCACTATCAGGCACAGGTCTAGGGAAGCTAAAATCCACTTTATCCAGAAATCCACAAATAATGATGCGCTCCCGTTTTTGCGTCACTCCAAAATCGAGGGCATTTAACACTTTTGCATGGATGCTGTAACCCAGTTCTTCTAAATGTTTTAAATTACTCGAAAGGTGTTTCCATTGTCATGAGCAGTTAGGTTACGTACATTTTCTAGCATAAAGGCGGGTGGTGCTTTTTCTTCAAGTATGCGCAATATGTCAAAAAATAACGTACCTTGGGTTTCATGCCCGAAACCCTCCTTTTCACCAATGATGCTAAAAGGTTGGCATGGAAAGCCAGCCAGCAAAATATCAAAATCAGGTATGTCGCTCGCATCTATCTCAGTAATGTCCCCTGCTGGTTTTCCCCCAAAATTGACTTCATAAGTTTTGGCGGCTTGCTCGTCCCACTCAGAAGAAAATACACATTTGCCACCAACACTCTCAAAACCAAGGCGTATTCCGCCTATACCAGCAAACAAATCAATGAAACGAAAAGAATCCCACTTTTCAAATGCCATCATCGGCAGGTGGATATTTTCTATTTCACACAAAGAAGGCTGACAAGAGTTGAGTGCCACTTTATCACCTCCTAAAATAAATCACTAAAAACACGCCCATAACCACAACACCCATCACAGAAATATTTATAGTAAAACCAAAGGAGATGTTTGCAAAAATTAGGTTTAGAGCTATATTCTCCAGCCCAAAGCGGACGGAATGACCCAGAAGGCTTAGAAAGCCAAGGGCATCCACATTTTGCGAGAGATGCACGAAAAATTCGCCTACAAAATAGCCTATCATAAGACCTATCAAAGCTATTAATATTATCATCCAGATGCTTTTTTCTCTTCTGCGCATTGTGTGTCCCCCTAATTAGTGGCGGTTGTATTTTTAATGACTTTGGTTGGGCATTTTTCTACACACACGCCGCAAAGCGTGCATTTTTCATAGTCTACATGAGCTAGATTATTATTTACATGTATTGCATCATGCGGGCAAGATTTTTCACAGAGCTTGCAACCTATACATCCAGCAGAGCAATTTGTGCGCACAAGTGGCCCGCGGTCGGTAGAATGGCACTCTACACGCACTTTAGCAGCATCAGGCACAATTTCAATTAGCTTTTTGGGGCATATAGGTACACAGAGACCACAGGCAACGCATTTGTCAGGATTTACTACAGCTATGGTATTTACGATATCTATGGCATCAAATGGGCAGACCTCCACACAGCTACCATGACCTATACAGCTAAATGTACAGGCCTTTGGTCCTGTGCCTGGCAACAAAAACGAGGCGTTGCAGTCGCCAATGCCATCATATTCATAGTAGGTTTTCGCTGCATCGGCATTGCCACAGCAATGTACATAAGCTGTTAGCTTTGTGGCAGGCACTTCTTCTATCCCCATTATTTCAGCAAGCTTTGCGGCTAGTTCTGCGCCGCCTACAGGACATTCATTGGTTTTTGCTTGCCCCTCAGCTACAGCCACAGCAAAGCCATCACAACCAGGATGACCGCAAGCACCACAGTTCACACCAGGCAAAACTTCGCGTATGGCGGCGGTATTTTCCGCTTCTTTTACAAAAAATTTTCTGCCTACATATCCCAAAGCACCGCCAAGCACCAGCCCTAAAATGCCTAAAGCCAGAACTTGTATGATGATAGTCCCCATAAAAAGCCCTCCCCTTTTATATCAGTCCAGCAAATCCTAAAAACGCTATGGACATAAGCCCTGCGGCAACAAGCGCGATAGGAAAGCCACGAAAAGCCTGTGGCACGTCACAACGCTCTATGCGCTCGCGAAGCCCAGCGAAAATAACAATAGCAAGCAAAAAGCCAAGCCCCGCACCTGTAGCATGTACCACAGATTCTAAGAAATTAAAGCCCTCGTTCATATTTATAAGCACAGCACCTATAATAGCACAATTTGTAGTAATAAGCGGTAGATACACGCCCATTGCGCTATATAGTGTAGGGCTGGATTTTTTTAAGAACATCTCCACAGCCTGCACCAGTGTAGCAATGATAACTATAAAGGCAATAATATGCAGATATTCCATATTCAGCGGCACAAGGAAAAATGTATAGACCATATACGAAACCGCAGAGGAAAGTGAAAGCACAAAAGTAACCGCAAGCCCCATGGATACAGCGGATTCTAGCTTTCTGGAAACGCCAATGAAGGGGCATATGCCCAAAAAGCGCGTAAGTACGAAATTATTGACAATGGCCGCGGATATAAATAGAAGCATTAGATTCATGATGCCACCTCCTCTGTCTTAGCTTTGCGCTTAGATGCCATATGCCGCAAAGCCGCCATCATAATCCCTAAAGTGATAAAAGCACCAGGTGGCAAAATGAAAAGCAGGGTCTGCGGGAAAGTTTCTGGCATAGCTACCATAAATGATGTGCCATCAAATAGCGTACCAAAGCCAAAAAGCTCGCGCACAGCAGAAAGCATGACCAAAGCGATGGTAAAACCAAGCCCCATACCTATGGCATCCATAGCGGAGCGGAAGATACCATTTTTAAACGCAAAACTCTCGCCACGTGCAAGAATTATGCAATTAACAGCGATAAGCGGCAAGAATATTCCAAGATTGGCATGTAGCACGGGTATATAAGCTTCCACAAGCATATTCACTGCCGTAACAGCCCCCGCTATTATCACCACAAAGCAAGGTATGCGAGCTTTCACAGGTATTACACCGCGCAAGGCAGATATAAGCACATTCGTAAGCAATAGCACAAAAGCAGTGGCAAGCCCCATACCCAAGCCATTAAACACCGTACCAGACACCGCCAGCGCAGGACACAATGCTATAGCTTGCACAAATATTGGGTTTTCGCTTATTATGCCGCGTTTTAGATATTGTTTTATGTACATAGCGTATCATCCCCCTTATTGCCGAATATTCGGCAAGACATATTCGTTTACAAACTCCAACGCCTCATTCACTCCATCCGCTACAACCCGCATGGTAACAGTAGCACTTGCCATGGCAACAACATCATTTTCGGCAGGTGTGCCGCGGGTTATCACATTTATATTGCCAGTTTGATTTATGAACTGATAGCGATATTCTTCTCGCGTTATGCGCGCGCCTAGCCCTGGGGTTTCTGCATGGGATATGATGTCAAGCCCCGTTACTGCGCCGTCTAAGTCTATACCCACAATAAATGTCATATGCGCCCAGCCTGTCACAGCCATTTGCACCACCACACCAACAGGTTCTGCATTGCCGTCAAAGCCAATGGCATAGCTCAGCACACCCATGGTATTATCCGTAATTGTATCTTCTGAAAAGACATCAGCATCAGGTAACACATATGACATAGCCGCTAAGCGCGATTGCTCACGAGCATCGGCTATCACATCCTCGGTCAGCATATTTGTTACCGCCAAAATGAGGGTAAAGGCGGCTGTTATCGCAAAAAGGGCTATTGCTGGTCTTACTATATCACGCATAAAATCATTCCTTCCTATTAAACTAAAGCTTCTTGGACATATAGTAGCAATTGTGATTATCTGGGCAGTCCTCCAGAGTACCAAACACTGCATACCCGAGCTTTTCATATAGCTCTCTTGCTTGAAAATCAAATGTGCTTAGATGAGAAAGCTTGCATCCCATTTCCTTCGCTGTTTCCTCCGCATCATTCATCAAAGCTGTCGCATAGCCTTTATTCCTATACTCTTCCTTAACCCATAAAATATCAATGTGTAGAACCTTCCAGCAATATATCTCAGCCACAATTCCACCTACCACCTTTTCGCCATCTTTTATACATCTATTGATTGACACAAATGTTGGCTCTTGTGTAAATGGCACTTTAGAATTATTGTAGTCAATAATTCCGCGAATGATATGCCCTTGCTCTTCTTTTGTCGTATCATGAATTTCAATTTTATTCATAGCTTAATTATCTCCTCATTTCGCCACACCATAAACACGCGGCATTGTCAGTTTATCTATTAGCGGCACAAGTAAATTCATTAGCAATATTGCATATGTAACACCCTCTGGAAAGCCGCCCCATAGGCGTATGATAGCTGTTATTACGCCACAGCCAATGCCAAACACCACCTGCCCCATCGCCGTCATTGGCGATGTGGAATAATCTGTAGCCATAAAGAAAGCGGCAAGCATTAATGCACCAAGGAAAATTTCATATTGCGGCTGACCTGTGAAAAGTCCATGGCGACCAAATATAAATAGCATAATGGCTGTTGTGCCTATAAAAAATACAGGTATACGCCAATTAATCACCTTGCGCACCAAGAGATATATGCCGCCAAGGATGACTAGGATTGTAGCTACTTCACCTATAGCACCTCGTGTATTACCAAAGCCCCATAGTACATCCCAAATATTCCCAAAAGTAGGTGTAAATAGCTCCGCTTCCACAAAGACCGCAAGAGGCGTTGGACCAGCCACAGCATCATATGGCAAACCAAAATCATATATGGTAACAAGCGCAGGGTATGCCGCAAGCAAGAAAGCCCTAGCCGCCAGCGCAGGGTTTACAAAATTTTGCCCTATGCCGCCAAAGAGCTGTTTTACTATGATGATGGCAAAAAAGGATGCCGCAACCATTGTCCACAAAGGCACAGTGGCTGGTACACCAAAGGCAATAAGAATGCCTGTGATAACAGCAGAAAGGTCGTTTACGGTGCTTTTCTTTTTCATGATTTTTTGATATGCCCATTCAAAAAACACACAAGATGTCACAGCAACGGCTATAACAGATGCGCCATGTATGCCGAAGTTAAGAATGGCTATCAAAAGAGCAGGCAAAAGAGCTATAATAACATCAAGCATAATGCGCTGTGTGGTGATTTTTGCGCGCATGTGAGGTTTGGATGTTATTAGATAGTTGCTTATAACTTTGTCGTTTTGAGGCATTTAGCTATCCCTCCCGATATTTGCTAACAAGGATTAAAAGTTACATTTTTTTCCATTTTTCATTACTTAAATTTTCTTTTATAGGTATCCATTTTTCCATATCAATATCAATATCATAGCAATTCGCCAATACCAAGCAATAATACATAACATCCCAAATTTCTTCTTCGATAGTTCCTTTTATATTTGCCTCGGATGCTCTTTTAGGGTCTTTTCGTATTGCCTGAGCTAATTCTCCGACTTCTTCAGACAATTTAAGGAAAAATTCATGCTTGAGGTTGGGGTTATGGTCCTTTGATTTTATGTATTCTTGCAAATATTTTATAGTAATCCCTTGCATTTGCAAGCACCTCCTGAGCATCAGAATCCCCTACGAACTCCGCCTCTTGCCATTAATATAGACTGCATTAAATGGCGTTTTGACGGGCATATATACGAACATGAGCCGCATTCCACACAAGCCATACCGTGCAGCTTTTTAAACCCATCGTAATTATCCTCTAGCGCAAGCATATTCAACTCATATGGCAAAAGTCCCATTGGGCAGTATTCTACGCATTTTGCACAGCGTATGCATGGTTGCTCTTCTTGTATATTTGCTACCTTTTCAGAAAAAGCAAGGATAACAGAATCGGTTTTGATAATAGGAATATTAAGGTCAAATAAAGCCCAGCCCATCATGGCCCCACCAGACATTATTTTGAAAGGACGCAACTTAAAGCCGCCAGCCCGCTCCACCAAAGTTTTGTAGGACATGCCAAGCACTGCCTCATAGTTGCCAGGTTTTGCAAAAGCATCGCCAGAAAGCGTCATTATGCGGCGGGTCATTGGGCGGCCGCGGCGAATGATAGCATCTATAGATGCTACAGTTGAGATATTAAGCACAATCACGCCAATGTCAGAGGGTAGCCCGCCCATAGGCACTTGCTTTTTTATACATGCTTCTATAAGTTGTTTTTCAGAACCTTGCGGATATGTTGGCGGCAACCCAATAACTTCTACACGGTCATTTGATGCAAATAGCTTTTTGTAAAGCATAACAGATTCCATTTTGTTGGTTTCTATAGCCAAAATACCTTTTGAATAAGGAAAAAGGCGCAACAAAAGGTCTAAAGATTCGCGAATATTACCAGATTTCTCTAGCATAACGCGGTGGTCATGGGTGTGGTATGGCTCACATTCCGCGCCATTTACAAGTATATACTCTATTTTATCAGGGTCATGCGGATTCAGCTTAACATGCGTAGGAAAGCCCGCGCCACCAAGCCCCACCAGGCCCGCCTCTTTTATAATTTCTAAGAAGCTCTCGCGGGTGAGATTATATGTGTCCTCCATGCCTTTAACGGATGGATGCTCTTCCATAAGACCATCAGCCTCTATGACAATGGATTCTATGTAGTTGCCATGTGGTTCTAATGCTTTTTTAATATCCACCACAGTGCCAGATGCCCCTGAATGAATATTTGCAGATATATGCCCCGTGGCCTCTGCTATTTTTTCGCCCAAAAGTACGCGGTCACCTTTTCCCGCAAGAGGCTTTGCAGGCGCACCAATATGCTGCTGCAAGGGGTATACAAGAACATCCCCCTCTTTTGGCAAAATAACCTGCATTCGCATATCTTCCGTATGACCCTTATGCTTTTCCAAATGTAGGCGTTGTTTAAATCTAAAAGCCCTCATAACCATACCTCCAGTCGGTCTATGGTCTTTGGTTGATAGTATTAATAAATAATCCTAGCGATGTTGTATACTATTTTAACACAAGTACGCAATGTCATCAAGCATTGATTTTTTGTTCACAATTGAATTTAATCGGTTATAGTTTAAGAACCTATCCAACAATAACACCGAAGCAGATTTTCAAGGATTTTTCTCCAAGGCAAGGAGGTGAAATCCGATGTGTGCCCAAAGGCACATGAGGATTTTGCCGACGTAGCATTGGGGGGGAAGACTGAAAATCTGCGAGAGTGCTTATTGTTGGATAGGTTCTAAGTAACAAAACCATTGCTCCAAAACTCATATTATATTGACACACACCACACATTAATATAATATATAATTAGCCGAAAATTAAGGAGAACCCATATGCAAGAAACCAATTTCCCATCAGCCGACGGTATTAGCACAATATATGCCTATATTTGGCATCCAGCCGATGGCACAGAGATTCGCGGGATTTTACAGCTTATACATGGCTTTGCAGAACATGCCTTGTGCTATAAAGATTTTGCGGAGCATATGGCACAAAAGGGCTATATCGTTTGTGCGCACGACCAATTAGGACATGGGCGCACAGCAAGCTCAAATGCTGGCAGCAAGCTAGGCTACATAGGCAAAAGTGGTCATAAGCTCTTAGCAAAAGATACATACAGGCTCACAATGTTAATACAAAAGAAACATGACTCACCCATCACCTTGCTAGGTTTTGGTATTGGCTCGCTTGTGGCACGTTATGTTAGCTCTTTATGGGGTATGGAGTATAATGGCGCAGTTTTTTGCGGCACATCTTGCGGAGGGGCAGATATAAGACTATTATACCGCATGTTTTCAACCTCCAAACTAAAGCGCGGCACAGGGCGGAAAGAGGCATTATGGGTAGACAAACGCTTGCATAAGAGCAACAATAAAGCCTTTCGTAATAGCGAACATGGCACATCATGGCTTACGCGCGATTCTGTGTCTTTAGCAAATTACGAAAATGACCCGCTATGCGGCTTTCCTTTAACATATGGTGCGTGCCTAGATTTGCTAAAGCTAACTCGCATTACAAATTCCCGAGGTTGCGCCGACCGTACACCAAAAAATCTTCCTATATTCATACTTTCAGGGTTAGAAGACCCCATGGGCGACTTTGGCGATGGTGTCATAAAGGTATATAATGAGCTTGTTGGCACGGGTTGCGGTGATGTAGAAATAAAGTTATACGAAAATGCGCGACATGATATAATGTTTGAGATAAACAGACAGGAGGTTTATGACGATATTTTAGAATGGTTGGAGGGATTAAGGTGAAAAAATTTAGGAAAAGTGTTAAATGGTACTTTATTACGGTTACTGTCTCCCTTTTTAGCTTTGCCGTAACTCTTTTGGCGATAAATATGATTTTGCTTGGCTCGCCCTTGCCGCGTATGCCTAGGATAACAACTGTACAAGCATCTTTCGACCGAAATATTGAAAATATCACTATTGTTAGAGATTTTCTAGCGGAATCCAATTACGAAATCATCCGCATTCACAACCCTGCCGCACTCAATAGCGTTATGTCAATAAATTATGGGGCCATCACATTGCCTATTCATGATAGCAATGTTCAAAATGCGCTTATGTCCCTTGCGGTGGATGGGTATTCATTAATCGGCAGAACTAGCGAGGGCATCTTTTTCCTAAAATGGAGGGTATGGGAAAGCGATGGCGGCATTATTTATATGATGGATGGTAATACCCCAGATGAAACTGTTTTAAGATGGCTAATAAGCACAGAGCCGCTTGTTGATGAGGGCTGGCATTTTTACATAGAAGATGTGGGCGTATTTTTAAGAAACCGAGAATAGGAGTGGAGAAATGGCAAAGATACTAATTAAAAATGGCAGGATAATAAACCCTGCTAATAATATTGATAGGGTTACAGACATTTTGGTTGAAGGCAACAAGATAGCATCCATAGGCGATGGTCTGGTTGCCGATAATTGCGAAATTATTGATGCCGAGAGCTGTTGGGTCACGCCTGGTCTTATCGACCTGCATGTGCATTTCCGTGAGCCTGGACAAACACACAAAGAGGATATAGCCAGCGGCTCTGCTGCCGCGGCTATGGGCGGCTTTACCACAGTTTGCGTTATGCCAAATACAGCACCCATAGGCGATAGCGTGGAATGGGTGCACCATCAGATAGCACGCGGCAAAGAGGTTTCATTATGTGATATCCTGCCTATAGCCGCAATTACCATTGGTCAAAAAGGCGAGGAACTTGCGCCCATAGCGGATATGGTAGCGGCGGGAGCTGTTGGCATTAGCGAAGATGGCATGTCTGTAAAAAATGCAAACCTACTTAAAGATGCTATGAAGATAGCCGCAAAGCTTGGAGTGGCAGTATTTTCCCACTGCGAAGATGCAAGCCTAGCAAATGGCGGCGTTATGAGCCAAGGTAAAATATCTAAAAAGCTAGGCTTGCGCGGCATACCACATAGCGCGGAAGATGTGATAATAGCACGTGACATCATGCTAGCTCGCGAAACAGGTGCGAAGCTACATATTTGCCATGTTGCCACACAGGGCGGTGCAGAGCTAATAGCAGATGCCAAAAAGCGCACAACTCTCGTGACAGCAGAGATTGCGCCTCATCATTTTATATTGAGCGATGAGGATATAGACGGCACGAATACAAATTTCAAGATGAATCCTCCATTGCGCACAAAGGCGGATGTGGCGGCTATGCTTGAAGCTTTGGCGGACGGCACACTAGATGCCATAGCCACAGACCACGCGCCGCATCATGCGGATGAGAAGGCAAAGGGCTTTTTAGCCGCTCCAAATGGCATCGTGGGGCTTGAGATTTCATTATCATTAGCCATTACGGAGCTTGTAGAAACAGGCAGACTAACGCCACTACAGCTTATAGAAAAAATGTCTGCAATGCCCGCAAAAATACTAGGCATAAATAAAGGCAATCTTGCTGTAGGTAGCCCCGCAGATATCACTATAATAGACCCAAAAGCAAAGTACACAATAGACCCAGCAAACTTCGTATCCCGCGGCGAAAACATGCCTTTTGGCGGTCGAGAAGTGGTAGGCAAGGTACGCCACACCATATATGGCGGCAAATTTACAGTAAAGGATGGTAGATTGGTATGAGCAACATAATGGACAAGCTAATTGATAAGATTGTAGAGATGAAAAACCCCACTGTAGTAGGGCTAGACCCGCGTATGGACTTTATACCAGCGGAAATTGCGAAAGATGTACAGGACCGCTATGGTCGCACGGCTATAGCGGTGAAGTACGCGCTATTGGCTTATAATAAGGGTTTGATAGATGCTATATGTGACATCGTGCCTGCTGTAAAGCCGCAAGTCGCTTTTATGAGCAATATGGCGCAGAGGGCATGGATGCTTATTTTCAGACCATCGAATATGCCAAAAGCAAAGGCATGATAGTAATAGGCGACATAAAACGTAGCGACATAGCATCCACCGCCGAGGCTTATTCGGATGCGCATATCGGTCAAACAGATGTTTTTGGCGAGAAAATTACATTTGCCCAAACGGACTTTATCACCGTCAACCCATTTTTGGGCGCAGATTCCATTGAGCCTTTCTTGCAAAATTGCAAGAATTATGACAAGGGCTTGTTCATTCTTGTAAAGACCTCCAATAAAGGCAGTGGTGATTTCCAAGATTTGATTATTGGTGACAAACCACTTTATGAAATCTGCGGCGAATATGTAGAGAAATGGGGCGGTGAGCTAGTTGGCAAGCATGGTTATTCATCTATCGGCGCAGTTGTAGGCGCAACTCACCCGCATGTTGCCGAAAAGCTACGCAAGCAAATGCCGCATACATTCTTCCTTGTGCCTGGCTATGGCGCGCAAGGCGGCTCTGCAGCAGATATCGCTGTGTCTTTTGATAAAAATGGCTTGGGTGCTGTTGTCAATAGCTCGCGCGGGATTATTGCAGCTTATAAGAGCGAGAAGTATAGCGGCATGGGTTATGCAGAGGCGGCTAGGGTGGCGGCTCTGGATATGAAGGCAGATTTGAGTGGTGTTTTGTAGGCAAGTTAGACATTCATGATGTTTTGCATTTTCTTAGCAATATATAACGAACCCCCTAATCTGTAATTTTCGTGACAAAATTACAGATTAGGGGGTTCTTGTTTATTTATGATTTGTATTTTGATATTCTTGCTAATTTCTTGAAATTTTCTTGTAAACTTGTATTGACAAGCTAGATTTTTTGTATTACTATGCCCAAATAGGGGGTGCATATTATGGTGAATAGTGCTATCATACAAGAAAATGTTCTAGGCTTCCTTGCTGATGGCGAGCCTCGAAGCGTGCAAGAGATTAAAGCATATTTAACAAGTGTCAGTATTGTTGACTATTCCGAGAGGAAGTTTGCGGGGTCATTGCTTACACTACAGCGCAACGGAAAAATAATGAAGCTCGATAGAGGAGTTTACTCTTTAGGTCAAAACAAAGCGGAGGATAAGATTATGAAAACGTGCTTCTTCGTCTCGCCCATAGGCAATGAAAATAGCGATATCAGAAAAAATGCTGACCAGCTTCTAAAATATATTATTGAACCTGCATGTCACAATTTTATCGTTGAACGCGTGGATCAAATGAATGATGCAGGTTCAATTACTCAAACAATCCTTGATAGTTTAGAAAATGCGGATTTGGTGATTGCAGATATAACTGGTCATAACCCAAATGTTTTTTACGAAATGGGGTTTCGTCGGCGAACAGGCAAGCCTATAATTCACTTGAAAAGAAAGGGCGAATCAATACCTTTCGATGTTTCTGCTATCCGTACTTCGGAATATGATTTGGCTGATTTAGATAGTGTCGAATCCGTCAAAAATAGGCTCACAAAAATAGTTGAATCATTCTCTTTTGAAACAGAGGATAACCAGTTGAAGGGGGTCAAAGATTCAATGACCCAATCTACATTGCCAATACTCTACGAAATTCTCGATTCAATCGAGGTTCTTCGTAACGAGGTTACTAATAACAAATGATAGAACTCTGCAAACAGTTGCCAAAACAATGCAAAGCACTCAACCGCAGATGTCTCCCGAAGATGCCGCAATGGCGCAACTAATACCCGCAATGATACAAAACCCAAAGTTGATGGAGCAAATGATTGAATTTAGCCAGAAAATGCCAGCTCAATAAAGCACCAAAAACCAAGGTGTTTAGGTAGAAATTAGTTGTATAGCTCAGGCGATTAGGTGTTGGAAGGGCTTGCTTTCTTCATGAAAGGAGGTATGCCCTATGTTATCTGATTACGAGGTATTATCCTTATTGATTCAGTTAGCAACTTTCATTGTTATCTACGTAAACGCAAACAATGAAAATAACCAGCCACCAAACGCGAGGTAAACTGGTTATTTCGTAAAGTTTAAAACCAAATAGCCCTTCCACGCTCAATCGTGGCTGAGCCGAAAGAGAGATGTTACAGCATCTCTCTTTCATATTATTGCAATTATATCACAAAAATACACATCTTGCAAGTTAAATTGCGTATAAACCTAATGCGTCTCCCCACCCTTTATCACAATATCACTCGAATTATCAATCGCAGCCTCAATAGCATACTCAAGCCCCTTAGCTATCGTCGCTATCGGCATACTAGGCGCATTATTTTTGGCGGCTTGCGCACAATCAAAAGGCACATGAATAAAGCCTCCACGGATATGCCTATGTTGAGTGTTTATCATATGTAACAGATGATACATGATATCATTGCAAACAAATGTGCCTGCCGTATAAGAAATAGCCGCGGGTATGCCATTTATTCGCATATTCTCTACCATTGCCTTGATTGGCAGATTAGTAAAATACGCCGCTGGCGCATCTTTTATAATGGTTTCATCCGTCGGCATATTTCCCGCATTATCAGCGATTCTTGCATCTACGTGATTTATCGCAACTTTTTCTATGCTTATGTTTGGTCGCCCACCTGCTTGCCCCACGCAAATCACCACATCTGGCTTGCAGTCAGCAATTTTATCAACCAATATTTCGGCGCATTTGCCAAAGACTACTGGCAATTCCATCGTTAGTATCTCCGCTTCTTGCAATTTTTGCGGCAGTAGCTTTACCGCCTCATATGATGGATTAATTTCTTCGCCGCCAAAAGGTTCAAAACCCGTAATTAGAATTTTCATATTTTCCCCATTCATAACGTTACTACTTCACCAATTCTTTCCGCAAAGCTGACACAAACCCCTCAAAATCATCTGTCATGGGCGAATGTCCCCAGCTTCCAAAAGCAACAAGGCTCGCTTTGCCCGCCATATCCTCATGCGATTTTTGCGCCCAAGTTAGCGGCACAACAAAATCTTTTTCTCCCTGCAGCATCGCCACAGGACATTTTAGCTCATCCAATCTCTTGGTCATATCAAATGTCATCAGCGAATAGTTCATATCCACCAAGCAACGCTCTTTCAGCATTGCATCAATATATAACTCATAGTCCACTTCGGGCGGTTTTGCCATATTATATATGCCCATATCCCAAACCATACGCATAAAATCACGGTTGCCCGCCGCAAAGGCCGCAAGCACGGGGGCAACTTGCACGGGGTCTGCGGCTATATCTTCTTTCGTCTTCAAAGGCTCAGTAAATATAGGCGCACCCGCCGCATCTTTTTTAAACATAGGAAAGCCTGTAATAGGTACAGAGCCTATTGTTATCACTTTTTCTACAAGCTCTGGGTACAATGCAGCAAGCTCCAAAGCCACGCCGCCCCCAGCAGACCAGCCCACCACCACAAATTTCTGCATACCAAGCGCATCAGCCAATTCGCTTAAATCCTGAGCTATTTCCTTTAGTGAGCTAAATTCATTGTTATACGAGCTATCACCAAATCCGCGCATGTCTACAGCATAAACAGTAAAATCCTTTTCCAAATCCTCCATGGTCGTTTGCCAATGCACAGAAGACGACATATTGCCATGTATCAGCAAAACCGCCTTATCTCCCGTTCCTGCCTTCCTGTAGGCTATAGTTTCGCCCCTCGGAATATTTATTGTATCAACTGGATAACACTTCATGCGGACACCTCCATGTTTTTACCAACAATATAACATATACACGCACCACTTGCAAGGATAATTTCTATATGGTACACTATATTTAGGATGAAAATTGTCGTTTTTTAAGGGGTGGTTTCATGAAAAAGGTTATAAACGCCGAAGTTATAGAAAACAAGCAAATCCTGCATGATGTCTACGACTTGTACTTAAATGTCGGGCGCGAGCAAGCCGCAAAAGTTGTTGCGGGGCAGTTTTTGGGCATATATACAAGTTCTGATGCTATGCTATTGCCTCGTCCGCTCTCTATCTGCGAGGCGGATGCTGCCAGCGGCATTTTGCGCGTGGTTTATCGTGTAGTGGGCGGCGGCACAGAAAATATTGCAAATGCTAAATTTGGTGATTTTTTGCGAATTATTGGACCCTTGGGCAATGGATATACAATAGACAACAATGTTCTTAGCTTTGCTATAGTGGGCGGCGGGCTTGGTGTGCCACCGCTTTTGGAGCTATCAAAAAGAGTGCGCAGGGCTGTACCAAATGCTAAAATCGCCGTATTTCTCGGCTTTCGCAACAAATCTCAAATAATTTTGGCAGATGATTTTGAAAAATACGCAGATAGCGTGGCTATTTGTACAGATGACGGCAGCCATGGCTTCCATGGCACTGTGCTTGCGGCTATGCAGCTTAGGTCTGTTTTTGATATGGCTTTTGGTTGCGGCCCAAAGCCTATGCTTCGTGCTTTAGCGCGATATTCTGCACAGTCCGAAACGCCTTGCTACGTGTCCTTAGAGGAGCATATGGCATGTTGCATAGGCACTTGTCTCGCTTGTGCCGTTAAGGTACAGGATGGCGATGAATATGTCAATAAACGCGCTTGCTATGATGGTCCTGTATTTGGTGCAAAGGAGGTGGCATGGGAATGAATTTATCCGTAAAAATTGCTGGCAAAACATGGAGAAATCCCGTAACAACAGCATCTGGCACTTTTGGTAGCGGCAAAGAATATGCCGAATATATCGACATCAACCGTCTTGGAGCTATCACTACAAAGGGCGTAGCCCCTATACCATGGGCAGGAAACCGCACACCACGCGTAGCAGAGAGCTATGGCAGTATGCTTAATTCCATAGGTCTACAAAACCCTGGTGTAGAGCAATTTATCAAAAACGATATGGATTTTTTCCGCGATATAGAGCCTCTGGTCATTGTAAATGTATGCGGGCATAAAATTGAGGATTACTGCCATGTAGCCGAACGTTTATCAGAAGAAGATGGCATAGACATGCTAGAGCTAAATGTCTCCTGCCCTAATGTAACAGAAGGCGGCGTGCAGTTCGGTACGAATTGGAAACTAACAGAGCAGGTGGTGCAAGAGGTCCGCAAAGTTACCAGCTTGCCGCTTATAGTAAAACTTACCCCCAATGTAACAGACATTGAGGTAATAGCCAAAGCAGCCGAAAGCGCGGGAGCAGATGCCCTATCCATGATAAACACCCTATTCGGTATGCGCATAGACATAAACAGCCGCCGCCCTGTGCTTGGTAATATATTTGGCGGTGTTTCTGGCCCTGCCGTAAAGCCTATAGCCCTACGCTGTGTTTATCAAGTAGCCAGATGTGTCAAAATACCCATCATAGGCATGGGCGGCATAACAACAGGCGAAGATGCCATAGAATTTATGATGGCGGGAGCTACGGCCATAGCCGTAGGTACAGCAAATTTTGCCAACCCTTGGGCAACCATCGATGTGCTTGAAGGCATGGGTAAATTTATGGAGAAAAACAATATTTCGGATATTAATAGTATTATTGGGGCGGCTTTGTAATATGGGGGATGACGTAAAAAGCATAATTACCAAAATCGCTATGGCATCCCTTTTAATGATTTTAACTGCATTTGATAGTCAGGTCGCATATGAGCCAGAAGCGAAAGAAGCTACTGTTTTTGTTACAATAATGCGTATACATGAGGATATGCCAGAGTTTACATTTTACCGCAAAATCGGCGAGCCCACATTAACTTCGTACCCTCCTTCGCCTAGGGATTTTGACCACGTGAAAAACCATATCGTCATTACAATAGTTGATGAAAATGGGGATATAGTGCAAGAAATAGATGACATAACTCAGGGTGGTCATGGTGATTGGATGACGGCAGATTGGGATGCTTTTGATATACAGTTTGACGATTTTAATTTTGATGGATACATGGACATGTGGCTGATTTATGCTGTAAACCCTGGTACAGCAGGGGGTATGTGGGCGCATTTTTGGCTATGGGATATAGATGCGGGTCAATTTGTGCAAGATGAACAGTTAAGCGCGATAAGCAATATGGCTTGGCTTAGGGTAAATCAAAAAACCCAACAAGTCGAAGTATCCTCACGCGGGGGCGGTGCAGGCCCTTGGATAACTTCATATTATAAGTACAGAAACGGAGAATTTGTCTTGGCCGCAAACGCGCTCACAGAATGGATATTTAGAGATTTTGTGCCATCATATAAGTGTATTCATCAATGTAAATTCTTTCTTCCGACACATCCTCCCTTTCGCTCCACCGAATATCCAAAAAGTGCATCATACCCCATAGCTCTATAACATCATCTTCAACATTTCGGTTGGATGTGGTTTGCCAGTCTTGGTCATGCAAAACCATAAATAATGCAAAGTGATGGGTGATATTCGTTCGTAATCTAATGTCGGGATATGGTCGCGTGAGGTCTATGATGAAATTGACTTCATCAGCATTATGTTGAGCATAGGAGATATTAGCATTCACCCCATCGTCCAATTCGCGAATTAATTGTGCATATGATAACAAATCCTCTGGTTCTGCGTTGGGTGAACTTGATGAGAATACCCAAACCAAGAGCAACACAATTGCAATCACAACTACAACAACTGCGGCAAATATAGCAGCAGTAACGCCTATAACACCTGCTATCGCAACACCTATGGCCTTTATTGCTTTCACAGCCACACCAACAATTACCTTTGCCGCCTTTACAGCTATCTTTCCTACTACAACAGCTAATTTTGCAATCTTTATCAATTTCACTGCCTTGATTGTAAGCTTAACAACAACGACAACGCCTTTTACAGTTCTTTTCGCAATCCTCACTGTGGTTTTTGTGGTTTTAGCAGATTTAGCAACTGTTTTGCCAACGATGACAGCAGAACCCATAACAGACGAAACAGGGGCATAAACTTCCTTTATATCTTTTGGTATATAACCTTTGAAGTTATTGCCTAATTCAGTTACAATGACTTTCGGAGCTTTGTGAGGCGCAAGAAGGGTACTTTTGCTTATCTTCAAAATGCTCATAACAGGGGCATATGCATCTCGTGCATCTTTTGTAAGACCTGACCCTATTGCATTACCTGCGCTGGTTAATGAGCTGTTTGTCACCTTAGCTCCTGTAGCAACTAATTTCACTGTCCCTTTGGCGGTTGCGCCAGCAATCCTCTTGAATTTACCACCTTTGTTAGCCTTATCATCATCATTGTCTAGTTTGATAGTTTTTTCTTGAGGGAAATTAGGGGATTTCCCAAGCGAACCAATAGCAACTGAAAATCTCTTTGGGTCTTGTGCTGTATTCAATGAATCTGATGAGTTTGGCTTTTTAAGTTTTAATTTTTTGTTGGTCAAGAACCTGTTGTGCAATATGTTTGATTTATTTTTTGCAGGTTTTGTCTCTTTGTTTTTAGGGCTATCAGTAACACTTCGAGGAGCGGAGGATGATTTTTTGCTTTGAGCAGATTCTGCTAAAGATTCTTTTTGGTTATCACCCTTATTCACCTTTTTAGAGATTTTGGAAAGTACTTTGTCGCCGCCCTGTAATAAAAGTTCTGCCGCTACTACAAGACCTTCTGCACCTTTAGTAGCGGCATCGGCAGAGCAGACGATATCACGCACTCTTTTGGTACTTTTTTCTATGCCTTCAACAGGATTTATGTTGGTTAAGTCCGTTTCTAGGCTTTGGTCTGGGAACGATTGGTTGATAGCAACGACAGCGGCAGTTGCTAGGGTGTAATTCTCCTCCTTGCTACGCCGCCGCTTGCGTTTTTTTGCTTTCTTTTTTCGTAGATAAGAAATCTTAGCCGCTTTAGAAACAGGCTCATTTTTGTGATTTTTTTGCTTTGTCCCTCTATTTACGTTTTTTGTAGTCTGCTTGGCATCTTTTAAATCTTTTAGATTGGCAGTAGCCTCAGCGGAAAAATCCTCTGAGGCTACTCTTTTCTTACCTTTTCTAGCAAGGTCTTTCTCTCTATCTTTCTTGTGCTTTTCATTGCCCTTATGACTACTACGGTTTTTGGACTTGCTACGAATATTGCCTTGATTGCCTCCATCTCTATGCAGTGAAGATGCAGAGTTTCCAGAAAGGCTATAAAAAGGAGATTGATTTCCTTGACCGTGCTTACCCTTGCGGTTATCTGACCGCCTCCTCAAAGCCATGACATCCCTCCTAATTTGCCCCTGTCAACTCTAGTTGCTTTGCTATAGCGACTTTTTTGTGCAGTTGCAATTATAATCACCACCTTTTACAATTAAGTTTGCAACATCTATAAGCCGCACCAATACAGCGTTGTTGGCATTTGAGCAAATATATTGTTGCAATGATAATTGAAAAAGTGGCGAACATATTTGCAATTTCGCACGATTTTTAGTTGTAAAGCTAATTGTAATCGCACATTTTTCCTTCTCAAGGATGGCCGCCAACTCTTCTCCATCCGTGGTCATAAGTTCATATAGCCTAGTGTTTCTAGGGAATAGTGCAGCAAATGGTATGAGCATATTTTCAAAGAAGATAATGCCCGCACCTTTGCCAGAATTGGTTATATTGCCAACCAAGGAGGGCGGAATATGTAACAAGGCTGTAATTTCTCGCCGCTCCGTTTCTTTTTGGTTCATAACTACAAGGAAGTCGCTGTTAGAAACCATGCTCCTAGCCTCTGCCCATCGTAAGATATCACTTGTGTTTTGCGTTAAGGATATTACCTTGCCGTTATATTTTCTAAAACGGCGATACATATTTCCTACGCGGCGAATAGCATCCTCCGAATTAAATACCAAGTGGACTTCATCAATGAATATCTAGGTATTTTTGTTGGAGTTACGGTTTTTAGCTATGCGATTCCATATGGCATCAAACATTAAGAATGAACCTACAGCCTTCAAATGTTCCCCAAGTTTGCTTGTGTTGTAGCACATTAGACGACTTTCAATATCTACATTGGTTTGATTGGAAAAGTTAGACCAAGAGCCAGTTACGTAAATTTTCAAAACTTCGGACAGTTCTTTAGCAACTATGGTTTCTTCTTGTGTCATGACCTCATAAAACTCTTTAAAAGTTGGCAAGTCTTTTGGGTCACGGCTCGATTGAAAAGCCTTGTAGATTTCTGTTAAAACGCCATCTACTGTAGAAATAATAGCAGGATTTACTTCTGTGCCTATCATTGCCTCTATTATAGAAAGTATCAAATCCAGCTTCAATGTGGTAGGATGCGTTCCTGATTGAAAGTCCTCATCCTCCAAAGGTATGTCGAATGGATTGATGTAGTCTTTGCTCACATGTGACAATTCAATAGACTGACCACCTAAAGCCTCAACAAAACGCTTATTTTCATTTTCTGGGTCTACCAGTATGACATCGTCGTCGGTGTTAAACAAAATATTTAGAACCAACGGTTTCATTGTCATTCCTTTGCCAGAGCCAGAAGAACCTAAAATAAAGCCATTCCCTGCCTTTAGTCTGTCGTGGTTAAGCACAATAGCCTGTCGTGTATCTGCATGGAGGGAATAAAAAAACCCTCCTGAATGGAGGGTGTTAAGTCTATCAAAAGGTGTGAATATTGATACGCATTCTGTAGGCAAGGTTCGCTTTATGCTTATATTATTAAATCCGATGGGTAGAGCTGTTGCCAAAAACACAGGACAACTCCCCCGCTTTTCTTTGGAGCATTTCTTCTTTATCCTCCAGCTCATCCAAGCTATCTGCAAAAAACATTATAACCATGTTGAATATAAACACAGACTGCTTTTTGGTGCGAACTAGGTCACGGAACTCATCAGCTGCCTCTATGCCATCTATGATGTGCCTTGGGCTTGTGTCTATAAAGATACCTTTTTTCGCAGCAGACATTTGGTTTTGTAGCTGAACCTCTCTAAGGTCAGTCACTTTTTTCATCAGTTTATTTTTGGCTTTGGACATTTCTACCGCTTTAATATTCATACTTAATGTCATATCTATATGAGTTCCTAAGATATACTGTGCCAATTCGGTTGTCATATAGGACGGAATATCACGCAAAAACATACACTTTGCATAGCGGCCACCTGCTTCAAAATGGCTGTGGTAAAATTTGAAGTCATCAGGAGCTATGTATGCCTTTTCTCGACCATGCTCAAAGTCAAAGTCATTAAAGAAAGTCTTAGGTATTTTGTTGCCCCTCAATACTTCCGCAAGCATATGAGCCTTATCACCATTTGTGACTTCTTGCAAATGACAATCTCGGCTAATATCTTTGAACTTTCTAGCTAATGATGCTTCTATGTTAAGGAATTTATTGTGAGCAATTTCTATGCTATCAGCCTCAATGGAAATTGATAAATATCTTTGCGTTTGATGATTATTAACGCCTTGACTTAGATAATCCCTGATAACGTTGTCAAATTCGGCTTTTAGGTCTATGCCGAAGATAGGGTCTATAAAAGTTCGTGTCTCTGCCCTTTCGTCATCTTTTGGGAAAATAGAATCATAAACTTTCTCCTCAGGTATGGATTTTGATACTATTCCTATTTGTACTATGATATCGGTAGCAAGAGAGTTTAGGAACTTTGAATATTCGGTAAAAATAGTTAGTTGGTCATCGTCTCTTGCCGCAGTGAAGTTTATATCGGTAAAGCTATATGTTTTGGCATATCTGCCATTTTGTAGTTCAAGAATATTATTTTCTGCCATGCGCACGTACGGAATAGATTGTATGGCCGTTTTGGCTCGTGTCCGTGTTATAGAGCCATAGCTAAAGCCACCGCTATCCTTCTTTTTATCTTTCTCCTTTTCTTTTTTATTTTTAGCCACTTGGGTTTTTAGATTCTCTTTTTGCTTTTTGATATCGCCGATTACCTGCTTTTGCATATTCTTACTAGATTTAGCTGTCTGTCCGTTAGTTCTCTTCTTTGCTTTAGCAGAAATATATACCACATCCTTCCAGTTTTTAATTTGCGCTACTTGCGCTTTCTACCAAACATTTTTGTTGATTTTTTAGACTTGCCCTGCCTAAGCCGCCTCAATGCTTCCTCTTCATCATCAAGCTGTGCTATTGGGTCTATATCCTCGTAATAGCGCATTTGTTTATTGGTGAAAAAGTGAGCAATATTAAGCATCATCTCTTCACCAGAAATACCTGTTTTGCCGCCTTTTTCAAGATATATTGGCAGCAACGCAAGTGCTACGATAATCATAATGAGGATATTTGCCACCTCTGGATGAAAAAGTCTATCGCCGAATAGGGCGAGTGGCAGAACTGTAGCAGCCGCAAAAATTGCATAGTTACGTGTTTTTGGCGTTAATCCATTTTTGCCTTTAACCTGCATAGCCTCGAAATCTACAGGTACTTTTACTTCAATCATACAATCACACTCCATAAAGATAAATTTGTAATAAAAATGAGAATAGCAAGTCTTTTGATAGACCGACCTATTCTCAATATTAACAATCATACCCTGACATTTGCTGAGTTAAAGCTGTTTGTGCCTCGGTTTAAGAGCTTGTTAAAACCTTTCTTTTTCTTTGCGTTGCTTCGCCATTCAAAAGCCCCTTTTCAGCAATTTCAATATTCCGTAAATCCTGAGCTATTGTTTCTTCATCTTCGTCATCTTCAACAAACAAATAACTCTCTATAATGTCTAAGACTAACTGTTGTTTTCTGCTGTCAAGGTAAACAACCTTTTCTTGAATTCTCATAGCTAAGTCCATAATCAAACTCCCTTCTTGTACGCTTGACCACGATTTTCAATAACTGCAACAAACACAACTTCGTTTTCGAGCCACGTAAATAAAATTCGATAATCGCCAACTCGTAATCTGAAATAACCTTTCTTACTTCTATATGGACTAATATCTCCATTAGGAATTTCGTCAACAGCATCCATAATCTTATTTTCAGTATCATTATCCAACTTATCCAAAAATTTATTTGCTTGCTTGGAATACAATGCGAGTTCTTTTTGTCTTCGCAGTTAAATCACCCCATCCTTTCAGCCTTGCTATTTTATTATAACAGAGGAACAAAAAACCTTCAAGCTCAAAAATCAACCCGCTCCTGCTCCAGTTATAACCTTAGAAAAAGCCTCTGCACCACTTATGCCCTTTTTCATAACCATAATAGACAGGGTCATTTGAGCTATTGGGATTATTAAGAGCTTATCCCTAAATAACCCCACCTTTACGAAATGCAATAAAAGCGCAAGCAAACATAAGAAGTCCCATAAAAGTCGAATCCTTCTTTTCGTACCTCACAAGAAGTTTGCGAAACCTATTC
>Ga0131853_10000674_pt1 | contig 61419 bp, 52 predicted proteins | sample TergutLab28metaG_FD_92764 | JGI IMG/M metagenome (GOLD analysis project Ga0131853, IMG submission 92764) | Labiotermes labralis P1 segment gut microbial communities from Petit-Saut dam, French Guiana - Lab288 P1 (version 2) (version 2) | ecosystem: Host-associated > Arthropoda: Insects >...
CACGACCAAAAAAGTAACCAAAAAGGCCGCTTAAGGGGGGCAGGGGGCACGCCCCCAGCTGGCCCCCCTTAAGAATCCCCCGCACCCCCCGATAAAACTCGCTAACATTAGTCTCACCCGGTAAGTCGCGCACGATGCTTCGCATCGGTCGCGTGACGTCGCAAGTCTACAGAGTCCGGGCTGCCCGCTCTCGCGGGATCGCCCTTTGGTTGTGGTATTGGCGGCGTTTGCCCGCTGGGTGTTCCGCTGATTGACAAGCGGCGTTGCCGCTTGTCCCATCTATAAGGCAATCGCCAGATTGCCAACAGGGGGATTCTTAAGGGGGATAAGGCACAGAGTGCCGCCCCCCTTAAGCGGCGTTTTGGTTACTTTGGGGCCGAGGCCAAAGTAACCCCTGGGTATGGGGCGGGCAGCGCCCATTCCAATTCCATCGGAGATTCCGATAAAAAGTCCTTAAAGCCCGAAAGGCAAGGGCATCGGAGATTCATTGAAGTCCTTCAAGCCCGAAAGGCAAGGAATCAAAGACACATTAAAACCCCACACGACCAAAAGTGAGAGAGGGTGTTTGAAGGATGGAGCGAATACACCAAGCAAACATCTGCCCATACTGTGAACGCGAGATGGAAAATGGCAGAGTGCGGCATACCCGACAATACCTGTTCGACAACCTGGAGTGGTTCCCGGAAAGCGAGTTCGAAAAAAAGGGACTGCGCGCAGCGCTCGACCGCAAGCGCTTACCGCTCGAACCGGGTGCAAAAGGTTTTTACTATGACTGCTACCGCTGCGCGGACTGCCGAAAAGTGTTCTGTGAGTTCTCGACTTAACGCGGGGGGAGCGTCAAGATGTTTGTAGATATCAAAGCTGAGATGAATACGCCTACCGTCCGAAAAATTATCGCTTACGCCGCCCTTGACGGCAGTCCGGCCGGTGTGGCCAAAGAGGTGCAAACCTACCAACAAAGTCCGGCGCTTAACTTTTACGCATGGGTCGAAGATGGAACGGTCATCGGTATTTGCGGCTACGAGATACACGAGGACCACATTGAAGTGCACTTGATTAGCGTTGACAAACAAGCGCGCGGCCGTAGGGTTGGTAGTGCTATAATCAAAGCATTGCGAGACCGGTACCGCCAAGAAATCCGGCTTGAAACGGTGGATGAGGCGGTCGGGTTCTACCAAAAGATCGGCTTTATGACACGAGAATTTCCAGACCCAACATTCAACAGAAAGTATCGCTGTACCTTGATGCCATAACGCCAAATCAGCCCCCCAAGGCGGGAGGCCGATTGGCTGGAGAGAGCTTTTGCCGGTTTTACCGGCGGTGTCGACAAATCGCCGTTACTGCTTAAATGTGACGCAGATGGTATCGGCGGAGGAGGAAGCATACTGGGGGCCAACCTTGATCTGGTTGGCGGTGCAATGCCGCTGGTCATTGTTGTATGCGCAGTTGGTCACATCGCAGACAATGCGGCCCTCTTTCGCGTTATAGCTCTCATTATCATCATATTTAAAATTCATCATTAACACTCCTTTCGACATTATTTTGTGCGAAAGTGGTGAAATCATACACTTGTTAAAATTGGAAATCATAGCCAGAAATGTAAGGTGAAAAATGTCAATATACGCAATCGGTGACCTGCATCTGTCGGTGGCCGCAAAAAAACCAATGGATATCTTCGACGGGTGGGAGAACCACGCCGAGAAGCTGATCGAAAACTGGAAAGCAAAAATAGGGCCGGAAGACACGGTTGTTCTGGCCGGCGACACATCCTGGGGGATGGATTTGGCGCAGGCGGCGGCCGATTTTCGCCTGCTCGAAAAGCTGCCCGGCCAAAAGATACTGCTTAAAGGCAACCACGACTACTGGTGGACGTCCATGGCCAAGATGACCGCCATGCTTGAAAGCTACGGATTTGAGACGCTCCGCTTTTTGCACAACAATAGTTATTATATTGAGGGGGCGCACATCTGCGGCTCGCGCGGATGGATTTTTGAAAACGGCCAGCCATTTGACGAAAAGATGATCCGGCGGGAGGGGCTGCGAATCGAGGCGTCACTCCAAAGCCGGGGGAATCAGCAGAGTGAGACCATTTTGTTCCTGCATTATCCGCCCATCTACGCCGGTCAGACACTGGAGGCATACATCAAGCTGATGCAAAAATACGGGGTAAGCCGCTGCCTGTACGGCCATATACACAGCCAGGGCCACAAATACGCGGTCGAAGGCGAGTGCCGCGGAATAACGTTTCATATGATTTCGGCCGACTACCTGGCGTTCGACCCGCTGCTTGTCAAGAAATAACGCACACTGCCAACGGCATAGACGCACCAAAATCCGGGCATATTTTCGAGGATGAAGATGCGCCCGGCCCTCTAATAGGCCCGGCGACTTTGCCCGCTTGACAAAAAATATTCATTGAGATGGTGCGTTTTATCAAACTTTGTGATATAATACCTTAGTTATGGAAGAGGAAAGAAACAGGAGGGTTTAGCAATGAGCATCACTTCCACCAAAAAAACAGAGACAAATGTTGTGGAAATGGAAATTGCGGTAAGCGCACAGGAACTGAAAGAAGCAGTCGACAAGGTATACAAGCGCAAGGCGAAGACGATCAGCGTCCCCGGCTTTCGCAAAGGCAAGGCGCCCAAGTCTGTCATCGAGCGGATGTACGGCGAAGGCGTGTTCATAGAAGACGCCGTTAACGACCTTTATCCCAAAGCCTATAGCAAGGCGTTGGAAGAATCGGATATCGAGCCGGTTGACCACGCGGATATCGAAATTTTAAGCGTGGACAAAGAAACCGGATTCACATTTAAAGCAACCATCACCGTCAAGCCCGAGATCACCCTGGGCGAATACAAAGGGATTGCGGTGACCAAGACGCTGTACAAAGTTGAGGACAGCGAAATTGAAGCCGAAATTACAAAGATGCGTGAGCGCGGCGCCCGCATTGTGAGCGTTGAAGACCGTCCGGTCAAATCGGGCGATTCAACCATCATCGATTTTGAGGGTTTTGTGGACGGCGTTGCCTTTGATGGCGGCAAAGCCGAAGGCCACAAGCTGGAAATCGGTTCTAAATCCTTTATCGAGGGATTTGAAGACCAGATCGTCGGCCATAATATCGGGGACGAGTTTGATGTGAACGTCACCTTCCCCGAAGAGTACCACGCCGAAGAGCTGAAAGGCAAACCGGCTGTCTTTAAGATCAAGCTGCACGAGATCCAAGAGAAACAGCTGCCCGAGATCGACGACGAGCTTGCCAAAGACGTCAGCGAGTTCGACACCATCGATGCGTTGCGCGCAGACATCCGCACAAAGATGCAGGAGGCCAAAGACCGCAGGTCGACCGACGAGTACGAGACAGCCATTGTGGACGCGGTGGTCGCGGGCATCAAGGGCGAGATTCCGCCGGTTATGTTCGAGAACAAGACAACCGAGCTGGTGCAGGAATTCGGCTACCGGCTGCAGTCCCAGGGAATGAACCTCGAAACCTACCTGCAATACACCGGCAGCAATATGGAAGCTTTCCGCGAATCTTTTGCCGAGCGGTCCGAGCGCCAGGTCAAGATGCGCCTTGCCCTGGAGGCAATCGCGGCCAAAGAAGGTCTGACCGCCACCGATGAGGATACCGAGGCCGAGTATACCCGCCTGGCCGAAGCTTACAAGATCGATGTTGAGAAAGCCAAAGGATTCATACATCCCAAAGACCTCAAAGAAGACATCGCCTGCAACAAGGCCATCGACTTCCTCAAAGAGCAGGCGGTTATCACCGAAATAGAGGAAGCCAAAGAAACAGCGCCGGCCAAAGAGCCCAAGGCCGCCAAAAAGGCCGAACCGAAACCCAAAGCAGAGAAGAAGCCGAAAGCCGAAAAGAAGCCGGCAAAAAAGGCTGAAGAAAAAGCCGAAGAATAACAATAGTGGAGGTGTACGCATAATATGGCATTGGTACCAATGGTTGTTGAGCAGACCAACAGGGGCGAGCGGAGCTATGATATCTTTTCCCGCTTGCTCAACGATCGGATCATCATGCTCTGTGACGAGGTAAATGACGTAACCGCCAGTTTGGTTGTCGCCCAGATGCTCTATCTTGAGGGTGTGGATCAGGACAAGGACATCAATCTCTACATCAACAGCCCCGGCGGCTCAATCACGGCCGGGATGGCGATTTACGACACCATGAACTACCTCAAGTGCGATGTGTCGACCATCTGCATCGGGATGGCGGCATCCATGGGCGCGTTCCTGCTCAGCTCGGGCGCCAAAGGCAAGCGGATGGCCACCCCGCACGCAGAGATTATGATTCACCAGCCAATGGGCGGAACCCGGGGACAAGCGTCCGATATCAAGATTCACGCCGAGCGGATTCTGCGCACCCGCAACATTCTGAACACCCTGATGGCCGAACAGACCGGCCAGCCGCTGAGTGTAATCGAAGCGGACACCGACCGCGACTACTTTATGCAGGCCGAAGAGGCCCTGAAGTACGGGATTATTGACAAAGTCTTGTTAAAGCGGTAAACTGATAGCATCGCTATGACCGGCATCCCCTTATTGTGAAAGGATTTTTCGCTATGTCCAAATCCAACGACAATCGAATCTTGCGCTGTTCGTTCTGCGGGAAAATGCAGGACGAAGTGGGCCGGATGATCGCGGGGCCGGGTGTTTGCATTTGCGACGAGTGCATCGACCTTTGCCAAAGTGTGCTGGACGGCGAAGACCCTTACGAGTCCGCGCCGCGAAGTGAGCGCCAGAACCATTCGGCCAAGCCCCAAGGGGTATCCATCCTACAGCCCAAAGAGATGAAGAAGGTACTCGACCAATATGTCATCGGGCAGGACAGGGCAAAAAAAGCGCTGTCCATCGCCGTTTACAACCATTACAAGCGGATATTCTCGGACGATGAAAGCGAGGTCGAGCTGCAAAAGAGCAACATCCTTCTCCTTGGGCCGACCGGTGTGGGCAAGACCATGCTGGCTCAAACGCTGGCCAAAGTGTTGGGCGTGCCTTTCGCCATCGCCGACGCCACCACATTGACCGAAGCCGGTTATGTCGGTGAGGATGTCGAGAACATCCTGCTCCGTCTGATTCAGGCGGCCGACTTCGATGTCGAGCGGGCCGAGCGCGGGATCATCTATGTGGACGAGATCGACAAGATCGCACGCAAGTCCGAAAATGCATCCATCACCCGGGACGTTTCGGGAGAAGGGGTGCAACAGGCGTTGCTTAAAATCCTGGAGGGGACGGTATCCAACGTGCCGCCCAACGGCGGGCGCAAGCACCCTAACCAGGAATTTATCCGGATTGACACATCCAACATCCTGTTTATTTGCGGCGGTGCGTTTGACGGGATCGAAAAGCTGGTTGACAAACGGCTGCACACAACCACACTGGGTTTTGGCGCACAGTTCACCGACAAAAAAGAAAAAGAGATGAACGCGCTTCTCTCCCAGGCTGAGCCGCATGATCTGGTCAAATACGGCCTGATTCCAGAGCTGGTCGGGCGAATCCCGGTCATCACCACCCTTGAGTCGCTGGATGAAGCGCAGCTGATCAAAATCCTCACCCAGCCAAAGAACTCGATCGTCAAGCAGTACCAACGGCTGCTTGACATGGACGATGTCAGCCTGACCTTTAGCCAGGATGCGCTGGAAGAGATCGCAAGAATTGCCATAAAGCGCAAAACCGGGGCGAGAGGGCTTCGCTCAATTATGGAAAGTGTGCTCGAAGACGTAATGTACAACACCCCGTCTGACCACACAATCGAGCGTGTTGAGATCACCCGCGATACCGTCTTAAAACTGGGCAATCCGCTGATTTCTTACGACCCCGGCCGAAAGCCGAAACAGCTCAAGCTGACCGCCGCGCCCAACAAGCGCCGCACATCACCGCGCACCAAGCCTTCGGCGTAGTGATGGATCGTGAATTTGCATTTTCAGCACAGTAAATAACGGGGGATAGGGACGAAATAACTTACTCTATATCTGTCGAAGATATAGAGATGCGCCCTGCGCTTGTTGCGCAGGGCGTGTTGTCTATATACGCCTATCTTGTCAAATATCGGCAAGTATGTGATGCGTTTATGTGCAAAGAGTGACAGTTCCCTGAATCTTGGCCGGACTGCCTTGCAATGCATCAGCACAGGCGCTATAATTGTAATATAATGAAAAAACTACAATATCCACTGCAAAGGGGAGATTACATGAAAAAGACACTCGAAAGCTCAACTGTACGTCTGCCGCTGCTGGCTATGCGCGGGATGGTTCTCTTCCCTCAAATGGTACTACATTTTGATGTCGGCAGAGATAAATCGATTTACGCGCTCAACGAGGCGATGGGCCGGGACCGAATGATCTTTTTGTCCGCGCAAAAAGATATCCGGGATGAAGACCCGGACGGGGACGGGATTTACGAAATTGGGGTGGTCGGCGAAGTCAAGCAGATCATCAAATCCAATGACCATTTACGGGTTCTGGTTGAGGGGCGGTATCGCGCTAAATCGGTCGAGTTGATCGACAAAGGCGATTTCTTTGAGGCTTGCCTTGAAGAATACCCGCTTAAATCGAACAAAGGCGCGAGCAAAAAGATGACGGATGCGCTGATGCGCACGGTCAAAGACCTTTTTCAAGAGTACGGGATGATGACCCCGCGGATGAGCAAAGACTTGACCTTTAACGCGATGGCTGCCGATGACCCCGTCTTTTTATCCGAATACATAGCGGCCAACATGCCGATCCACACCGAAGACAAACAGGTTATCCTCGAAGAAAGCAGCGTCACCCGCCGGCTTCGCCTGCTTGTGCGGATTTTGGAAGAAGAAAACGATATACTAAGCCTAGAGCAGGAAATCCACGAGAAAGTGCGGGGACAAATCGACACCAACCAGCGGGAGTATTACCTGCGTGAGCAGATAAAAGCAATCTCGGCCGAGCTTGGGGACGGTGAAAACGCGCAGGAAGACATTTACGAATACCATATGCGGATCGATGAGCTGATCGAAGATGACGAGACCGCTGAAAAACTGCACAAAGAGGCCGATCGGCTCAGTAAGATGCCTTACACCTCCCACGAAGCCGGTGTGATTAAAAGCTATCTGGACAATGTACTCGAGCTGCCGTGGGGCAAGTTCACCAAGGACAAGATCGACATTGACAAAGCGGAAAAACAATTAAACCGCGACCACTACGGGATGGAAAAAGTCAAAGAGAGAATCCTTGAGCAGATGTCTGTCCGCGCGCTTGCGCCCGATATCAAGGGGCAGATCATCTGTCTGGCCGGCCCGCCGGGCGTTGGCAAAACCTCGGTGGCAAAGTCAATCGCAAAATCGATGGGCAGAAAGTATGTCCGGCTGTCATTGGGCGGGGTGCGGGATGAAAGCGATATCCGCGGCCACCGAAAAACTTACATCGGCGCAATGCCCGGCCGGATTATGGCCGCCCTCAAGCAGTCGGGGTCGTCAAACCCGCTCATGCTGCTTGACGAAGTGGATAAACTGGGCAACGACTTCCGGGGGGATCCATCCTCCGCGTTGCTTGAAGTGCTGGACAGTGAGCAGAACTACGCGTTTCGCGACCATTATCTTGAAGTCCCGTTTGATTTGAGCAAAGTGATGTTTATCGCCACCGCCAACAGCTTGGGGAATGTCCCCCGGCCATTGCTTGACCGGATGGAAGTCATTCATTTGACCAGCTACACCCGGGAAGAAAAGCTTCAGATCGCTAAAAAACACCTAACCCCCAAACAGATGAAGCGGCATGGGCTGAACGCGAAGACCTTTAAACTGCAAACCGGCGGGATTTACTCGCTGATTGATTCCTACACCCGGGAGGCCGGGGTGCGCGGGCTTGAGCGGGAAATTGCGTCCCTATGCCGAAAAGCGGCCAAACGGCTGGTCTCCGGCCAGGAGGAAGCCGTGAACGTCAGCTCCAAGAACATCACGCAGTTTTTGGGCGGGCAGAAGTATAAAAAAGATATCCTGGCCGAGAAAGACGAGATCGGTCTGGCTAACGGTCTGGCCTGGACTTCGGTGGGCGGCGAGATGCTGCAAATTGAGGTGGCCGTTCTGGAGGGGAGCGGCAAAACAGTGCTGACCGGCAGTTTGGGCGAAGTGATGAAAGAAAGCGCACAGGCCGCGATCAGCTATATCCGCATCTGCACCGAAAAGTACGGGATCGAAAAAGACTTCCACAAGACCAGGGATATCCACATCCATCTGCCTGAGGGCGCGGTACCCAAAGACGGCCCCTCAGCGGGGATTACGCTGTGTACCGCACTGCTTTCGGCGCTTTCGGGGATACCGGTGCGGGCCGACGTCGCTATGACCGGCGAGATGAGCCTGCGCGGGCGGGTTCTGCCAATCGGCGGGCTGAAAGAAAAGGCGATGGCCGCCTACCGCTACGGGATAAAGACGGTGATCATCCCCGAAGAGAACGTGGTAGATCTAGAAGAAGTGGACGACGCGGTCAAACAGGGGATTCAATTTGTTTCCGCAAGCCACGTCAAGCAAGTGCTGGATGTCGCGCTAACCCGCAAGTTTGCCCCCCGCCACGAAATCGCCCCGCCGCCCATCAAATACTCTGAGGAGCAGGCGGCCGACGTAGCGATCACTATTAACTAACAAAGGTACATCAATGAATTTTCACAATATCCAGTTCGAGACCTCGTTTGGGTTTCGCGAGCAGCTGCCATTTTCCGATATGCCCGAAATTGCTTTTTGCGGCCGGTCGAATGTGGGCAAAAGCTCGACGATTAACAAAATCTTTAACCGCAAGCAACTGGCGCGGGTCAGCTCAATGCCGGGCAAGACGGTCACCATCAACTTCTTTACCCTGGAGGGTGTGCGGTTCGCCGACCTTCCGGGGTACGGTTATGCCAAGGTGTCCAAATCCGAAAAGGCGCGGTGGGGCGACTTGATGGAGGCCTACTTTACCTCCGGGCGGAACTTGCGGCTGGTCTTTTTGCTGATCGATATCCGCCACCCGCCCTCTAAAGATGATCTGATCATGCTTGATTTCCTGCGGGAAAGCGGGTATGACTTCACCATCATACTCACCAAAGCGGACAAGCTTAGCAAGACAAAACAACAGGAGCGGCTGAGCGCGTTTTTAGAAGAGATACCCGACGCGGCCGGTTTGCGCCTCACCCCGTTTTCGGCCAGGAACGGTCAGGGGCTGAGCGAAGTACACGCCATCATCGAGCAAGCCGCGATAGAACAGGAGTGACAAAACTGTGTTTGTATCTGACGCTTTAGGAGTAAACGAGACCGGCCACCTGACCATTGGCGGGGTGGATACCCTGGTTTTGGCCGCCCAATACGGCACCCCGCTTTATTTGATGGACGAAGACGAAATCCGTGCAAACTGTAAAGCGTTTAAGCGCGGGATTGATGAATACTACGAGGGCAAGGGGCAGGTCGCCTTTGCCAGTAAGGCGTTTTGTTGTAAAGAAATGTGCAGGATCGCGGACAGCGAAGGGCTCTGGCTGGATGTCGTATCCGGCGGGGAGATGCATACCGCGCTGGCCGCCGGCTTCCCGGCTGAGCGCATCCTTTTCCACGGGAACAACAAAAGCTCGGTTGAGCTGACGATGGCGCTGGAATCCGGGGTTGGCCGGATTGTGGTCGACAACATCTTTGAGCTGGAACTGCTAAGCAGCCTTGCGATCGCCGCCGGAAAGCGGGCGAAAGTGCAGCTCAGACTCAAACCGGGGGTAGAGGCTCATACCCATGACTTTATCCGAACCGGGCAGATTGACTCAAAGTTCGGCTTTGCCATTGAGACCGGCGAGGCGATGGAGGCGGTCAAAAGTGCACTTGCCCTGCCCGGCCTTGATCTGGTCGGGGTGCACTGTCACATCGGCTCACAGATTTTTGAGGTATCCGCATTTGAAGAGGCCGCGCGGGTGATGATCGGCTTTGTCACGCAGATCAAACGCGAATTTGGTCATGAAATCCAAGAACTCAATCTGGGCGGCGGCTTTGGAATCAAATATCTGCCGGGCGAAACGCCCGCGCCTTACCACAGTTATATGGAGGCGGTATCCAAAGTTTTGCGTGATTGCTGTGCGCGGGAGGGGATACCGCTGCCGATCATCATCCTTGAGCCGGGGCGCTCAATTGTCGGCCCGGCCGGGATCACCCTTTACACAATCGGCGGGGTCAAAGAGATCCCGAACATCCGCACTTATATTTCGGTGGACGGCGGGATGACCGACAACCCGCGACATATCCTCTACCAAAGCCGGTACGAGATGCTGCTGGCCGGGCGGCCGAATGACCCCAAAACCGGCGGGTACACAGTGGCCGGGCGCTGTTGCGAGAGCGGGGACATTCTGGGCGTTGACATACCGCTGCCTACCCCGAAAGTCGGCGAAGTTCTGGCAGTGCTGTCAACCGGCGCATACAACTACGCAATGGCCTCCCACTACAACCGGCTGCCAAAGCCGGCGGTGGTTATGGTAAAGGATGGGCAATCCAGAGTGGTCGTCAAACGGGAAAATTACGACGACCTCTGTAAAAACGATGTATAGCGGCGGGTTTGCCCGGCATTATGACAGGCTGACCGCCAATGTGGATTACCCGGCCCGCGCGAAGTATTTTGACGGGCTGATCAGAAAATTTTCGAGCAGGGAAGGGAACATCCTGCTCGATCTGGCTTGCGGCACCGGCAGTTTGAGCTGGGAGTTTGCGAAACGCGGCTATCAAGTAATCGGTGTGGACGCATCCCCCGAGATGCTGGCGGCGGGGTCGGCCAAAAGCGATCGGTTCTCCGGCATTGCCCCGCCTTTGTTCCTCTGTCAGCCGATGGAGGAACTTGACCTTTACGGAACGGTAGACGCCTGTGTCTGCGCGTTGGACAGCCTCAACCATCTGCCGGATTTACCCGCGCTGGCGGCGGTTTTTCGGCGGGTCTCGCTCTTTTTGGCGCCCGGCGGGGTTTTTCTCTTTGACTTGAACACCCGATATAAACACCGCAAAATCCTGCGCAGCAACACATTTGTCTACGAGTACGAATCCCTCCTCTGTCTTTGGCGAAACCGCTACTACCCAAAGCATGACCGGGTTGAGGTCATGCTCGACTTTTTCGAGAGAACGCAGAGCGGCCATTACTGCCGGGACTGTGAAGTTTTCAGCGAGCGGATATTCACAGGCAGACAGGTGGTTTCTGCCCTGCGGGGGGCCGGGCTTGGATTGTTCGCGGTCTATGACGGCGACACTTTGCGCCGGCCGCACCCGCGCAGTCAGCGCATTGTGTACGCGGCCGGAAAACTCTACCAAAAAATGTCAAATCCACGCGGTTAAAAGCGCACAACTGCGGCACAATTTTGTATATTTTGTCGGGAAAATTGCGTAGCATTGTCAAATTATTTTTGCCGATATCACAATTTATTCATATATTTCGGCTATACTGTAATTGTATTAACGCAAAGGCGAAGGGAGGCTGACCGATGGCGAAAACCATTGTATTCGTCACCAACCAGTTTAGTTGTGACCGACTCATTCACGCGGCCCGCATTGTAGCGGAGGAAACCAAAACAGAGCTGAATATCATTGAAATATTGGACAGTGAATATGACCTGAACCCAACCGCGATAGATTACCTGTTCGGGCTTTCCAAACAAGTCAACGCCACCATGCGGCTGATTTCGGCCGAAGACAAACTGGGACTGATGAAGAAGACCATCGCGCAAAGGGATGTTCAGTGCGTGGTGACCGGTATGCCTGATTCGAACAAGAGTGTTTTGTACGATTTATGGAAAGAGTTCCCGGGCAAGAGTTTCCACACGGTGGACGCAAACGGTGAGTTGACCGCCGTGGCCAGCAATTACGCGACCGCTTAAGCCTTTCGCCTCTATATCTGCCATGCCCGCCGGTGTTGACCACACCGGCGGTTTTTTGCGCACTTTCACCCTTTTACGCAATTTACATATACTGGTGTATCTTATTCATTTTAGGGGGAAAGCCAATGGTCACGATTCTTGTTTACAATAACCAAACCGGGATGATGGAGCGTTATCGCCGCGAACTTTCTCAACCCATGCCTTACATAAACGGCAACACATTAACGGTTCGTGAATTTCGCGGGAAGTCAAATTCAGACATAATCTGGACTGATCGCCGCGCTATGCAGGCCTGGAACCAGACCCGGGCAGCTTGGGGCAAACCAATTCATGTCGGCTACGCGTTCAGGAGGATTGGTGAGGGCGGCCACGCCGACCAAAGCCAGCACTACGCCGGCGTTTCATTTGACGTGGCGCAAAATCTGACCAATGCCGAGCGCACGCGGCTGCGGGTAATGGCAGCCGACTTGGGCGTTTGGAGCTATGTCGAGCCGGCGCACCTTACCCCGACCTGGGTACACTTTGACGCCCGCACAGGCCCGCCCGCCTGCGCGGCCGGATACCCTATGCTGCGCAATGGCAGCCGCGGAGTGTATGTCGCCACTTTGCAGGACGCGCTCAACACGGTTGGCAGTTACGGTATAGGCGTTGACGGCGTGTTCGGCCCGCGCACAGTGGAGGCGGTCAAGGCATTCCAGCGCAGCGCCGGGTTAAACGCAGACGGCACTGTAGGCTGCGCGACCTGGACAGCGCTGACCAAACGAGCAAACGGCGCACTGAGATAAATATTACCGCCCCCGGTCATATACAGGCCGGGGGCGGAATGTTTATGCGGTTCATCAATAATAAAGGCGGACAAAGCGTTTTGTTTCCCCGCAACTGGCCGGGTATCACCTTTTATTATCAGTGCTGATATTAATCCCCTGATGCGTAGTGGTAGTCGAGCAGGCGGTATTTGCGCTCGAAGTCTTTGTTTTCCTGACAGCGGACGACGGTCGCGCGGTTGCGGCCTAACAGCTCGACGATCTCGTAAACATCAATCCAGTTTTGAACATAACCGTCCCGCTCGGTTTCATCAAAGACAAGCTGTAGCCCAAAGTGCAGATGGGGGACTTTCATCCCGTTGACGTTTTCTTTTGTCGAATAGCCGGTCATCCCCAGATAACCGATTACTTCGCCGCCCGCAACACACATCCCTTTTTCGAGATGTTCCGGCCAGGGGTGGTCTTTGCGCAAATGCGCGTAATAGTAGTACCGCAGCCCGTCATGGGACCGAACCCCAACCCGCCAGCCGCCGTAGCGGTTCCAGCCCAGCTCTTCGATTTTGCCGCCTTCAACCGCGATGATCGGCGTACCCACCGAACCGATCAGGTCATTACCGAAGTGTTTGCGCCTATAGCCATAACTGCGGGAATTGCCAAAGTCTTTGTGGTGGCTAAAGCCATAACCCTCAGCAATGGGCGCGTACGCCATCAGCCCGTAACGCTCTTCCAATTTGACCTGCCCGGGATTGTCCTTGTCGGGCACCTCCCGCAGGTGCTCGCCCAGAAACCCGCCCAACACCGCCCGGTAAGCGGTCTGGTAATGCGCGTAACTGCTGTAACCGGCCAGGATATCTTCCGGGCGCTCACCGCCGGCTATTCTCGCGGCGTCCGATTCCATTTCGTTCGGTTTATAGTTGCTCCAGTTGCCGCCGCACCGCGTTCCGGAAATTGCCAAAAGTGTGATCCAGTCAACATGCACCGGTTTACCGTAACTGTTCAGGTCGTAATCCATCGCCTTAGCCATTGCTTTGGCCGGTATGCCAAAATCCACCCACCGCATCTCATGTCCACGCGCGCCAAACGGCGCGGCAAACACAAAAATCACCGCCAGCAGAGCGCTAAACACTCTATACCTCATCTAATCACACCTTTATCGCGAAAAATTATATGCCTACTATTCTTTGAACAAGCACTGTTTTTAAACAGACAACTTCTGCCTTTTATTCGCTGCCGGCCGGATTTTTGCAGGAATCGCCGGTCATTTAGACACATAATAAACGTACACAAACGCATCGCGCAGCTGCCGCGGGAGGAAAAATTTTGAAACGCATACTTATTTTTTTATTGATGGCCGCTCTGCTCGCCTCCTGTGCGGCACAACCGGAAGAAACCGAACCGTCTCGCTGGGAGTTTCCAGCCCCCGAGGGGCTGTTTGTCGTCTATGAAATTGAGGCGGCCGGGTCGGTCGGCCGCTTTGGGCTGATTGATGCTGAGGGTGAGCTGGTTGTTCCCATGCATCACACTTCAATCGGTGTCGTTCACTTTTTGGACGGCAGCAGCCTTCCGGTTGACTGGCCGGCCAGTGAGCGGTTTTTCACAGTGTTTGAGCCGGTTGAGCCGCTTGTCCGGTTTGACCGCCCGCTCAGCAAGGCGCTGATATCGCCCGAGGGAAATTTTTTGACCGGCTTTCACTATTCTGAAATTCATCTGGTTCCCGGCGACCCCACCCGGATGGTTGCCCTGCGCACAGACGACCCGCACACTCTGGTTTTTCTGGATCAGTACGGGGCGGAAAGCCCGGTGGATGACCCGGATTTACTTTATAATTTCTACAAACAAAACCGCGTCTGGATGTGGGAAAGCGAGCTGGCAGAGGGGCGTCAGGGCCCTGATGTCCCCGAAGGCGGCTTTGATTGGGTGATGGTGACCAGGGCGGGCAACTACTGGGGTGCGGTCACCATAGAGCCGGACAGTCTGACTGATTCATTTTTTGAGCAAGAGGTGCGTCTGTTCAGCGAGTATGGGGTCTTGATCTCGCCGGATGTCTACCAGAGTGTCTTTTATATCGGCGACGGGTTTTACCAGACATTCGCGATGACCGGCGAAAGCGGCTGGGAATCGTTTATCGTTGATCAAAACGGCAGGCGGCTGGCCGGGCCGTACGACGACTTTCACCGCGACTTTCGGTCGAGCTTTGTACTGGGGCTGATCGGCGACACCGCCCACGTTATGAATGTCGACGCCTTTTTGGAACTCTGGTCCATCGAGCGGCCGCAGGACGGCGGGTTCCAGCTGAGGGGCAGCGGCGACCACCCGGTTGTATCGATACACTCAGAGACCCGGCCGCTTACCATTATCCGGCTGGACACCGGCGCTGAGATTGTGTTTGAGGACTTTCCGGGCCACATGTTTGAGGCGAACAATCGCGATTTTACCCGATTTGTACTGTTCGACATGGCTTGGGACGACATGGCCGGATTCAACAACAAGCTCGTTGACCTTGAAGGCAATATCCTGGCCAGCGCTTCTTCGCTTGACCCGTATGCTTTTGAAGAGCACGACATTCTGATCGCGCTTGATATGCATGAAAACGAGTGGATATTCCGCCTGATCGACTGGGACGGCAAAGTTTTGCTTGAAGGCGAGTACACCCACCTGGAGCCGCTGCCCGGCAATGCGCTGCGGGTTACCCGGAACGAGGCCACCGGCATCATCGACTTTGGCGGCAACTGGATTTACATCCAGCCACAAGTGGGATAACGTGCCATATGCGCAGAAATAACAAACCGCCGACGGATACACACCCGGCGGCGGCTACTTTTTTGTATCAGTTCAGCCCGTGTCTCTGGCGGTAATCGGCCAGCATCAGGTCGATCATTCTGCCGTAGCTGTAAACCCCATCCAGCTGGCGGTTGTGGCGCAGATAAGCGTCGTTCATGGCTGTGGCGGCCTCGCTGATCGGGCCTTCAAACTGGCGCCAGTAAGCGGCGTTGTCGGCGAAATCCCGCATGACGCCGGGATATAAGCCCGCGGTTATATTCCGGTAGAGTTCGCGGTCGGCGGCAAAGAGCGCGTTTCCGCTGTAGATCAGCGCCATCACCACCCCGCTGTACTGAAAAGCGATGTCGTCCATCTCCCGCGCGGCTATGTACGCGATAAAGTTGGCTTCGTCCTCCCGCATAAACCCCTTGAAGTGCGCGAGTTCATGCAGCATGGTGAACGGGATGTTGAAATCGGGCATATCTACGTTGACATTTCCCTCAAATGTGAAGGGGAAGTAGACCCCGCCAATCCCCAACCAGGACATCCCGCGGGAGGCGAGCACCGGCTTGGGCGGCGGCGTAAACCCCGCAAAGACCGGGTAGTGTTCCGCGAGCTGCGCGAACCCCTGTGGGGCGCGGCGGGCGACTGTGAACATACTGTCCGGGTAAAGGGTCATCACACCGTCTTGTGTCTCGGCCACCAGCGGCCGCAGGGCGTTGGCTTTCTCGACCAGTTCAGCGTAGACAGCGGCCAGCTCAGGGATCGAAGAGGGCCGGATGACCAAACCGCTTTGGTCGGCAAAAGTGACCCGGTGGTAATTCAGCCCGCACAGCGCGGTAAAGAGAAAGTAGACGACCCCGCCGATACAGCAGAGCGTGGCCAGAATATGCAGCGCGCGCTGTTTTACATCGCGGCGCTTGACCATCCGGTATATCTGGACAGCTAAATATCCAATGACTACAGCAATCCCGCCGAACACAATAAATTCAGCGGCCGAAAAGGGGAACAACCCAAACACGCGGCCGAAGATTCCGGCCAGAACCGGGTAAATGCCACGGGAATATACCAATTCGGTCAGATAAGGATTTGTTGCAGCCAGCCCGCTTAACAGAAAGCTGAAAGGTAAGAGCAGGCCAAACAGCGCCCGCCGGTAAGGCCGAAAGGCACCGGGCAGCCGCGACCTATAGGGCAGTTGGCGGACGGTTGATGCGATATGTATTTCAGAAGGCTGAGACATGCGATATACCTCGCGTATCCGCTCGGAGGTTCTGAGCGCTTTTAGATTCATATTGTATCATATTGAGATTTATGAAATGTGAATTTTTTCGATAAAAACTTTAAAAATACTGATTTTAATGCTATAATACTATCTGGAAAGTATTAACCCTAGGAGTGTAATATGGATAGACATGAGCGGCAACGTCGCCGGCGCACGCACGCGCGGATGCGGCTTTTGCTTTTGCTGTTGGTGCTGTTAGCGGGGATAGCGGGCGCTGTCTGGCTGGTATCCGGTTTTATATCGAATGACGCCGAACCGATTGATGACATGGAAAGCCAGCCACCAAGCCAAACAACAGAGGAGACACAATCGACAGTGAGCGATTACGAAGAGAACGAAGGGCCGGCCGAAGAAGTGGACGGCCAGCCCGAACCGCAGCCGATTACCAGTGACCCGGATGATGGCTGGCGGCTGATGCTGGTCAGCGCCAGCAATCCGATTGGGGTGGATTTCAGCCCGCCTGAACTTGAATATATCAGCGGAGATCACCGGGTAGATGCGCGGATCGCACCGGCGCTTCGCCAGATGATCGCGGAGGCCAGGGCAGAGGGGATTAACCTGATGGTGATCTCGGCCTACCGGCCGGCCGAGCGGCAGGCCGTCCTGCACCAGGCGCAGATCGAGCGGTTTATCGGGCTTGGCCAAAGTGAGGAAGAAGCCGTCGCCACCGCATCCACCATCGTACTGCCGCCCGGTACAAGTGAACATCAAACCGGTCTGGCCGTTGATATCGTCACCCCCGAATATCAAGTATTGGACGACGGTTTTGCCGATACCCCGGCCGGGCGGTGGCTGGCCGAAAACTCTTGGCGATACGGGTTTATCCTGCGTTACCCGCGGGACCGCACCGACATCACCCGGGTAATCTTCGAGCCCTGGCACTTCCGCTATGTAGGGCTCGAACATGCCCGTATTATTTTCGAACGTGACCTGACGCTGGAAGAATACCTTTACGGTGTACTTGGGCGTTGACGCCAGTGGATATATCCGATATGAGAGGAGAGCGACGCGGTGAGCTTTAAGCCAATCTATCAGAACATCCATGATAAAAATCCCGAACAGGCGATGGACGCTCTGCTCGACCTGCTTCCGGTGTCTTGCTTTTGCTTTGATGAGGCGGGGAACCTGGTTGCCTCAAACAAGCGCTTTGCCGTAACTTTAGGGATTTCGAGCAAGGAAGAAGTGGTCGCCGGCTTTGTTGCCGGCCTGCCCGAGCGGCAGCCTTCCGGCAGACTGACCGCCGAGCTGTTCGCAAGCAACGCGGCCAAAGCAAAAGAGGAGGGCGAGTCACGCTTTTCATTCTTTTGGCTGAAGCCGGACGGCGAGCGAATCTGCCTGTCGGTCAGGCTGTCGGCGCAGGAGTTCGGTTTTACCCTGGGCTGTGCCATACTGGCCGGCGAGGGCCATAAAGGCTTTTCAAAAGCTGACCTCAAAGAGCTGGAAAAATTCCGCCAGTATTTTGAGAACACGCCGATTCCCTGCATTGTCTGGAACGAAGAACATGTCCCGATTGGATGCAACAAAGCGATGGTTCAAGTGTTTGGGATGGCGAGCGAACAGGAGCTTATTGAGAGCTTTGACAGGCTTACACCGGAAGTGCAGCCGGATGGGCGTGTATCATACCAACGGGGCGCAGAGCTGATGGCCAAAGCCCTCGAAGAAGGGGAATGCAAGTTTGCCTGGACTTACCGGCTAAAAAACGGTGAACTGGTCGAGTTCATTGTAACGATGGTTTCGGCTGAGCTTAAAGACAGCCGGCTTTTGGTGGCCTACATATACGACCAGCGCCAGATCAACGCGGAAATGCAAAAAGTGCGCGAAGCCAACCGGATGACACAGCTTTTTTTGGACGCGTCCCCGCTTTATATTGCGGTGTGGAACGATTCGTTTGACCTGATCGAGTGTAATCAAAAAGCACTCGACTTCTACGGGGTTTCGAGTGTAGAAGAGTTTAAAAGGCGAAAAACAGAGCTTCTGCCCGAGTTTCAAAGCAACGGTGAGCGCACTGCCGAACACATTTCGCAAATGCTGCGAGAGGCTCTTGAAGAAGGGCAGGTTAAATTCGAACACTGGCGCAAGGCGGCTTCCGGCCAGCTGGTTCCAATTGAGACGACCATTGTGCGCTTGAAGCTGGACAGCCGCACCTTGCTGGTCGGCTACAGCTTTGACCTGCGCTCAATTTACGCAGCCAACGCGCGGGCAAAAGAGGCCGACGAGATGGCCGCCCAGCTGTTAAAAACTTTGCCCATGCACATCGAGTTGTGGGATCAGGATTTGAATATTATTGACTGCAATCAACAGACCCTTGACTTTTTGGGTGTTTCAAGCGTGGAGGAATGCAGGGAGCGGTACTTTGAGCTTGCGCCCGAGTACCAGCCTTGTGGTACATACTCAAAGCAAAAGGTGCTGGATGTTCTTCGCGAAGCATTCAGGGAGGGTCATGCCCGGTTCGAATTTATACACCAGTCGCTGAGCGGTCAGCTGATGCCGATTGAATCTACCCTTGTGCGGATTAAAAAAGACGGCCAGCCGGTGGTTGTTGTGTACAGCCACGATTTGCGCCCGATAAAAGCCGTCATCGAACACGAGCGGGAAGTCGAAGAGATTAACCGCGCGCTGATCGAAGTTATGCCTATGTTCACCGAGTATTGGGATGAGAACATGGACTTGGTCGACTGCAGCCGCCAGACTTGGGAGATGTTTGGCCTTGACGACAAGGAAGATTACCTTGCGCGGCATTTGGAATTTGAGCCGGAGTTTCAGCCCGACGGCATGAACTCGGTTGAAAAAGCCAACCAAATCATTGAATACTTGATGTCCGGCCAAGAAAAATTTGTAAAAACCGAATGGATGCATACCGACGCTTACGGAAACCCGCTGCCGGTTGAGTCTTTCTTTTGCCGGATTGATGTAAACGGCAGGTCAATCGTCATCTGTTTTAATCAAGATCTGCGCGAGATCAAAAACGCGCTGGCCATCGTCCGCGAGACAGAAGAGCGCGCAAAACTCTTGATCGAAGCGCTGCCCACCGCGTGTTTTCTGCTGAATATGAACTACAACGCCATCTGGTGTAACCACGCCGCCCTTGAGCTGTTCGCCCTGGAGCCCGGCCAGTCGCGGTTTATACCACACTTCACAATGCTGACCCAAGGACAATGCAATGGAAACTGCGCCGGATGCAGCCTGTACGGGCGGGATACCTGCACCTTCCGCACTTATCTGATCGAAAACTTTTTGGATATCTTTCCGGGTCAAAAAGATGACCCGGAAGAGATCAGCCGCTTTGTGGCCTCGGTCTGCATCCAGGCTTTGATGAATGGCAGGCATAAGTTCAAGTTTGACCACTCGACCATGTACGGCGAGCTTATCCCCTGTGAAATAACGATTGTGCCGATTAAATATCAGGGTCAAAACGCTTTTGCCTGTTATCTGCAAGATATGCGCGAGGCACAGATGATGATCTCTGAAACACGCCGCCGCGAAATCGCCGAAGAAGAAAACAAAGAGAAGACCAGATTCTTAGCCAAGATGAGCCATGAGATACGCACCCCCATGAACGCTGTGTTGGGAATCACCGAGGCGCAGCTGCAGATGGGCGGACACAAACCGGAAACAGAAGAGGCGCTGCTGCGGATTTACAGCTCGTCCCACCTGCTTCTTTCAATCATCAACGACATACTGGACCTCTCAAAAGTTGAGGCCGGGAAGATGGAGATCGTTCCCGCCACTTACGAGACAGCCAGCATGATTGTGGATACAGTACAGCTCAACCTTATGCAGATCGGGAGCAAGAACATCGAGTTTATGCTTAATGTAGACGAGCGTCTGCCCGCCCACATGATCGGGGACGAGCTGCGCATCAAACAGATACTGAACAACTTGCTCTCCAACGCCTTTAAGTATACCAACGACGGGATGGTGCGGCTGTCCTTTTCGCTGGAAGACAGTGACCAGGGCCATGATCAAGCCATCCTTGTCATACAGGTAGAGGACACCGGACAGGGGTTGACCAAAGAGCAGGCCAGGCAAATCTTCGACTTGGAATTTACACGATTTAATCTCAAGGACAACCGGGCAATCGAAGGTACCGGGCTTGGAATGCACATCACCAACCGCCTGGTCAACATGATGGACGGCAAAGTGCAGATTGAAAGCGCGCTGGGGGAGGGAAGTACATTTACGGTAGCCATTCCCCAAAGGATTGCGGACAGCGAAGTGCTGGGCAAAGAACTGGTCACCAACATGCAGAACCTGGATATTTCCACAAGGTTTGGCGGGAGAAAAATGCGCCGCTTCGACTTTGAGGTTATGCCGTATGGGCGGGTTTTGGTGGTTGATGACGTTGAGACCAATCTTTATGTGGCCAAAAGTCTGCTTTGGCCGTACAAGCTGGCGGTTGAGACGGCGGACAGCGGCCCGGCCGCTATCGCAAAAGTTCTGGCGGGTGAGAGCTATGACATCATCTTTATGGATCACATGATGCCTGAAATGGACGGAGTGGAAACGACCAAAGCACTGCGGGATATGGGATATGACCGCCCGATTGTCGCTTTGACTGCCAACACCATCAAAGGTGTGACCGAGCTGTTCGATCAAAGCGGTTTTTCCGGTTTTGTCTCCAAGCCGATCAATGTCGAACAGTTAAACGCTTACCTGGTCCGATATGTTCGCGGTATACAGCCGGCTGAAGTGATCGAGGCCGCCAAGAAAGAAGCCGCCAGACAGGCAGTCATGGAGCGGGGCAATATCACGGAGGAAATGGCCGGGTCTTTTGTCCGTGATGCACAAAAGGCAATTGAGGTACTCGAACCCATACTTGCACACAGAGTTTTTGACAGCGACGACCTTAAGGCTTTTATTATCCAAACGCACAGCATGAAGAGCGCGCTGATCAACATCGGAAAAGTCGATTTATCCGATGAAGCCGGTCTGCTCGAACAGGCGGGGAGAAGCGCAAGCGCCCAGCTCATCAAGGCCAGGATGCCGCGCTTTATAGCCGGTCTTAAGGAAATTGTAGAATCGCTGTCTTATAAGGAAGAAGAACGCACGCTCGACGACGACCCCGCCTTTATAAGAAATCAATTAGAAAATATTTCGATCGCTTGCGAAAGCTATGACATTGACAGCGCAAACGCTGCTCTAAAAGCCCTGCACGGCTGTGGGCTTTCAAAAGGCACTGCCGCGCTGCTTCGCGAAGTGGAGGCCTGTTTGCTGCGCGGCGACTTTGAGGACGCCGGCCGGCTTGCCAAGCAGACGGCCGACCGATAGCGGATGGTCAGGGCGTTTACATGCGTGCCGTTGACAAGGTTTGGATAAGTTGATAAAATGTATAAATAGTCGTGTTTCCCGGCCGGAGTTTTCTTTGTTGTCTGTATGGGAGTCGATAAAAATGAAATCCTCTTCTTTGATTGGCTGCCACATAGACCCACTTGTAGCGGACGATCTGGCAAGCGCGTTTCCCGACCGCGTTGAACACCACGTTAAAGGCAAGCTGTTGGTCTGTCAGGGCGATGAGACGGAAGGGGTCTACTACCTCCTGTTAAAAGGGGAGGTCAAAGTTTCGTTTATCAGCGCTGAGGGCAAAGACTTCGCTCACTTTATCTGTGTTGCGCCCTCGGCTTTCGGGGAGTCGGCGTTTATCTCAAATACGCGGGAGTTTTTTGCCGAGGCGCTGACCGATGTCACCTTACTAAGCCTTAGCGTTGCCGAAGTTTTCCCGTCATGTGAACTGGAACGCAGGCTTCTGCGCGAGATGGTAAAGCTTTGCTGCACGAAAGATTTTATCAAGCGAAAGATCACCCAGCCCTACCGAAGCGCATCGCTCAAGCAGATACTGGTAAATATTATGAAGGATCTGTGCAACGCGCATGACTCACACAGTAAAAGGATGAACCGCAGCGGCCGGCTGTGTGTAGAACTCAACCTTACCCAGCAGGGGCTTGCTGAGTTCGCCCAGGCCTCGCGGATCAATGTGCACAAAGCATTGGCTGAGCTTGCGGAAGATGGCGTCATTGATGTTGAAAAGCGGAAAATATACTATTACTTAAGTGAAGAACAATAGAATTACCTGCCTCGTAATAGGGGGCCAGACGTAAACCAGAGTGGGTTGTTAAACCCACTCTGGTTATTTTTAACAAAAAACATAAAAAATGTTTTCTATTAATATGAAATGAATCGAGTATTAATTTGGTGAAAAGTTAGTTAAGATTTTAGCAAGGGTGAAACCAGAATGTAGATAAGGGAAAGGGAAGATTATGAACAGGCTAAAATATCCGATGCCAAAAGACGAGATGGCGCGCAGGCAAAGCCTTACCGCCCAAAAAATGAAAGAGGCGGGCATTGATTGTCTTGTTATGTACAACTGTGACCGCCTGTTTGCCGGGGCGCTGCGGTACCTGACCGATTTGTGCGTTCATCTTTATCCGGTGGGCGCGCTCTTTTCCGCAGATGGAGATGCTTGCTATTTTGGATCAGGAGCCAAAGGCGGCGGGGCGGTTCCTCCTTTTGCCGCACAGGGCGCGAAAGCAAACATGGCGTTGCCTTTTCTGCCCTCCTGCTCGTTTACCGACCACTATGTCCCGGAAGAGATGTACAAGATCATTAAGGCGGCCGGCTATAAACGCTTGGGATTCTGTTACTTAAACCTGATACCGGCTGCCCTTTACAACTACTTAAGAGGAAATCTGCCGGATGCCCAGTTTGTAGACGCCAGCGATATGATGGATCACATTCAGGCCGTAAAGTCGCCTTACGAGCTTAAGATGTATCAGCTTTCGGTGGATATCCACGACAAATTGATGGCGGCGGTGCCCTCTGTTTTACGTGTGGGGAGGACCGAGCGCGAAGTCACAAACGATATTCGCACAATGGCACAAAATTTAGATTGTGAAGATTTGAACATACTGGTCGGGTCATCCCAAGCCGCGCCCAACCTGGGCTTTTACCTTTACCAGAACAAAGTGATCGAAAAAGGCGACCACTTTTATTGCTTGATTGAGGTTTCGGCCCCCGGCGGGTTTTGGGCGGAGTGCGGACGGGTGTTCAGCTTGGGACGACCTTCGCCGGAAATGGAGAAAGCCAGCGAAGACGCGATCAAGCTGCAACAATACTTTCTGCCCAAGATGGTTCCCGGCGCAAGCCCGGCGGCTATCTACGACGAGCTGAACGAGCTGCTCACGAAAAAGGGTTACGCACCTGAACTGCGCTTTTTCGCCCACGGCCAAGGGTATGATATTGTCTCGCGGCCAAACTTTGTGCCGGGCGAGACAATGGCGCTTGCCGAAAATATGTTCATCGCCCATCACCCGACCTGTGTAAACAAAAAGGTGTTCATCAACTACACCGACAACTTTGTCATCACCAAAAACGGAGCGGTGCGAATGAGCAAAACACCGCAGCAGATTTTTATCATCTAGGGTGTGTTGACACAAATGGGAATGCACGGATTTTGAGTGAATTTTCGGGCATTTCAAGGCGGAGGAGGAAGGAATACTATATGTATTCCACTGAGACTCTTCGCTGTATGGGCGCTCATCGTCAGTATTTTGTAACGACAACGAAGTAAGGCTCAAAATTCACCAAAATACGGGCGTTCAGCTTTGTGTCATCACGCCCTGGCATTACGTCAAGCCGAGTGCTCTCGCTTGATGATTTATAAAGGGAGGTTATTTATGGACATCGTTGTCATGTACAAAGAGGGCGGCGTGGTTCCGCTGGTTGTAACGCAGGCGCATGTCGACACCATGAAAAAACATGTGGACAATGTACACTGGTTCGCCAATGAGGATGAACTTTTGGCCAGCGGGGTAGACGCTGAAATTATCTTTTGCTTCGCTGGTGTTGGGACGCCGCCGGAAAGATGGTGTTTACAGTCCAAACGCCTCAAATGGCTGAACACTTTTTCGGCCGGGGTTGACCCGCTTGTGCGCTCAAAGATATCCGACCTGCCGATAATCGTGACAAACGGCAAAGGTGTGCACAGCCGTTCGATGGGCCTGACCGCTCTGGGCTACTGTGTCGCCCATCTGCGCAAGTTCTGGGATATGAAAGAGAATCAGAGGAACCGCGTCTGGAAGAAGCCGCCCGTTATGGGTGACGAGGCGGTCGGCAAGACACTGGGGATTGTCGGCGCAGGCTCAATCGGCCAAGCGACCGCAGAATTTGCCAAAGGGATTGGTTTTAAAGTAATCGGTGTAAAGCGCAAAGTCACACCGCTTGAATACTTTGACGAGGTGATTTCGGACAAAGAAATGGATCGCGCGCTGGGGATGATGGATTTTGTCATTGTGCTGACCCCGCTGACCGAGCAGACCCGCCACCTGATCAACGCGGATCGCTTTGCCGCTATGAAGAAGGGCGCATATTTTATCAATCAGGCCAGAGGCGGCGTTGTGGACACAAACGCGCTGATCGACGCTTTGCACAGCGGCCACCTGAGCGGCGCGGCCCTCGACACGGTTGAGCCTGAGCCGCTAAACGAAGACAGCCCGCTTTGGGATATGCCCAATGTATTCATCACCCCGCACTATTCGGCGGACAGCCCGCTGCTTGTTGACCGTGCGGTTGAGCAGTTCTGTCAAAACATAGAGAGCTTTAAGGCAGGCAAGCCGATGTTCAACCTGGTGGATTTAAAGAACATGTAGTACTGCTGTCAATTGCAGAAAAAATAGCAAACACTTTTTGAGAGGAGAACCAACATGGTGCAATTTAGGACGCGCAATTTTGGCCATCTGAGATCGGTTGTCAGCGATGCTGAGCTGGAAAGAAGATGGGCCGCTGTTAGAGTAGAAATGGCAAAGGAGGGCGTAGACTGCCTGCTTCTTTACGCAATGGACGCTTGGGCAGGCGGCGGAATCAAATGGCTGACCGACTTCCCCTGTGAAAACAGCTTTTCGTTTGCCTGCCTCTTCCCGAAAGAGGGGGATATGGCCCTCTTCGGCCACGGCCCGGTAGGCGGCACCGCCATTCCCGAGTTTGCCGCAAGGGGGATTGGAATCAACAAAGGGCACCCGATCGCGCCCTCCCTTGGCTATACCGACAACTTTATCCCCGATGAGTGCCTGGCCTACTTAAAACAGCGCGGCTATAAAAAGATCGGCGTTTACCGCCCCACCCTGATGCCTTATCATTTTGTCAACTACATCCGTGAAAACCTGCCCGGCGCTGAGATTGTCTTTGCCAACGACATCGTCGACAATGTAAAGGCAATCAAGTCGGAGGAAGAACTGGCCGCGCACATGGAGGCCATTCGCATTCACGACGTGATTCACGACGCGCTGCCCATGTGGATGCGCCCCGGCCGCCTGGAAAGGGACATCACCATGGACATACGCAAAGCGGCTCTGGACCTGGGCTGTGAAGAGATGAACATCATGATCGGCGCGAGCTACCAAAAGTCTTACCATGTGCCGATCTTTTTGCAAAACGAAGTGCTTAAATCCGGACAGAATTTAGAGATCGTCCTCGAGTTTTCGGCTATGGGCGGGTATTACGCCGAGCTTCAGCGGATGTGGTGCATCGACTGTGAGCCGCACCCGGCGCTTGTTCACGGGATGAGCAGCAGCTACGAGCTGCAGGCCCTGCTGGCCGGCGCGGCAAAGCCCGGCGTATCCGCTTCGCATATGCGCACCCTTTTGCTTGAATTCCAGGAATCCCGCGGGTTCGACAAAGAGAACCGAATCCAAGGCCACGGCCAGGGGGTTGACCTGGTTGAGCGCCCGTCTCTGGTTTTTGGCGAGACAATGAAGTTTGCTGAAAACATGTTCATGTCCCTGCACCCCGCCTGTGGGGATCGGGAAGTGTACTGCAACGCCTGCGACAACTTTGTGATCACCAAAGACGGCGCCAAGCGGCTGACCAAAACAGAGCAGAAAATATTCATTGCCTAAGGCACTCTGCTGTTTGAAACGAATCATGTGAAAGGGAGACGAATATGAATCACTATAAATACAAAATGGATCGCCATGTAAGCTCGCTTAGCGATCAAGAGCTGGTGCGCAGGCGGACGGCTGCGCAAAAATATATGACGGAAAACGACATTGACTGCATCCTCATGTTTGGCTTTGAATCCAAACAGGGCGGCGCAATCCGCTATTTCTGTGACTGGCCGGCGGATTTCTGTCACTACGGCTCTTTCTTGCTTGTCCCCAAAGAGGGCGAGATGGCGCTCTTTGCCCATGGTCCATTTATGAACAAAGCAATGCCTTACGGTGAACGCGGCCTGGAACTGAACTTCGGCTCGCCCTTTACCCCCATGTGGCTGTCGGCCAAAGATTACTTCCCGCCCCCGGCCGTCAAGTGGCTGAAAAAGCGCGGCTATAAAAAGCTGGGTATCTACCACAAAAACATGGTGCCGTTTTACTTTACCGACTACATCATGAAAAACCTTGAGGGCGCAACGCTGACCGGCGTAGACGATGGGCTGGACGCCATTCGCGCAATCAAATCGGAAGAAGAACTGGCCCTGATCCGCGAAGCGGTGCAGATTCACGACCGGATCTACGCGGCGGCGCCCATTTTCCTGCGCCCCGGCCGCCTGGAGCGCGACGTGGCCACCGAGCTCAAGAAAGCCGCCTGGGACCTCGGCGCAGAGGGCTTTAACATCCGAATCTGCACCGACCCCCAAAAGGCAAAACACAAGATATTCGAGTTCCAAAACTCGGTTATCCAAGAGGGCGATGTGGTTGACTTGCGCGTCCAGGTGTGCGCGCCCGGCAGCTATTGGGGCGACCTTTCCCGGATGTGGGTGGTTTATAGCGACCCATCCGATGCACTGCAAAAAGCAAACAGCGACTCGGTCAAAATGCAAAACGAACTGGCCAAGCTGGCAGTGCCGAACGCAAAAGCGTCCGAGCTGATCAGCGCATTGCACAAGTTCCAGGAAGAGAACGGCTACCGGAAAGAAGCCGGCTTCTTTGGAAACGGGCAAGGGACAGACATCGTTGAGCGCCCGGCGTTCCTGCCAGAAGAGACCATGCTGCTGCAAGAGAATATGCTGATCTCTCTGGGCATAGGCATGGAAAATGATGAAACATGGGCCTTTAACGCAGACAACTTCCTGATAACAAAGAACGGCGCGGTACGCTTGAACGAGACCGCACAAGGGCTGTTTACCAACACGTTTACCACCTTATAAGGCAAAGCGTATAACCGGCAGGGGACTGCCGGTTATACAAAGGTTTAGAACTTATGTGCGTTAAAGGCTTATATCAGCAAGATCAGCAGCGGCGCGGTAGCCAGCGAAAGAACGGTGGAAAACAAAATACACCGCAGCGCAAAAATGTGATCGCCCCCGTACTTTTGGGCAAGAGCCGCCGTTGTCATCCCCACCGGCATAGCCATATGTATCACCATTACACCTGTCATAACAGGGTCTGCACCGGCCAGCTTCATCAAGATCAGCAGTGCGCCGGGCAATGCGATCAGCCTGACAAAACTGAGCAGCGCCACGTCGCGGTCAACGACCTTTTGTGCGGGCAGGTCGGCGAGAATCATCCCGATTATGATCATGGACAGTGGAACTGTACACTCACCGATGGCGCGAAATGCCGTGTCGATCGGGTAGGGGATGGCAACGTCAAAAAACAGGCGCGCGCTGCCCAGCAAAACCGCGATGGTGGCCGGGTGAAGAAGAACATTTTTGACCTTGGTCCGAATGTCGGAGTCCACAAAGAGTGAGATGCCCGCCGTAAAGATAAACACGCGGATGGGGATCATAAAGAACGAGCTGTAGATAAGGCCCAGCTGTCCGTAAATCTGCCCGGAAACCGGAATCCCAATGAACCCCGCGTTGCTGATAATTGTGCCGTACTGCATCACCCTGCGCCTGCCGGAAAGCACAGAGCGGTAGATGACCTTGCTGATGCCAAGGCTTGCGAACATACACGCGAAGCCGATGAGCACAAGCTGTGGTATCAAATGGGTGTTCGCCTGGCCTTGGTCTATGTTATAGGAGCTGAAGATCATAAACGGCAGGGTGACATAAAGCAGGAAGTCGGTGAAGAGCGGGGAGGCTTCTTTGGGCATGGCGCCGCACTTTCTGAGCACCACACCCACGAACACGTAGATCGCAAGCGTTATCTGCAGTTGCAGCATCAACAAGAATTGTTCCATTTACGCTCCTTTTTTGCGGCCAGCCTGATAAGCCGCCGCTAAGACATTTTATCACAAGATGACGATCAGGGTCAAACTTCTACAAGGGATTATATGCAATTGATCACAACACGGGAAAGGGGCTGGGGGTAAAAGCTTTTCGCGGTGGAAGGGAAAGGCATTTCACCGGCGAAAACAGAAAATATCAAAGCAAAAACGTTAGAAAGCCAAACTGTTATAACCCGCGTTGTAGATTGGTGTTTTGTAACGCGGCGAAATGCTTGTTACTTGTCATGAATTAAGGAGGAAAAACATTGAAAAAGCATCTGAAGAAGACTTGGGCCATCGCTATTGCGCTGATGCTGGCACTCACCGCTTGTGGTGTTGGCGGCGCCGACACCGGCAGCACACCCGCCCCGGCCGCGGGTGGCGGCGATGCCGCAGGCGGAGGAGAAAATCTGCCCACTTATAACTTTATTTGGGCGCACATGTTTGCGGGCAACCACCACATCCACACCGGCATAATCGAACCCCTGGTTGAAGAACTGCGTGAGCGAAGCGGCGGGCGGATTAACATCGAAGTGATCCCCGGCGGCGCCATCTCGACCAACGCATCAGCCCTGGATGATGTAGCGTCCGGGTCGGTGGACTTTGTCTGGTCACAGCCGGGCAACAACCCCGGGCGCTTTCTTTTGACCGAAATGCTTGAGTTCCCTGAACACTTTACCTCGGCCGAAGAAGCCACATCCGTATTTTGGGATCTGTTTGAGAGCAACGAAGCCCTACAGCAAGAGCACAGCGAATATAAATTAATTGCATTCTTTACAACCGAAACCGGCAACATCTATAACCGCACCCGGCCGGTCACCAGCCCGGCAGACACAGTTGGGCTTCTTCTTCGGACACCCAGCCCGATGACTGAGCGCACCCTGCAGGCTTACGGGGCTTCCACCGTTAACATGCCTATGGGAGATACTTACGACAACATCGACCGCGGTATTGTAGACGGCGCGGGTTCCAACCACTCGGGCGTTGCCCAGTTCAGTCTGTATGAAGTGGTCAATTTCGCCACCCATGGCCTGAACCTGTATGTTTCCCCTATGTACTTCGCCATGAGCTGGAACGCCTGGAACAACCTGCATCCCGAAGACCAGGCTTTGATTACCGAGGTTACCCAAAGGGGTCTGAGTATGCGCGGCGCCATTCAGTACGACAACTTTGCCGTTCAGGGGCTTGAGAGAATCGAAGCAGCCGGCGTTGAAGTACACAGGCTGACTGACGAAGAGAGGGCCGCTTTCTTTGAGCTTGGGCTTTCCGTAGTTGATGCACACATTGCCGCTGTTGAAGGGCAAGGCTTGCCTGGCCAGGCATTCCATGATCAACTGATTGCCGCGAGAGACGCTCGCCGTTAGTTCTGTTTAATGCGCGCTGCGGCGGCACTTTACCGCCGCAGCCACAATCTTCTTTCGAAATGAAACGCGCGCCTAAACGAAACTTCCGGCGCGAGCAGGAGGCACTTCAATGCGAAAATTAGTAGAAAAACTGAACCACTTTCTGCATTATTTAAGCGCCTTTTTTATCTTGGCGCTCATGTTTATGACGCTTGCAGAAATTGTCATGCGCAGGTTTTTGAACATGCCGCTGGCGGGTACTTTTGAACTGACCATGATGTTTCTTTCTTTGGCGGTCTTTTTTGGGTGCGGCTTTGCCCAGCAGAACGGTATGCACGTTGTCATCGATTTTTTATATGAGCGCCTGCCCCGCAGATGGCGCAGAGTCCTCTCGGTGCTGAGCACCGTATTGTTCGCCGCCATTTCGGTTCTCATGTTTTGGACCGTATTTCAGGACGCGATCCGCCGTGTGGGCACCGGCGATGTGACCTCTACCTTGCAATTGCCTTTTTACCCCTTTGTGTTTGCGTCGGCTTTGGGGCTTTTGGGGCTGCTTTTGGCAGTTCTCTGCACATTGTATTATGTCGTAGTTGAAAAGGGGGTGCTTGGTGAATGACCCCGGTTGATGTTGGAATTATCGGTGTTATCGCCCTGATTGTTTTACTCTTTTTGCGTGTACCTGTTGGATTTGCGATGGTCATCGTCTCGGTAGTCGGCACAGTCGTCTTGACCGGGAATATCACTTCCACGCTGTCTAGTCTTGGGCTGAATATCTTTTTGATTACCCAGAACTTTAACTTAAGCGTTGTTCCGCTCTTTGTTTTGATGGGCTGCTTTTTGGGCAAGGCCAACCTGGGCGGGGACTTGCTCGCGGTTATGAACGCCCTGGTCGGCCGTTACAAAGGCGGGCTGGCCATGGCTACAATCGGCGCGGCGGCTGTCTTCAGCGCGGTCTGCGGATCGGTTGTCGCGGCGGTTTCCACCATTTCAAACGTTTCGGTTCCCGAGATGAAGAAGTACAAGTACGACGAGGGCTTTGCCGCCGGTACAGCTTCGGTCAGCAGCGCCGCGGGTGTCGTTATCCCGCCCAGCACAGCGCTGGTCGTATACGGTGCGGTAACTGAAGAATCAATCGGCGCGGTTTTGATCGCGGGGATTCTGCCAGGCATCGTTCTGATGATTATGCTCACCCTGACCGTGCCTGTTGTGATGAAGTTCATGCCCCATCTGGCCCCCGAGCCGTCCAAAGAAAAAATCCCGTTCCCGTGGGAGAAGCTGAAGATCGTGTGGGTTGTACCCGCCATCTTTTTGATCAGCATGGGCGGTATTTACATGGGATTCTTTACCCCAACCGAAGCCGGGTCGGTCGGTGCGTTTTTGTCGCTGATCTTTGCACTTTGCACCCGCCGGATGAGCAAAGACGCTTTCTTGGATTCGATCAAAGTTACGGTAAAGATTACCGGCATGGTGTTCTTCCTTCTGATCGGCGGCAAGATTTTCGGCTCGTTCTTGGCCAGAAGCCTTCTGCCCCTGCACTTGAGCAGATGGATCGCCGGTCTTGAAATCTCACCTTTCTTGATTATCATGGTCGTTTTGTTCATCTACACATTCCTTGGGTTGTTTATGGACGAAATGGCCACCCTGGTCATCATGACACCCATCATCTACCCGGTTGTTATTGCCATGGGTTACAGCGGCATTTGGTTCGGCGTTATGAGCATTCTGATGCTGATCTTGGGCTTTTTGACTCCGCCGGTCGGCATAGTGACGCTGGTGGGCGCTTCGGTCAGCAAGGTGCCGTCCTCTAAGGTATTTATGGCACAGTGGCCGTTTTGGATCACGATTATTCTGGCGTGTATCCTGATTGCCGCGGTTCCTGACATTGCCCTGATTCTGCCGAATACATTGCGGTAGACCGCAGAAAAAATCGGTGGGGCGTAAAGCCGCACCGGTTTTTTTGCCACATAAAGAATCTCACTGAAAAACGAATGTGGCGCAAATCTTTTTATTTGCTTTTTGCAGCTGCGCTTCAAATGGGTGTTCGGGCAGCCCGCTTGCCTCTTTGAGCAGTTTAAGCTCAGTGCGCACCCCCTCACCGTGAGGAACGCCATGTGCGCCGCTGTCGGAGCCGGACGCCACCAATACACCTTTCGCGAAAGCCCGGCGCAAGGCGGCCATCTGCTTGACGAAAATTTCGCCGGCCACCGCACTCTGCTTTGCGAAGACAGCTACAGGGGCAAGGGTAGGCACCCAAACCGCTTCGGTTTGCACAAGCAAATCAAGGCAGGCATCGTTCATAAAGTAGCCGTGCTCAACGCTGTCAACCCCTGCTTTCAGAGCCGCCTGGATGGTCTCGCTGCCGTTGACATGGGCCATTACCCGAAAACCCTCCTGATGGGAGATTTGAATAAGTGTGCCGATTTCGTCGGCCGAAAGAGAGGGGCAGGACAGCTCACCGCAGTCCGCAAATGTCATGATCCCCGACAGCATCAGCTTGATAAAGTCGGCCCCTTCTTCTTTGGATTTGATGACCAGCGTTCGAAAATCCGAAATCGTGTGATATGGGCGGCCGAGCTTACTGCCATAATGTCCGTTCTTGTATATGGCAAAGGCCGGCGCAGCATATCGAATCCCATAAGCTGGGGCGATTTCTCGGGCATAGGCACAAACCCCCAAGTTGTCGCCGCCATCCCGAAAGTAGGACACCCCGCTGTTTTGCAGGGCCTTAAAGCTGGTTCTGAGGGCGGTGGCATCTATTTTGGAACTATGCCGGGTGCGGGCCGCGCCGAGGCCGGTTTCATCCAGCAGGATATGTCCGTGGCATTCGTACAGGTTTGGCGCGGCCATTGCATCACCATCCAGCTATTTTCTGCAAAACTTATGGCTTTCAAGTTAAAATTATATCATAAGTAAAGCAACATTCGCAAGTTGTATATACTGATACTCCCTTGCAATCAAAGTGAATGTATAGTATAATAATTACACTAAATTATAACTAAAAATTAAAAATTTGTGAACGATTCCAACATGTTATCTGTTTTCGTTTTGACTTTAAGAATATTAAAGAGAGGTGTAGGCATTGAGGCGAGTGATGGTGATTGGGGCGGGGCTTTCCGGCTGTGTTGCGGCGGAAAAGCTGGCCGGCCGCGGCGTAAGCGTCACGCTGATAGAAAAATTGCCCGCAATCGGCGGCAAGGTGCGCTCTTATGGCTGTAAGGCCACTGACACCTGCCAGGACTGCGGCGTTTGTCTGACCGGCGGCTTGTGGGATAAGGTTTCGCGCCACCCCAATATCCGTGTGATAACCGGCGCTGTGGTCAAAGATATTACCGGCCGGCCGGGTGACTTTACCGCAACGATCGATGACGGCGCATCCGTGCAGTATATAAGCGGTCTGGAGGCCGCCCTGGTCAGCACAGGTTTTGAGGGTCAAACCGGCAGATTTTCCTCTCACTTGCAAATTGAAGGGGGACAGGGGCTGATTACCGGCGGACAGCTGGAAGAGCTTATGCTGGGCAGAACAAGCACCGGCCTGTTCGAAGCCCCGCCCCAAAGCGTTGCTTTTATCCAGTGTGTCGGTTCGCGGGATCAAAACGAAGGCGGGCTTTATTGTTCGAAAGTTTGTTGCGCCTACTCCACCCGGTCGGCCAAAGTGATCGCGAGCTATTACCCGGACTGCAAGATCACCTTCTTTTACATGGAGCTGCAAAATGTAAAAAATACCGACTACTTCTCCGGCTTGCGGGAACAAGGGATGGAATTTATCAAATGCAGGCCGCTCCGGGTCAGCGGCGGTGAGCCGGCTGTAGTGGAGTACGATGACCCGGCCGGTGGAATGAAGCACCGCGAATTTGACCTTGTGGTGATGTCCGAGGGGATACATGCCGGGCAAGACAACGACCGGATCGCTGAGTTGTATGGGCTGGGCCAGGACGAAAACGGTTTCCTTTCCGCGAGCGGGGCGAAAGCCGGCGTATATCTTTCCGGCTGTGCGCGGACCCCTTTAAAAATCGCGGAGGCATACGCCGATTCGGTGGCGGTGGCGGGCATGATTCTGGCCGGCCCTGAAAACAAGGGGGTGTCGGGATGAATGTGCTGATTGTCGGCCAGAACAAGTTGGGCAAACAGGCGTGTGAATACTTTGCCGGGAGGGGATGGATGCCGGTTCTGCTTGCGGATATAAGCCAGCTGCGCGCCCTGCACGGACAGGCCGGGGGTTTTGTTGCCAAGACCAAAAGCGGCGAAATCAAAGCCGAGGCAGTGGTCCTAACCGAACAGCCGTCCGCGCCGCCGCCCGAAATCGCGGGACTGTCCACCCGCTCTCTCTATGAAAATGACAAGGCGGCGGTCACGACCAAAACCGACCGGCTTGAACCGGTGGTCTTCCTGCTTGATTACGTTTGTGAGTCACCTTTGGCGGCAACAATCAGGGCGCTTGGCGACGCCGCACAGCTGGCCAAAGCCAAGCGCAGGGTTTACTATCTGGCCAGGTTTGTACGCACAGCGGGGCAGGGGATCGAAACCCTTTACCGGGATGCCAGAATCGCGGGCGTGACTTTCTTAAAGTATGAGACGCTGGAAATCACCGCCGACCAAGATACCGAAGTGTTCTCGGTTAAGGCAAGCGACGGCGTGGAGGAACTTGCGCTGAAGACCAGGACTGTTTACGCCGACGGCGGCCGGGAGGTGGGTGAGCGGTTCTCTTTGGCGGCAAGTAAGTTAAATCTTACATCCGGTGAGAACGGATACCTCACCGAAGATAAATATTACCTCTCACCTGTGCGTACCAGCCGCAGGGGTGTTTATCACATCCCCCGCGATCTCGCGGCCGAACGGTTGGTCGAAGGGCTGGGCTACATACATGCAAGCGCACTAAGCAGCTTATGGGACTTACCAACACAGGGGGCTGCGGTCATTGACGGCGAGAAGTGTGTGCTTTGCTACAGCTGTTATCGGGCCTGTACGCACGCGGCGCTCAGACCGGATACCGCCGCCCGGCGGATGCAAAGCTTAAGCGAAGCCTGTGCCGGGTGCGGTTCTTGTGCAAGTATCTGCCCGGGCAACGCGATCACGCTGGAAAAAGACGAAAGTATCCCAACCATTGGCGACAAGTCGGAGAAATCGCTGGTCATCTGCTGTGAGAACTCAGCGGCTGCCGGTGCGCAACGGGCGCTTTCCATGTTGGGCAAGGACGCCGCACAGATTGAAACCCGAACCGTTCCCTGCGGCGGGCGGGTCAGCTTTGAAAGGCTTGCCGAAGAGGTTGGCCGCTACCGAAATGTGATGGTGGCCGTCTGTGTGGATGATGCTTGCCGACACTTTAACGGAAACAAGCGGGCTTGCGCCCAAAGTACACGCCTGAGCGAGATGCTGGGTGCTGCCGGGCTTGCGCCCGACCGGATTTGTTTTACACAGGTATCACACGCGATGCCCGGCGTTTTTCGGGATGCGCTGCGCGAAATGATAAAGGGGGGATCAAGTTGATTATCGCCGAGCCAAAAAAACTTGCCGATGTTCTGTGCGCTGTAGAGCCTTACCGCAATGTGGCTGTGGCCGGCTGCGGCACCTGCGTGACTGTCTGTCTGGCGGGCGGAGAAAAAGAAGCCCTTGGTGTGGCCGGCATGATCCGCCTGGCGGCCAAAGAAGCCGGGCGGGAAGTGATCGTCAGTGTAACCAACCCCATCCGGCAATGCGATATGGAGTTTCTGGACAGCCACGAGGCCGAACTGGAAGAGGCCGACTGCATCCTGTCCCTGGCATGTGGCGCCGGGGTGCAGTTTATGGCTGAAAAATTCCCGGACAAAGTGGTGGTTCCGGGGGTAGACACCAAGTTTATCGGGGTCAACCGCGATCTCGGTTATTGGACCGAGATGTGCCAAGGCTGCGGCAATTGCATATTGGAAAAAACCGGCGGGGTCTGCCCGGTATCGCGGTGCTCGAAAAGCCACTTCAACGGGCCTTGCGGCGGATCCTCCACCGGGAAGTGTGAGATTGACCCGGAGACCGAGTGCGGCTGGCAGCTGATATACGATCGATTAAGCCGGATCAACCAGCTTGACCGGTTATTGGAAGTCAACGAAACCCGAGATTGGTCGACCAGCAGAGACGGCGGCCCCCGCATTGTGCGGCGGCAAGACGTGACCCTATAAGGAGGTGTGGCTGTGTCAAGTGAAAAATCAAATCTGCAAAAGATACTGGAGGCGGGGCATTTTTCCGTTTCCAGCGAGATCGGCCCGCCTATGAGCGCAAACGGACAGTTTGTCCGCGGCCACGCGAAAGAATTGGCCGGGCTGGTGGACGCGGCCAATGTGACCGACTGTCAGACTGCCATTGTCCGGATGTCCAGCGTGGCGGCCTGTTGTTTGTGTGCGCAGGAGGGCCTTGAGCCGGTCTTGCAGATGACCTGCCGGGACCGCAACCGGATCGCCATTCAAAGTGATCTTTTGGGTGCGGCGGCGCTGGGGCTTAAGAACCTAGTCGTCCTTTCCGGCGACCACCAGAGCTTCGGGAATCATCCCCAGGCTAAAAATGTCTTCGACGTTGATTCGGTGCAGCTGCTGGCTGCCCTGCGTGATCAGGCCGAAAACAGCGTGTTCATGAGCGGCGCAAAGACCAAGATGCCGGCCGAGTTTTTTTTGGGCTCGACCGCCAACCCGTTTGCCGACCCGGAAGAATTGCAGTTGATCCGGCTGGAGAAAAAAATCAACGCAGGGGCAAAGTTCATCCAGACCCAGGCCATCTACAACATTGAGCGGTTTGGGCGGTGGATGGAGAAAGTTCGGGCACGGGGATTACACGAGCGGGCATACATACTGGCCGGTATTGTGGTCAACAAGAGCCAGAGGTCGATCGAGATGACCGGCATTGTACCCGGCATGGACATCCCCGAAGCGCTGATCGAGCGGATGCGCAAAGCTGAAGACGAGCAGGCTGAAGGGGTATCCATCGCCCTTGAATTGATAGAAGAGATCCGCAAGATTGAGGGTGTAAGCGGCCTGCACATCATGGCCATCGGCTGGGAAACAATCGTGCCCACCATCTTGGAGCGGGCGGGCTTTCTGCCAAGACCCAAAGTATAAAGGAGGAATCCTATATGGCTGACATACACGACCAAAGCTTTAAAGACCGGGTGGCGGCGCACCCCGGCGGCGAAAAGGTGCTGGGCTGTTTTCTGTGCGGCACATGCACGGCCGGCTGCCCGATCAGTGAGCTGGACGAAAGTTATAACCCACGCAAGATGATGCGGCAGATCCTGCTCGGCCTAAAAGATGAAGTGCTGGGTTCCGGTGAGATATGGAAGTGTTACCAATGTCACACTTGCGTAGCCCATTGCCCGCAGGATGTGCGCTTCGCCGACGTTGTACGCGCTCTGCGTGAGATTGCAGTCGAGGACGGTGTGTGCGACGCCGCCCTTGCGCAAAAGGTAGCCGAAGCGGACGCGGCGGCCAGAAAGCAAAGGCTGGACGATGTCCGCGCCCTGCTCAACAAATAAGGCGGGAGGATCGCAAATGAAAAAACCTGTAATGGTTGTCGGCGGCGGCATCGCCGGGATTCAGGCGTCCACCGATCTTGCGGATATGGGGATTCCAGTTTTTCTGGTCGAGAAATCCCCCAGCATAGGCGGGCGTATGGCGCAGCTGGACAAAACATTCCCAACAAACGACTGCTCGGCTTGTATCCTCGCGCCCAAGGTGACCAGCTGCTTTAATCATCCGCTGGTCAAGACGCTCACCTTGAGCGACCTGGTGGAAGTCAAGGGAGAAGCACCCAATCTAACCGCAGTGGTCAAGACCCGCCCGCGCTATGTGGATGAGCAAAACTGTAAAGGTTGTGACGATTGTGTAAAAGTCTGCCCGGTCGCGGCAAAGTCCGAGTTCGATATGGGGGTGGGTGAGCGGCGTGCGGTCTATAAGCCTTTTGCCCAAGCCGTACCCAACAAAGTTGCCATCGACAAGCGGGGGACATCCCCCTGCAAATACAATTGCCCTGCCAGGCTGGACGCCCATGGCTATGTTACACTGATAAGTGAGGGGCGGTACGAGGACGCGCTCAAAGTTGTCCGCCGCACCACCCCGTTTGCGGGGGTATTGGGCCGGGTCTGCCTCCACCCGTGTGAGGAGAACTGCACCCGCCAGTATCTGGAAGAGCCGATCTCTATTGCGTCCCTTAAACGGTTTGTCGCCGATTATGAGCTGGAGCAGGGGGTCAAACCCGCTGTGCAGATTGTTGAAGGTACTCCGGTGCGGGAAGAAAAGGTCGCGATCATCGGCGCTGGCCCCGCGGGGCTTAATTGCGCTTATCAGCTTGCTTTGCAAGGTTATAAGCCGGTTGTCTTTGAGGCGCTGCCCACCGCCGGTGGGATGCTCAAGTATGGGATACCCGACTACCGGCTGGATAAAGGCGTCCTGCAAGGTGAGATCGACATCATCAAAGATATGGGGGTCGAGATCAAGCTGGGCGTTGCGCTGGGTCGCGATTTCACCATCAAATCCCTCAAAGATGAGGGGTATAAAGCTGTGTTTGTAGCGGTCGGCGCGCACAAAGACATGAAGCTGGGCGTACCCGGCGAAGACCACAAGCGGGTGATTTCAAGCGTAGACTTTTTACGGGAACTCAATGGCGGCCGCAAGCCGGAAATCGGCAAACAGGTAGTCGTGATCGGCGGCGGTAATGTGGCTATGGATGCCGCGCGTTCGGCCCGGCGGCTGGGCTGTGAAGTTACCATACTTTACAGACGAACCCGCGCTGAAATGCCCGCGAATATCTGGGAAGTGCACCACGCCGAAGAGGAAAGGGTAAGCATCCGCGAGCTGGCTACCCAAGTCGAGGCTGTGATTGAAGACGGCAAGCTGACCGGGCTCAAGTGTATCCAAAACGCGCTGGGCAAGCGGGACGCCGGCGGACGCCGGGTACCGGTGGCGATTGCCGGTTCCGAGTTTGTGCTGCCGGTGGATACCGTCATCGTGGCCATCGGCCAGAGGGTGGATGCGCAGCCAGTGATATCCGGCGGGGTCGAGAGCCTGACTCGCTGGGGCACACTGGCCATTGATGAAGTGACCATGCAGATTGCCGGGATGGACGGTGTGTTTGCGGGCGGTGACGCAACCCGCGGCCCGGCCACCATGATCGACGCAGTGGCTGACGGAAACCGGGCGGCCACCGCCATCCGCAATTATATTGAGGGCACATCTTTGCCCATCGAGCCGTTTGTGTTGCCCCAAACCCCTGTGGATCAGGTCGAAACCGCCAAGTTGCCCATGATCTCCCGCGCGAAGATGCCAATGATCCCGATTGAAAAACGTATTACAACTTTTGAAGAGGCCGAGACCGGCTACAACGAGGAGACCGCCCGCGCCGAAGCCGCCCGCTGTGTGGACTGTTCGGTCTGCTGTGAGTGCAAACTTTGCGAAGAGGCCTGTCAATCCGGGGCGATCTGCCACAACCAGCAGGGAGCGACCCATGAAATTCCGGTCAGCGCGGTGGTGCTTGCGCCCGGTTATGATGTGTCCGATGACATCCCGCCTGAGCTTGGTTACAACCGGTTTACCGACGTGGTCACAAGCCTTGAGTATGAGCGCATCCTGTCGGCTTCCGGGCCGTTTGGCGGCCATGTGCAGCGGCCATCCGACGGCAAAGCCCCCGAACGGATCGCGTTTATCCAGTGCGTAGGTTCGCGCGACAAACAGTGCGGCGGCGAGTTCTGTTCGGCGGTCTGCTGTATGTACGCGGTCAAAGAAGCGCAGATCACCAAAGAGCATCTGCCAGCTGTGCGGGATATCGATATTTACTATATGGATATGCGCGCTTACGGCAAAGACTTTGACAAGTATGTGGATTCGGCCAAAAACAAGTACAAGATCAACTTTATCCGAAGCCGGGTAGGGGGGATCGAGCGGGACGACACTACCGGTGAGCTGTTGATCAAACATTGCGCCGCCGACGGGAACTTGAGCGAACAGCGCTACGACATGGTAGTCCTCTCGGTCGGAATGAAGCAGAACCGGGCGACGATCGACCTGTTTGGGCGGCTTGGTGTTAAGACCGACCGCCACGGCTTTGTCACCACCGATCTGCTGACCGCTCCTGAGACCTCCCGTGCGGGGCTGCTGGCCTGCGGGGCGGCGGCCGGGCCAAAGGACATCCCGGAAACGGTGGTTGAAGCCAGTGCGGCGGCAGCCGGTGCGGCCAGGCTCGCCAACCGCTGTGAGGTTGACCTTTACGAAGAATACAGTAAGTTCTTCATCGAAGAACCCGAAGTGCCTGAGCGGGACGTTTCGAAAGAACCGGTCCGCATTGGGGTATTCGTCTGTCACTGTGGGGTAAACATCGGCGGCTACGTGGATGTAAAAGAAGTGGTCGCGTTCGCCAAAGAACTGCCCTTTGTAGTTTACTCGGATGAAACCCTTTACACCTGTTCGGTAGACGCCCAAAAGAACATCAGTGAAAAAATTGCCGAACACCGGCTGAATCGGGTGGTGGTGGCCTCCTGTACCCCGCGCACCCACGAGCCGCTCTTCCAGGGCGTGCTCAAGAAATCGGGCCTCAACCCTTACTTGTTCGTGATGGCAAACATCCGCGATCAATGCTCGTGGGTACATATGGATGACCGCCTTTCCGCCACTGAAAAGGCCAAGGAGCTGGCGTCAATGGCTGTGGCAAAAGTCACATGGGCCAAACAGCTCACCCGAAAGAAGATTGACGTGGACAAATCCGCGCTGGTCATCGGCGGCGGCATGTCCGGGATTTCAGCGACGGGTGCGCTTTCCGGGATGGGCTACAATGTCTATATGGTTGAACAGAGTGACCGGTTAGGCGGCAAAGCCCTTGCACTGGGTGAAGACAGTTTTGGCAGGCCGCTGACCGGCTATTTGCGCTCTGCAATCCACAGCATTGAGTCTGACCCCGGCGTCACTGTTATGAAAAACTCGACAATCGCCGACATTGACGGCTATGTGGGCAACTTCAAAACCCAAATACAAACCCCGGATGGAGCGCGGGATATTACCCATGGAGTAGTCATTGTGGCGATGGGCGCAAAAGCCCGGCTGCCCGAGCGCCTGCTTTACAGCAAGAACGACCGGGTGACCACTCATCTGGAATTTGAAAACAAGCTCAAAAATATTGACACGGCATTGGATGGTATACAAGATGTGGCTATGATGCAGTGTGTGGATTCCCGGGACAGCGCACACCCTTACTGCTCGCGGGTCTGCTGCAATCAGGCACTGCGCAGTGCGATCCGGATCAAAGAAGCAAAACCGGCGGCAAACGTCACCATATTTTACCGTGAGATGCGCAGCTACGGCACAAGTGAAGCGCTCTATACCAAGGCGCGGGGCCTGGGTGTGCAGTTCGTCCGGTTTGAGGACGACGCGTACCCGACCGCAGAGGAAAAAAATGGTCGCTTGATTGTAAAAGTACACGATCCGCTGCTTGACGCGGCGCTTGAGTACCCGGCCGATCTCCTCTCCCTTTCCGGTGTTGTTCAGCCGAATGTGGAAGAGAATACCCGCATTGCCCAGATGTTAAAGGTACCGCTGAACGCCGACGGTTTCTTTATGGAAGCCCACGCCAAGCTGCGTCCGGTCGACTTCGCCACAGAGGGCGTTTATCTCTGCGGGCTTGCGCACAACCCCAAAGACCTTAAAGAGTGTATTGTAATGGGCAAGGCGGCGGCTTCGCGCGCGGCCACGGTCATCTCCAAACAGCAGCTGGAAACCGAAGGTACCATCGCCAATACCAACCACGATCTCTGTGTTGGGTGCGGCGCCTGCGAAGCGGTCTGCGCTTACAAAGCCATCGCGGTGGGTGAAATCAACTGGCGCAGACAGATGGTGGATAAAGCCGTAGTCAACGACGTACTCTGTAAAGGCTGCGGGACCTGTTCGGCCACCTGCCGCTGTGGCGCGATTGATGTGGGCGGCTTCTCGGACTCGCAAGTGATGAACGAGATCGAATACCTGCTGCGCGGCGCGCTGGTTTAAAGGAGGGGACGAGTATGAGTCAAGCCAAAGCCCAAGACCCCGCGCCCCACACCCGGGAGTGGACCCCCAGGATTGTCGCGTTTCTCTGTAACTGGTGCAGTTACGCGGGGGCCGATCTGGCCGGTACAGGCCGGAACCAGTACCCGCCCAGTGTGCGGGTAATCCGAGTGCCTTGCTCGGGGCGGATCAACCCCATCTATATCATCAAAGCGCTGGTAGACGGCGCGGACGGCGTGATGGTTTCCGGCTGCCACCCCGGAGACTGCCATTACCTGGCAGGAAACTTTTACGCGCGCCGCCGCTTTACCGTGCTCAAAAGACTGCTGACCACCATGGGCCTCAGTCCCGACCGGGTACACTTTACCTGGGTGTCCGCCTCGGAGGGGGCGCGGTTCGCGGGGGTTGTGCGCGAAGTTACCGAAAAGGTGGCCGCTTTAGGCCCCAGCCGGATCATGAAGGGCGGTGACATGGATGAGCTTTGAAAAACAAAGGGATGAAGTGGCCGCCCTATGTAAAAAACTGCTGGCAGACGGCGCTGTGAGCCGGGTAGTCGGATTTCGAGAGGGCGGGGTAGAGGGGATGTCCCTGCCTTATATATTCACCGACCCGGCAGGTGTGGATATGTTGACTTGGAATTCGCGGTGCCTGCCAAACCTGAACGGTTATTTAACCGGTGGGGAAGGGAATACAGCAATCGTCGCCAAGCCCTGCGATGCCCGCGCGGTGGTGGCGCTGATTTCCGAAAAGCAGCTGCGCAGGGAAGATATACACATAATCGGCCTGGTCTGCGACGGGATGGTGGATGCAAACGGCGACCCGCTGCCCGCTTGCGTTGAGTGCAGTGTCAACTGCCCGCCCGTGTACGACGATCTTATAGACGATCCCGATGTAGCTGAAAAAACTGGGGGCGAACAGGTTTCCAACGACACCAGCCTAGAGCGGTTTGAAGCCGAAATTGACAAGTGTATCCTCTGTTTTTCCTGTCGGCAGGCCTGTTACGGCTGTTATTGCCAAACCTGTTTTATGGATCGCGGGTCGCCGGGCTGGCAGCCGACTGTTCCCGGCAGGGGCGACAAGATGCTTTATCACGCCGGACGCACCATGCATCTGGCCGGACGCTGCGTCGAGTGCGGCGCTTGTGAGAACGCCTGTGCCTCCGGCGTGGATATCCGCTATCTAATCCGCGAGGTGACAAACTTTGTGGGTGAGCTGTACGATTACCGCGCGGGGATGGATCTCGACGCCCGGCCGGCCATGCTCAGTTATGCGGCCGGTGACCGGGAAGTCGGCTTTTTGGGAGGTGATGGGGATGGCCATTAGCAAAGACGTGATGCGCGGTTTTCTGGCGCATCTGTCTGCCGGGAGGACTCTAATCGGCCCTGTAGACACCGGAAAAGTGATTGAATACCGCAAGGCGTCCCCGAATGAAATTTTGATGGATGACCGCGTCTCTTATAAATCCATCAAGGAGTTTTACTTCCCGCAAGTCGAGCGGATGTTCACTTTTTCGGAGGGGGAAGTGCAGGATCACGACAACCCCGCCGGCTGCGCGATTTTTGGCGGGAAGCCCTGTGATCTCGAAGCCCTGCGGGTGATGAAAGCGGTCTTTACCACCGGCAAGTTCGCTGACCCGTTCTTTGAAAGGCGGTTTGACGCCAACCTGCTGATCGGTGTTGGCTGTATCGCAAAAAAGCCCGGTTGCTTCTGCGACCAGGTGGAGGTGGATATGGCGTTCTCCGATTTTTGTGACATTATGCTGGAGGATAGCGGCGAGGGTTACAATGTTGAGTATTTGTCCGAAAAAGGCAGGCAGGCGCTGAATGAATACCCGCCCACAAAAGATGTAGCCTGCGGCAACACCCGCAAGGCTGACCCGCCCCAAGCCGATGCGCTGGCACTCAGCCCGGCTATCACAGAAGCCGGTTTCTTTGAGGCCATTGACTGGGCAAAATCTACCGAAACTTGTCAGGGCTGCGGGTTGTGTTCCTTTATCTGCCCAACTTGTCATTGTTTCGATTTTCGCGATTCAAGCGAGAATGGCACAGTCCACCGTTACAAATGTTGGGACAGCTGTATCTACCCCAAGTTTACCCTGCACGCGTCCGGGCACAACCCCCGCGAAAGCCGCGCGGCCCGCTATCGCCAGCGGCTACTGCACAAATACCGGTATGTCCCGGATAACTTTGGGCTGACCGCCTGTACCGGCTGTGGCCGGTGTGTGCGCGGCTGCCCGGTCGGTATGGATATCCGCCAGGTGGTAAAACAAGTCATGGAGGTGCAGCCATGAGCACAAATCCTTATCTGCCCAAAAAAGCGCGGATCGAGAAGATCATACAGGAAACTTTCTCACCTGACCTGGACGTCAAGACTTTCCGGCTCAAGTTTGAAGACGGGCAGCTGATGGATTTTCTGCCCGGCCAGTTCGTTGAGTTTTCACTGCCCGGGGTAGGGGAGTGCCCGTTTGGGTTCGCCTCTTCGCCCCTACAAAAAGACTACTTTGAGATTACCATCAAGCGCACCGGAAAAGTAACCGAGCGGATCCACACACTGGACGAGGGGGCAAGTGTTTGGATTCGCGGCCCGTTCGGCAACACGTTCCCCCTTGAAAAGATGGAGGGCGCGAATTTGCTCTTTATTGCGGGCGGGCTGGGGCTTGCGCCCCTGCGGCCGTTTATCCAGTATGTGCTGGATGACAGCAACCGAACAAAGTACGGCAACGTAGATATGCTGCTGGCCGCGCGCACAAGCGGGGACCACTGCTTTGCCTACGACCTGCCGGTCTGGAACGAAATCGACCGCACAAGCGTCCGCCAAACCATCGACCGGGATGAGCCGGGTTGGAAAGGCCTCCTGGGCTTTCCGCACAACCTGGTCAGGGATATGCCGCTCGATTTTTCAAACCTGTACGCGGTACTCTGCGGCCCGCCGATCATGATCAAGGCGGTACAGGCCGCTTTGATGGAAATGGGCCTGCCGCTCAACCGGCTGTACACAACCCTTGAAATGCGGATGACCTGCGGGGTTGGCAAATGCGGCAAATGCAACATCGGTCACCAGTATGTTTGCGTTGACGGCCCCGTCTTCTGTATGGAAGAACTGGCACAGATGCCCGGTGAATATTAAAAAAAGCCGGCAGGGCAGGGATTTCCCCCGCTCTGCCGGCTTTTTTCGCGGTCTCTTAAAAAAACATGTAAGCCATAAAGTAACCGTTAAAGTTGGGATGTCTGGCCAGATTGACCTCACTGGCGGCGGTGAGCAGCTCGTTCATATCCGATAAAACTTGTGCCGGGGCGGATAGCAGGGCGGCCGCGCCGCCAAGACAGGCATTGCCCACCGGGATGGCTTTGGGCACAAGCTCGCCGGGGATCAGCCCAATGTCTGCCGCGTCTTGCACGGCCATGCCCTGACCCATTCCTCCGGCCAGATAAATGGCGTCAATGCCGTCATAACCCAGCCCACTTGTCTCGATGAGGATTTCGATTCCCGCGCGAATGGCCGATTTCGCAAGCTGAAGTTCCCGCACCTGCTTGCGGGTGAGCGGGCCGCCCTTTTCTTCACTGAGCAGAAGCCCCCGCTTGTTTACCTTTCCGGTGCGCACCAGCTCAGCCAGCGCACCGACCACCGCGGACGCCCCCACAAATTTTCCGGCCGTTACCGGCTGTTCAAAGGCCGGGCCGGCGGCGGTGGCGGTGACGGTCAGTCGGCCATTGTCGTAAAGCGCCATCTCGCCGTTTGTGCCAAGGTCTATCAGCAGAAAACGGCTGCTGCCCTGCGGCAGCAGATAAATCAGCCCGGCGGTGATGTCGCCGCCCACATAGGCCGCCATCCAGGGGATGATGCGCACCGGGCAGAACAAGCCGGAGTTTGCGAACAGTTCAGACGCGAGATAAGTTTCCTCCATCGAGCTGTCGGGGATATAAGGCGCGGCCCCAAGTCTTTGACAGGGGAAACCAAGCAGCAGATAAGCCATCACCGTATTGCACCCGATGGTGACGGCGAGAATTTGATCCGGTTTCAAATCCTTGGCGGTTAGCAGGGTTGCAAGCCCCTCGGAGACGCTGTCAGTGACCGCTTGTTTTAGGTCATTTAGATGACCTTTGTTGGCCGCGTCAATCCGCGAGATTACGTCTGTACCAAAGGCGCGCTGTGGGTTCATAAAACTGTGCCGGGCCAGTGTTTTTCCGTCACGCAGATCCATTAAGGCCAGCACCACGGTGGTTGTGCCGATATCCACCGCAACGCCATAGCCCTCCTGCGGGGTGAAAAGCCGCCCTGATGCGTTAAACCCTTCGAGAATGGCGGCATTCGCGCACTTGCCACAGATGATGCAATCGCCGCTGCACCTTTCAGACATGAGCAACCCCCTTAGTAAAAATGGTCATGCCGCTGTGCGCGATCCACAGCGGCTGTTTTATGCGCAAACCGGCTTACATAAAGACGTAGGTTACAACAAACGAGAACATGTCAAAGTCTTCGGCCTCGATCTCTTTCTTGACCAGTTCTTTGGCTTCACCGGTTATTTCGGGATGCCTTTCGAAATAGGCGTCGGTGTCAAGCAAGTATTTGGACGCAAGCATAATCTGCCCTCCCACTCAATAATTCGTGTTCACGGAAACCCACTCAAGCACCGCTTGCAGCTTGGGCACGTCAACAGATTTAATATCCATAATGCCTTTATCAAAGGCAAAATAAAAATTGCCGCCGGGTGCGCAGATATCAACCAGGCGCTTAGCTTCGTCTATACACTCCTCTTTGCTTCTTGTCAGGGTGATGGTCGGGTCAAAGAACCCGCCGATCAAATGATCTTTGCCCGCGGTTGCTTTGATTTTCGCGCAGTCGCCGTTTTCAAACATAAGGATGGCCGACTTTGGCAGCCTGGCAAGATACTCAGCGTAGCGTGTCCAATCTTCTTCTGCGAAGAGGGTACAGGCGACCCCCGCTTTGTCCATCCCGTTCACCAGTTCTTCCAGTGTAGGCCAGAAATATTTTTCAAAGTCACCCATTTTGATATACGGGGCCAGGTGCAGCGGGATATAGTTTATTTGACCCGGACGTATGACCGGTGGAACCGCCCGCTTTAACATAAGGGGCAGGGTGGCTTCACAGGCGGCCTTGACTTTATCCGCCCTACGGCGCAGGTCGATGTTGATCTCTTTAAAGCCCCGCAGCTGGTCGGCGAGGAAGTCAAAGGGCGCTTCGATCAGCTCACCGGTGATAAACCCGGGAACAAGCCCGTACTTTGCCGCAAGTTTTCCACAAACAGCGCGGGTACCCTCTGAATATTTTTTAAACGAGCGATACGCTTTGCCCAGCACCAGGCTTCTGTTGGCCGGGTCGGTGTCCAGTTCCGGGCAGGCCCGGGGCAGAAACTTTTCGACAATGGCGTCATACGGGTTGGCGATGTATTCATCGTACTCGTCTGCTTCCATGGTGACGATCTCCGGGTGCTGTACCGCGCCGTTCGAACCCATTACCCAGTTTCTTGCGCCCAAAATCTGATACGGCGCGGGGAAGCGAATATTCCCGACTGGCAGGGCGTCTGAGTAAAAATCTTTGCAGATGGATTCGAACGCCTTTTCGGTCAGTTCCATGTCGTAGTGGGCTTTCGCGAGGTCAACACCTGCGTAACCGCAGGCCGCCTCTAAAGAAAACCGGGCAAATACAAATACGCGCTTGGGAATCCGCCCCTCAATCGAGTCGGTTCTGATTTGTGTGCGCTCTTTAAGGGTCGCCATATCTACACCCATCCCCCGCAAGTTTTCACAGACTCCGCGGCGTTTTTGCTCCAGGCGTCCGCTCCGATATACTGACAGGACTCCTGGCTGACCGCGTTCCCGCCGATGGCGACCTTGACGCCGCCCCGCAAGCCCTTTTCCTGCAAAGCTTCAACCGTGCGCTTCATCGAGTCGATTGAAAGGGTCAGAACGCCCGACATTCCCACGATTTGCGGTTTGTGCTCCTCGACTGCGGCCACAAAGGCGCTGGGCGGCTGGTCAATGCCAAGGTCAACCACATGAAAACCCGCCGCCTCAGACATGCTCCTGAAGATATTTTTTCCGATGTCGTGGATGTCGCCCTCAACCGTACCAAGCACGATGGTGCCGCGGCTTCCGCCCACTTCGCCGCCCAGAAGCGGCTTTAGCATATCGATGCAATCGGTAAGCAGTTCGCCGGCGAAGATCAGGTCACCCACAAAGTATTCGCCCTCGCCAAATTTTTCGCCGACAATCTCCATGCCCTGCTGGCAGGCCGCAACAACCGCCTGTACCTCGTCTTCGCCGGGGCCGGACGCAATGAAAGCGTTCAGCTTTTCCGTTACCGATCCCTCGTCCAGGTCACCTACCGCTTGTTTGATTGCCAAAACATCTGCCATCTTTAAACCTCTCCTTAAATCGTAGTTTCTTTTCTGTGTGATTTATTTTTTCGGCCCAATGACCCCTTTGCGGAACGCGTTTAAGAAACGCCTGCAATGGCGGTCTTGCCCCAAGAGCGCTTCGGTCGCGTAGAGGGTTGCCCGCATATCCGGGGATAAGGGATCCATGATTGCGCTGTCCATCCCGGCATTCATGGCGAGCGTCAGGAAAGACCGGTTGACCGCTGAGCGGAAAGGCATACCGAATGAAATATTGCTTAGCCCGGAGGTAAAGTGTACCCGGGGGTATTTTTCGCGTATACCGGCCATTGTTTCAACAAAGCTGGCTATAGCGTTTTCGGTGGTGCTTAAGGTCGTCACCAGCGGGTCTATGTAGATGCGGTCCTCGTCGATCCCGTATTTCTTCGCTTTTTCCATAATCACTTCGCCGATCTTAACTTTGACCTGAGAATCCAATGAGATGCCGTTGTTGTCACAAGTAAGGGCGATAATTTTCCACGGGGTGTCGGCAGCTTTGGGCATAAGCCGGTCGCACTTGCCGTATTCCTCAGACACCGAGTTGATCATACCGGGCTTCTTCACATATGGCAATAGCTCCAGGATGATATCGACGTCCGAGCTGTCAATGCAAATCGGGGTTTCCACCGAATCCTGTACAATGTCGATCAACCATTTGAGTGTCTCGACCTCGATGGATGGGTCGGTACCCGCGCACACATCAATATAATTGGCGCCGAACTCCGCTTGTTTAAGTGCAAGCTCCCGGATGTATCCCTCATCTTTATTCAGTATGGCTTCAGCTGTCTTGGGGATCGCCCCATTGATTTTTTCACCGATGATAATCAAAAGACACCCTCCTTAGTTGATAAGATTGCCAAGTTATATTTTAACATGTTGGCATAATTATGTAAATGTATTGGATACACATCATTTGTGATTAACTGATGTGTAAATTGCACAGAAATTAAAATTATAATGCAATAAATAAAATCCCGGAAAGCCTGGCCGCAAGGCTTCCGGAGTTTTTGTGGCCGGTAGAACAACTAAGAACCTGTGAATACAGGTTCTTATTGCAGAGCGGTGTGATCGGCCTGCTTCTTTGCGTCCACTCTGCGCACGTGAAAAAGAGCCAGCAAACTGAGGGCAACAACAGTCACAAAGCCGATGTTGTAGCGCGATTGCGCCGTTCCATTGGCAATCAGATGAGAAACCGGGTTCATGATCATAGGGGAAAGGAATGCGGCAACCATATATGCCGACAGGAACATCGAGATTGCGAAAGTTGCAGAGCCGGGCCCGGATGCTTGCGCACAGCGGGACAACCCGGTCGGCATAGAGGATGCAAGGCCAATTCCGGCGGCGATACTGCCCAGATAAAATACCGGTATGGATGTAGCGTTGCCCATAAGCACCATCCCGCAGGCAAAGATGATAAAAGCCAGCGGCAAAGTATAGTGTCTGCACGTTTTATATATGTATCTGTAGAGCAGCCCGACCACAATGCCGGTTGCGGTCATCACCGAAGTGCCAAAGTTCGCGATCGCGGGGCCGCCCAAGCCGCGCTCGGCAATCAAGATGGCGGAGTTGGTGTTGATGACCCCCAGCGTAGTCAAAGCGATCACCATGGCCATGCCGCACATCACATACACTTCGCCGGTCAAAGTGACTTTGGATTTTTCAGTGGCCTGTTGCACATCGCCCTCAACGGCTGTTTTATCTTTCGGAATGCAAACAAGGCAGATCAGCAGGACAGGGATGGCGTACAAGAAAACAAAGAAGACATTCCGCCAGCCGGTCCCGATCAACAGCGCACCCAAAAAGGCGATCAGCATCCCGCCCATGTTGATAAAGGCCGACTGTTTGCCCATCACATCTGCCTGCTCTGCGCCCTCAAAATAATCGGCGATCAATCCGGTGGCCGCGGTCGAGGAGCACAAGCCGCAAATCGTGGGAAGAGGATTGGACACGGTATGCTGAGTATCTCGCCAAGCTGCCAAAGTCGGCCATCTTTATGTTTGAAAACGGCGACTGCGCGAAGATTAAAGAAACTGCGGGCAAAGATCATCTGATTGGCGGGTTCTTTGACCCGACCATCACCCTGACAAGAAGCAAAGAGGAGTGTGTAGACGAAGTTAAGCGCCTGATTGATGTCTGCGCACCCGGCGGCAATTTTTATTTTGCCTTTGATAAGGGCATTATGGATATTAAATCCGTCAACGTGCCCAAGTTGCAGGCAGTGCTTGAGTGGGTTTCTGTAAACACGAATTATTAAGCGGGAGGGCAAATTATGCTTGCGTCTAAATACTTGCTTGATACCGACGCTTATTTTGAAAGGCATCCCGAAATAACCGGTGAGGCCAAAGGGCTGGTCAAGAAAGAGATCGAGGCCGAGGACTTTGACATGTTCTCGTTTGTTGTAACCTACGTCTTTATGTAAGCCGGTTTGTACATATAACAGCCGCTGTGGATCGCGCACAGCGGCTGTTTGTATCCAGGGGGGTTATCTTGCGGCCAACACCGGATCAAAGGACGCTTTCTGGCCGGGCGGCACCAAAAGAAAATCCGGGTCGCTTTCGTTAAAGTTTAAAGTCAGCATTTTGCGCAATACGCCGAAATGAGCAGCCAGCGTTACAATCTCAACATCAATCAGCTTGGTGAACGGTTGTACTCGAGCCGCGGCGGTTTCAAAATTCCCACAGCCGGTATCTATGTACGTGAAGTACTTGTAGTTCTTGTACATGGCTCGTATCACCCGCTCGCCCCTTGACTGGCCGTATTTGTCCAGCGAGTGCTCAAATTCCCGCAGGAAAGAGGTCGAGGTGTCCAGCCAGCTGTCGGTAAAAAAGTAGCTGTACTTGGGGCGCTCTACGCTGGCCAGGTTTTCGCGGGAAAGCAACAGGCTGATACAATCTTCACATTTGGGCAGGACGATGGTGGCCTCACCGGACGGGATGCCCGCTGTGCCGTTTCCACACCGCCCCATAGGCAACAGCAAATAGTCAACGCCGGTAAGCCGCGGAATAAAGTCACACAGGTAGGCGTTGAGCTTTTCTGGAGTCAGATGCAACTCATCCGGCAGGTAAAAGACCGGGTAGTGCAAGTTCTCTTCTTCCATAATCAGGGTGATCTCCCGGCGCAGAGCAGAGCAGGCAAGCATCATAACCTGTTTGTGTTCCATTATAGTCCTCCATTTGAAGCGAATTCAAACGCAGTACCTTTACACTTATAGCATATACCCCAATCATGTGTTTGTCAATAAGGCCGGCAGTAACTTTGCGGTTGCGCAGGAATATAAAAACCCCGCGAACAATCTGTTTGTCCGCGGGGAGGTGTTATCGTTCCTGTCGGTGGGATTCCAGCAGGGGAGTGGTAATGGTGTAGCTCTGAACATCGCTTAAAGCCGGTTTGAGCTTGATGATCACCCGGGTACCCAAATCTTCACGGCTGATGATATCGATCACACCGCCGTGACTGTCTACAATCCACTTGGCAATGCTCAGCCCAAGCCCGGCCCCGCCGGTCTGGCGGGTGCGGGAGGCGTCCGCCCGATAAAAGCGGTCAAACAGTTTTGGCAGGACTTCAGGGGGGATTCCCACCCCGCTGTCGGTTACCCCCAGTGTGGCCATCCCGTCGGCCATCTTGGCGTCCAGGGTGATCTGGCCGCCTGTGGGGGTGTATTTAAACGCGTTGTCGACCAAAATCCGCACCGCCTGTTTGAGTAAGCCGGCGTCCCCGCTGACAAAGAGGGGGGGGCGGTCGGGGCAGGCAATCTTGTGGTCGCCCCCGATCATCTCGCTTTCCCGGGCCACCTCCTTGACCAGCTCGGTCAGGTCGATGTAATCCATTTCCATTGTGATTGAGTTGTTGTCACTTCTGGCCAGAAAGAGCAATTGCTCGACCAGCTCTTTCATGTTCTCGGCTTCGGATTTGATGGCCGCGATCGACTCTTCAAGCGCTTTCGGGTCTTCTTTTCCCCAGCGGCTGAGCAGGTTTGCATACCCCTGAATAACCGCGATGGGTGTCCGCAGTTCGTGTGAAGCGTCGGATACAAAACGAAGCTGGCTGTTGTAAGCGCTGTCCACCCGATCGAGCATAGCGTTGATGGCCACAGCCAGGCCGCGCAGCTCTTCGCGTTCCCCCTCAACGTCGATGCGGGTGTCCAGCCGCTGTTCGTTTATGGCGTTGAGCACGTCGATGGTGCTGCCCAAATGCAAATCCCCGGGCGCCTGCTGAGCGCTCATGCTCTGATGGGCGGCAACGGTCAGCTGGCTGATTGGCAAGAGGGTCCGGCGAACAGACCGGCTGATTTCAAATAGCCCGGTGAGCAGCCAAAGCGCTTGGAAGATTAAGAGAATGCGGCCGGCGATGACGTACACTTCCATTAGGATTCCGGGCGCGAAGGTCAATACCATCACATCATTTGGGGTGACTTGCGCGGCGACCGCGTATCGCCAGTCGCCTCCCCCTAAATAATGGAACCCGCGTTCGCCGTAAACCATTCCCAGCCGGTTCAGCAGTCCGGTCGGCAGGTAGTGCGGGGCGGCCTGCCCTTGGGTGATTCCAACATCGATAAAGCGGCTGCCAAAGACAGCGTTGGCCGGATCGCCCTCAAGAAACATCCGCGCGCTCTGCTCAACCCCGGCCAGCACCCCGCCCCAAAACAAAGCGGAGATCAAAAAATTGACTAAAAAGAACAGCCAGAGTACATGCAAAGTCTGGCGGAGGGTGATTTTCCAAACAAAGGAGCCGCCGCCTTTGTTTTTTGTTGACTCTTTTGGCTGCACAGACACCATCCCTTTCTAACCCTCTTTTAACACATACCCGACCCCGCGCACTGTGTGGATATATTTTACCCCAAAAGCTTCGTCAATCTTACCGCGCAAAAATCGGATGTAGACGTCCGGCGAGTTGGTCTCGCCCTGATAGTTGTAGCCCCAGACCCGGTCAAGCAAAACTTCGCGGGTGAGTACGATCCCATGACTTTCCATCAGCGCAAAAAGCAGGTCGAACTCGCGCTTGGTTAAATCCAATTCTGTTTCGCCGTATTTGGCGGTTCGCCGGGCGGGGTCAATGGACAGCTGGCCGACTTGCAGGGAAGTGGTCGCGGTTTGTTTGCGCAGAGCGGTGCGGATTCGGGCGAGAAGCTCTTCGATGGCGAAGGGTTTGGTGACATAGTCGTCCGCGCCGCCGTCCAGTCCGGCAACTTTGTCCATCACCGCGTCCCGCGCGGTCAGCATGATGACGGGCAGGGAAGAGGTCTTGCGAATCCGCCGAAGCACCTCAAACCCGCCGATTCCGGGCAGCATGACATCCAACAGGATCAGGTCGAACCGCTCGGCTTCAAAGAGGGCGAGGCCCTCCCGGCCATCCGCTGCTTTTTTTACCTGATACCCCTCGTAAACCAACTCAAGCTCGACAAACCGGGCCAGTTTTTCCTCGTCTTCCACCAGCAGAATCTTTTCGCTCATTGTAATTCCCCTTGTTTAACGCTTGTCGTATCTATTAAGTTCATCCAACTCTCTTTCAACTTCGCGCAGTTCTTCTCTCAGCTCATCTCTGGCTTCGCGCAGATCTTCTTTAAATTCGTCGTCGAACTCTTCATTAAACTCTTTTTTGACCGCTTCGGCGGCGTTGGCGGCACTGTCCATAACTTTGTTGACTGCGGTTTTGTCGAGGTCGCGGCCGGAGAACTTGTATCTAAACCCGAAGAAGAGCGCGATGATCAATGCCGGAAGTGTGAAGTAAAAAGCAAAGATGGCCAGCACGATCAGCAAAAGAACCGGGACCGAGAAGACTTTTTCGCTCCCCCGCCAGACTTCAAAGTCATTGCGCAGGCTCTTGTCGAGCAGCCGGCCTAAAAACCGGAAGAGCTGCCCCATGATCGCGCCGAAGCTCTCGTCTTTCTGTTCTGCCTTGGCGTAGTCGGTGCCGGGCGACTGCTCACTTGTATTTTGAGAGGATGAGTAACTGCCGCCGGATGGGGGAGCAGCTACCTTGCCATTGTTCTCGAGATAGATCATGGCGTCCAACAAGTCGCCGCCGGTTGCGTTCAATGCCTCTTTGGCCTCTTCATAACTTACGTTTGCCCGGGCTCTGAGTTTTTCTACGTTTTCTAAAGTTGTCATTTTGTTTATCACCTTTCGTATGACCGTATTTGTTATGTCTACATCATACGCCGGTAAGATTAGCTTACCATATTATTAAAATGAAAGGTTGATTAAAAAGTTTTGGTGTGCGTTTAATATTTGAGCCCTAGTATACCACAAACCTGAATCAGACGCAAAACAAGACGGCAACGTGTTCGCTGCCGTCTTGTGGTATTATTTCGCGTACTCGATCGCGCGGCTTTCGCGGATACAGTGTACTTTGATCTGGCCGGGGTAGTCGAGTTCGGCTTCGATCTTTTTGCAGATATCCCGGGCGGTGATGACCAGCAGATCGTCGCTGATCACTTCCGGCTTGAGCAGTACCCGAATCTCGCGGCCGGCCTGAATGGCGAAAGATTTCTCTACGCCGTTAAAGGCATTGGTGATCTCTTCAAGTTTTTCCAGCCGCTTGATGTAGTTCTCAATGTTTTCCCGCCTTGCACCCGGCCGTGCGGCGGAGATGGCGTCCGCCGCCTGTACCAGACAGGCAATGGTGGTCTTGGGCTCTACATCGCCGTGATGGGACTCGATCGCGTGGATGACCTCGAAGTGTTCTTTGTGTTTTTTGACAAGATCAAGGCCAATCTGCACGTGGGAACCCTCGATCTTATGGGTGAGCGACTTGCCGATGTCGTGGAGCAAGCCGGCCCGCTTGGCCAGCGGCACGTTCGCGCCAATTTCGGCAGCCATAACCCCCGAGAGGTTGGCGACTTCAATCGCGTGATCGAGCACGTTTTGCCCGTAGCTGGTGCGGTAGCGCATACGGCCGAGAAGCCGGACAAGTTCGCTGTTCAGGCCGTGAACCCCGGTCTCCATAGTGGCGCGCTCACCGTCCTGTTTGATCTTGTTTTCCACTTCTTTTTTGGCTTTGTCCACCATTTCCTCAATGCGGGAGGGGTGAATCCGGCCGTCTTGTATCAGCTTTTCAAGTGCGATCCGGGCGACTTCCCGCTTTACGGGGTCGTGGCTGGAAAGCGTGATGGCCTCGGGTGTGTCGTCGATGATCAGGTCAACCCCGGTCAGAGTCTCAAGGGTTCGGATATTCCGGCCCTCACGCCCGATGATCCGGCCTTTCATCTCATCGTTGGGCAAAGGCACGACCGAGACAGTGATCTCGGCCACGTGGTCTGACGCGATCCGCTGAATGGCCTGGGAGATGATGTTCCGCGCCTTATCGTCCGCTTCTTCGCGCAGCCGGTTTTCAATGTTGGTGATCCGCAAGGCTTTGTCGTGTTCCAGCTCGTTGTCAAGGTTGGCGAGCAGATGGTCTTTTGCCTGCTCGGCCGAGAACCCCGAAATTTTCTCAAGCATCTCGAACTGATGGTTTTTGACAACTTCAGCTTCCTGCAGGGTCTTATCGGCGTTTTCCAGCTTGGCGGCGAGTTCTTCTTCTTTCTTTTCCAGCTTGTCCGATCGCTTTTCAAGCGACTCTTCTTTTTGCTGTGCCCGACGTTCCAGCCGGGTCACTTCGGTTCTGCGCTCCTTGAGTTCCCTCTCAGAGTCGTTCCTCATTTTGTGGATTTCGTCTTTCGCTTCTACCAGGGCTTCTTTCTTTTTGCTTTCAGCATTTTTGATCGCTTCGCTCACAACGCGCTTGGCTTCCTCTTCGGCCGAGCCAAACTCAGATTCCGCAATCCGCTTTCTATACTGAACGCCTGCGATAAAGGCAATAACGGCTCCAGCGATTAGGGCAATAATGGGCGGTAACAGGATTTGTAACATCGCAATACCAAGCCTCCTTTCCATATTTTATGATAAAAATCTTAAGATACCGGTTCACTAACCTGTGCGATTCCATCCACAGGTTACCGATAACCATGTAACCTACTCTGTATTTTATTACATTTTGGAAAAAATGTCAAGATTCCCGCGCCCCAATTGGCAATGTTTCTAATGTATAGTCGACGTATGATTTTTAAGCTCGTAGACTATATGTTGACAAACGGCGATAATCGTGGTAAACTCACAACGAACATGTGGACAGGCATTGCCTGCGTCAGCGGGGAAGTGTCTGCGAATACCCGGACGAAACAGTAAAGTTATAACGCTCAGTCACGCTTCGTCTTGATAATCCGGACGAAGCGTTTTGATATTCTAAAAATACGGGAGATGGCGACATTGAACATCACATTAAAAGGCGGGGTCGTCAAAGAATTTGAAAGCGGCGCAACCCCGGCTATGATTGCAAAATCTTTGGGTGAGGGGCTGTATAAAGCGGCCTGCTGTGCGGTTGCCGACGGGAAGGGCGTTGATCTGCGCGACGAGCTGAACGGCGACTGCGAACTCACCCTTTGCACATTCGAAAACAAAGAGGGCAGACATGCGTTCTGGCATACCTCCGCTCATATCATGGCGCAGGCGGTATCCCGGCTTTACCCCAATGTCAAGCTTGCGATCGGCCCGAGCATCGAGGGCGGGTTTTACTACGACTTTGACGTTGAGACCCCCTTTACACCAGAAGACCTTGAAAAAATCGAGGCCGAAATGGCCAAGATCGTCAAAGAGGCACTGCCCATCGAGCGGTTTGTCCTGCCGGTAGATGAAGCGCTCAACTTGATGAAAGACGAGCCGTACAAGCGCGAACTGATCACCGAACACGCGGGCAAAGGCGAGGCCATCTCGTTTTATAGACAGGGTGACTTTGTTGACGTCTGCGCCGGGCCGCACTTGATGGATACAAGCAAAGTCAAGGCATTCAAGCTGACCACAACCAACGCCGCATACTGGCGGGGAGATCAGCAGGGCCAGACGCTTTCGAGAATCTACGGGGTCGCTTTCCCCAAAGCGGCTGAGCTTGCCGCCCACCTTGAAAAGATCGAAGAAGCCAAAAAGCGCGACCACCGCAAACTGGGTAAAGAACTGGAGCTGTTCATGCTGCTTGAAGAAGGCCCGGGGTTCCCGTTCTTTCTGCCCAAAGGTATGCTGATTAAAAACCTGCTGATTGAGTACTGGCGGGAGCTTCACCACGCGGCCGGTTATGTTGAGATCTCCACACCCATCATTTTAAACTGTGACCTTTGGCGGCAGAGCGGACACTGGGATCACTACAAAAACAACATGTACACCACAAACATCGATGAAGCGGAGTTCGCGGTAAAGCCGATGAACTGCCCGGGCGGGATGCTCGCTTACCGCTCTAAGATGCGGTCTTATAAGGATTTGCCTTTGCGGATGGGCGAGCTTGGGCTTGTCCACCGGCACGAGATGTCCGGGGTACTTCACGGGCTGATGCGGGTGCGCTGTTTCACACAGGACGACGCGCACATCTTTATGACGCTTGAGCAGATTAAAGACGAGATCAAAAATGTTGTCCGTCTGATTGATCAGGTCTACAAAACATTCGGGTTTGAGTATCACATCGAGCTTTCTACCCGCCCCGAAAAGTCGATGGGTACAGCCGAAACTTGGGAGGCCGCCACAAACGCCCTGCAAAACGCCATCACCGAGCTGGGCTACGATTTCGTGATAAACGAGGGGGACGGCGCGTTCTACGGCCCGAAACTCGATTTCCACCTGACCGACTGCATCGGGCGCACCTGGCAGTGCGGAACCATCCAGCTCGACTTTCAGATGCCCGAGCGCTTTGACCTTGAGTACACCGGCGCCGACAATCAAAAGCACCGCCCAATCGTCATCCATCGGGTGGCGTATGGCAGCATCGAGCGCTTTATCGGAATCCTGATCGAACACTTTGCCGGTGCGTTCCCGGTCTGGCTTGCGCCCACGCAGGTCTCGCTCATCCCAATCGGGGATCGGCAGGTCGAGTTCGCCAAAGAAGTCGCCGCCAAGCTGGAAAGCCGTGGAATCCGGGCGCGCCTTGACGACCGCAATGAAAAGATGGGCTTTAAAATCCGTGAAGCGCAAGTCGAGAAAATTCCGTACATGTTGGTAATTGGCGACCGCGAGATGGAAAGCGGGGAAGTGGCTGTCCGCTCCCGCAGGGACGGGGATAAAGGCAGTGTAAAGGTCGAAAGCTTTATTGAAGCCATCTGCAAAGAGGTGGCTGAAAAGGCACTTTAACGCAGAACCCGGCCGGCTTGCCTTTGCAGTGTGTTTTGTGGTATAATGCCTACAGGAGGGCGTGAGCATTATACGGATTTTGATGGCCTGCCTTGCAGCGGCGGCCAATTGCGGTAATAAACAATCAAAGGGTGTTGTATGGACATAAACAAAAACGAACCGAAGATCGTACATCGCAGGCGGAGAGTGGGTTCCGAAGGCGATGGGGGTCGTGGCGTCCGCAGTCTTGACCAGAGACCCGGGTTGATCAAGTTCACTTTTGTGTTTCTTTACAAAAGCCTATACATTTTGGGCATTACGCTGCTTCGTCGAAAAAACAGGATGCTGCGCGGTGTTCGCCGGTTTTTCAACCGGCTGCGCGGCAGCTCGTACTCTTTCCTTGAAAAGCTGACCGAAGATACTTTCGGACTCGGACAACAGATCATGCGGCGGATGAAAGCGCCATTTATCCGGCTGGGAAATGTCCGGGGCGAGATGAAACCGGTTATCGAAAAGAGCAAAAACGACGGCAAGATACCTGTTTGGGCTTACGGCCAGATCGTCGGGACGTTCGCCAGGCTGCTTTACGCGATTGTGCGCACGCTCGTCAATCATGCACTGCCGATCTTGGCCGCGTTTCTTCTTTTCGTAGCGGTGCGGGATCGAATAGATGTACAGCAATCGGTCGGTTTGGCCGTTACTTACAACGACCAGCACATTGGGATGATTCACCACGAAACCATTTTTGAGGACGCGATACAAGAACTAAAAGACCGCTTTTTCTCGGAAGAGGATATCCCGATCGTGCTCACGCCGCAATTTACCTTGCGTGAGTTGGAAGAACACGAGGTGTTCGCCGACGCGAGTGCGCTGGCCGACCGGATTGTAGAGGCATCGGGCGGTGAGATCGCGAACGGCTTCGGCGTATTTATTGACGACATCTTTTTGGGCGCATATCACGACGTTATCCAGATTATCGAAGAGTTTGACTACATCCTTGACTCTCACCGAACCGGTATTGAAGGTGAGCGGGTAGAGTTTCTCAGGCGGGTCAGCATAACGCGCGAAGGCGTGTTTCCGCTCTCGTCCATACGGAGTTTTGAAGAGATTCGGGAAGACTTGCACGGCAACGACCCAAACGCGCCCACCACATCGTATACGGTTGTTGACGGTGACACGTTATCTCAAATCGCGCAAAGGCTGGAGATTTCCTACCAGAGTTTGGTCGACCACAATCCGACCCTTGTGAATGGCGGTTTGTTTCCCGGCCAAGTGTTGAATGTGCCGATTGCCCAACCTTTGATGCAGGTTCAGAACATTCGCACCGTTGTGTTCCCCGAAGAATTCCCCTTTGATATCGAAGAAGTCCCAAGCGTTGCCTATGTGCGCGGGTTTAGAAGTATATCCACTGTCGGGCAGTTTGGGGTGCGTGAAGTAACTGCCGAGGTGGCCGAAGTAAATGGGGTAGAGGTCAGCCGTGAGATCATGGGTACGCGCGTTCTCCGTGCGCCGGTCACTCAGCGGGTGATTGTGGGCACAAACAACCCCGGAAACATCACCTCGTTCGGCTCGGTGTCCAGCCAAGGGTTTCTTTGGCCAACACAGGGCGGTGTGATTACAGTCGGGTTGTGGGGATATCCCGGACACACCGGGGTAGATATACCCAGACCGGCCGGCACGCCGATTTTTGCCAGCGCGGCGGGTACAGTTGTTCGCGTGGTACACGGAAGGGTAGGGTACGGCCATTACGTGGTTATCGATCATCACAACGGGTACACTACGCTTTATGCACATGCCAGCGCCATCCATGTATCGGTCGGCCAGCGAGTCAACCAGGGCGATGTGATCGCGTCCGTTGGGCGTACCGGCAACTCGACCGGCAACCATCTGCATTTTGAGGTTCGCCGACATGGCCAGATTATGAACCCCGCACACTACCTGCAGCGGTAGCTAAATACGCAGTCCCGCGCCCAAACACAGGCGCGGGACTAATCCAACAGAGGTGGTTCTGCGTTATGACCAAAAAACTGATACCTTTGCTGGCTCTTACGCTGCTGCTGTCCGGCTGCGGCTTGGCAGAGCGCTTTTTGAGCCGCGACTCCCAATCCGCACCAGAGCAAGCGGCAAGAATTCCGACTCGCGGCGTCTGGCGGGAGGGTGTTTTTACAAGCGAATACCTCGGCCTGACTTTTCAGATGCCTCAAGATTGGACAGCCAGCATGGATCCGGATGTCAGGGAGTTGACCGACGCCGAAATCTTCGGCACAATTGCCACCAGTCCAAACGAAGACGCCAGTGTGCACATTCTTTTTAGAAGGTTGCATTTTCTGATTTTGGGGATAGATGAGCACGAGTATATGGCCTCGGTCGCTGAACAGGCGGGGGTTGACTTTGACTCTTTCGGGATGAGAAGAATCGGCCGCTACGACTGGCACGTATACGGAACGGTGGCCGGCGGCAATAATTTTGGCCGCTACTTTATTAATATTGATGATGGGTTTGTCCGCGTGATATCATTCTTATATACCGACCAGTCAAAGTCGCTGGAAGAGATGTTGGCGCTGTTCAGCCCGTTGTAGATTTCCTGTGTTGAGAGTTTAAACCTCGCTGAGTGGCGGGGTTTTTTTGTATAACAAGAAAAAACGCCAAGTATATCGATGGGCAAGTGGGCCTCTTAGAGTCTGTTGACATTAACTGATATAATAGCGATATGAAACTAAGAGAAGAGGATTACAGAGAAATAGCAGAGATATTCCCAATACAGCGCCGGAAATCGGAAATGAGCAACCTGGAAG
>Ga0131853_10000675_pt1 | contig 61373 bp, 54 predicted proteins | sample TergutLab28metaG_FD_92764 | JGI IMG/M metagenome (GOLD analysis project Ga0131853, IMG submission 92764) | Labiotermes labralis P1 segment gut microbial communities from Petit-Saut dam, French Guiana - Lab288 P1 (version 2) (version 2) | ecosystem: Host-associated > Arthropoda: Insects >...
TAAAAATTCGTTTATTCGAAATTTGAGGTCGCAGGTTGTACTAGCTGTACACCAAGACCGAAAATGAAGAAGAAGCGAATTTTTAGCAGCTTTAGGCGTGTTGTACATTGTATTGCAAGGGTATGCAGCGCAGAACATATCTGCTTAAAATATTGGTCTGACGCAGCATCTTTACGAATGTAGTATATGTATTCAATAGCAATTTTTGCAGCAGCAAATAGACCCCTTGCACCATATTTTGCAAAAGGGTCATTAGCAAACAAGTCCGCCATTACACCCCCCCTGCTTTCGGGATTATCTCCACTCGTACCACTTAAAATCATTGTTCCATCTCGCTCATCACCTTCCGCTGCTCTTTTACTTTCCCTTTCCATAACATTTTTTGCTCGTTTCTCTAATTCAGGTGCAGTTATTTCTGTACCAAGAAAAGTGATTTTGGATGATTGGTCTAAAAATGCACCCTTTCCCTTTCCTTGCGTAAATACACTATCAAGAGCTCCACCAAATCGCCCATTGCATAAATCGCATACAATACCTTTAAGCGTTAATTCCTTGTTGCCCAATTCTTTGGGAACAATGTGTTCAACACTTTTGAACGGCACGTCTGTTCGCTGACAAATTATACAATTGTTTACTTTTTTATTTTGACATATGTCCACACTAAACTAACCCCGCATACTTCTCAAAAAATGTCATCAATTTTTCAATAACACCCTGCTTCTTCTCCGCACGGTTACCGCCGCCAAACCTCGAAACAGGCGGCATAATTTTATCTATATCCGTGCCTGTGGTTTTAAGTATGCCATCACGGAAAGCTATATCAATAAAGCGGCGAGCTTCTTCGTCTTTTAACTTTTCATCAGCAATCAACGTAGCCAAATCTTCTTCTTTTCGTGCTTGTACAAAGCTCTGCCATCCAGTATCAACATTGGTAGATACGTTTACTTGCTCGACAAAACGCTCTATCAATTCCTTTTTGCTGCGTAGCTCGATACTTGAATTGATTGCTTTAATAATTGATGCAAGTATAGTTTTATCTTCGCAGTTGGAAGCGTGATATTTTTCCACAAGCATGAGGATATAGTCAATATTGACTTCTACTTGCTTGATAAGCTCCAACTCGAAAACTACGTCATCGTTAATGTTCTCTTTGTCGCTGTCAGACTTTCCACGCATATCTTGGTAAAGGTCGATATATACGCTTTGGTAATCTTGGAAATCCCTATCGTTTAGTATCTCATTCCCGGCGAAGTCATCAAATGCAGTTAGTATATTCTTTAATCGCAAAATCGCACCATACAAACGGATAAATTCCTTGCGGGCTTCTTCGCCAAGCGGTGGCGCATCTTCTGCAAAAGGAAACTTTGCCATAAGCTCGGCTATCAATTCCTCATAGCCTTTTTGATATTTACCGTTATGGTCGAAACCGTGATAATACTCGTTATAGGTTTTGAGTAATACAATGCCGCCCGCCTCTTTGTTGCCAAACAGAGATATGGCATCATCGGTAGCTTTCTTCAAATCACGGAAACATACGATATTTCCAAAAGTCTTTACGCTGTTTAATATGCGGTTGGTGCGTGAGTACGCTTGTATTAAACCGTGCATTTTTAGGTTCTTATCTACCCAAAGTGTATTAAGCGTAGTTGCATCAAAGCCTGTAAGAAACATATTGACCACAATAAGCAAATCAATCTCACGATTTTTCACACGTTGCGATAGGTCTTTGTAATAATTTTGAAACTTATCCGCAGAGGTGTCAAAGTTGGTGCTGAATTTGGAATTATAATCAGTAATCGCCGCATCAAGAAAATCACGAGAGCTTTTGTCGAGCTTATCGTTTTCAAATTCTTCATCAGCCAAAACATCTTCGGGGTCGTCCTCGTTTGCACTGTAGCTGAATATGGTTGCAATGGTTAAATCCTTATTTTTCTCCGCAAGTTGTGTCTTAAATTCTTCGTAATACTTCATTGCCATAGGAATAGAAGCCACAGCAAACATTGAGTTAAACCCTGCCGTGCGTTGCCCTTTAAGTGAGTAGAACGTATTGCGTTTTGTCTTTTGGTCGAAATGCTCAATAATATAAGCCACAACTTCACGGACACGCTCGGGCGCACTCATAGCCTTCTCAACATCAATCGCACGAACATCTTTATCCGCAACATCTTCTTTTTGCTTAACCGTGTTTATAAAATCAATGCGGAAAGGCAACACGTTTCCATCATTGATAGCATCAACAATGGTATATGTGTGGAGCTTTTCGCCAAAGGCTTGCGGAGTTGTTCTCAAATTCGGATTGCCGCCTGTTCCTGCATTAACCGAAAAAATAGGCGTGCCTGTAAACCCAAAGATATGATAATTGCGAAACGCTTTTACAATCTTTTGGTGCATCTCACCAAACTGTGAGCGGTGGCACTCGTCAAAAATAAGCACGATATGTTTCTTGTATACGTCGTGGCTCTTGTTCCTGCTTATAAACACATCAAGTTTTTGGATTGTTGTAATGATAATGCGAGAGTTAGGGTCATTAAGGTTTTTCTCTAATTGTTTTGTGGACTTACTGCCGCTTGCCGCACCTTTTTCAAAGCGGTCATATTCTTTTATGGTTTGATAGTCAAGGTCTTTTCGGTCAACAATAAACAGCACCTTATCAACGCTATCAATACCTGTTGCAAGCTGTGCCGTTTTGAAACTCGTCAGCGTTTTGCCGCTGCCTGTGGTGTGCCAAATATAACCGCCTGCATCTATTGTTCCAGTCTTTTTGTAATTCGTCGAACACAAAACACGGTTAAGAATCCGCTCAGTAGCAGCTATTTGATATGGGCGCATGACAAGCAACAACTCTTCGCTTGTAAAAACGCAGAATTTCGTAAGGATATTAAGTAGGGTATGTTTTGCGAAAAACGTCTTTGTGAAATCCACAAGGTCAGCAATGACATTATTATTTGCATCTGCCCAATAGGATGTAAATTCAAAACTATTACTCGTCTTTTTGCTTTTACGACGTTCGCTACCGCCCTGCTCTTTGATGTGGGCGTTGCGGGTCGTGTTGGAGTAGTATTTCGTATTTGTGCCGTTGGAGATAACAAAAATCTGAATATACTCATACAAACCACTCGCCGCCCAAAAGCTGGCACGTTGATAACGCTTGATTTGGTTGAATGCCTCACGGATTGCTACGCCCCGGCGTTTTAGCTCAACATGAACAAGGGGCAAGCCGTTGACAAGTATCGTTACATCATAACGTGTATCGTGTGTACCGCCGCTTTCTTCGTATTGGTTGATAACTTGCAAGCGATTATTGTGAATATTCTTTTTGTCGAGCAGATATATATTCTTCGTGCTACCGTCATCACGTTTTAGTATTTGAACGTGGTCGTCTTGGATTTTACGGGTTTTCTCGACAATGCCCTCGTTGGTGCTTGCGATGCACTCGCTGAAAAAACGCTCCCATTCATCGTTGGAAAATGTGATATTGTTTAATATTTCAAGTTGTTGGCGTAGGTTGGCAACAAGCGTGGTTTCGTTGGTTACATTTACAAATTCGTAGCCTTGCCCAGAAAGCAAGCGCACAAATTCACGCTCAAGTTCCGCTTCGGATTGGTAACTGTCCGAGCGGATATGGTCGGTTGTGTATTCGGCAACGACGGTGGACTCATCAGTTGATGCAATTACATTATAGTTAGCCATGTATATCCCTCTTTGTTGCAACAGCAACGTCAATACCACCTTTGGTTAGTTCCGATATGCCATCACATAGACTTTTCTCATTTTCATCATCAGAAAATATAGTTACGATATTATTGATACCATTTATAGCATCCTTTCCAATCCCCGATATCGTATCATCGAAATCGCTCTCGCCTTTGTCGTATTTCACCAACTTTGAAATACCTTTGTAGGTAAAGTATGCAAGCACACCAAAGCCTAATATATTTTTAAGTCTCATTTTTCGTCCTCCGATTATTTATGCTTCAATGTTCTGAAACGTCAACAGTTTATCCCTATAATATTCATACTGTTTTTGCCGTGCCGCAATCTCTGCGGGCAAGCCATTTGAAATACTTGTTGTTAGAGCATCAAAGCGGTCAAGTATGGAAACAATACGTTCCTGTTCTCCGCAAGAAGGTACTGGGATAGGGTATTTTTCTAACATTGGCTTACGAACTGACGTAACAGAAGCATGAACTGCTGTCATCTGCATATATCTTAAAAAATCATTTTTCATAAAATAAAACAAAAACTTAGGATTTACGTGGTTATCGACAACGCAAATTCTGTATGCTCGTTGATGAAGTGCGTATTTGCCTTGAACAAAATGAAATATTTTACCTACGCCTACACCATCGCCAGAAGTTATTATTGCGGTTTCGTCAAATTCAAAATTATTTTTGTAACGCACCTCTTGCGACCTAACGTAAAATGGATATAGCCCTTGTTCGAGTCCTTCGTTTGTATTACTGTTACCTGTTCCTATTGTTGCTATATCACCTAAAGTCAGCCATTGAACCTGTCTGTCTGTCTGTCTGTCTGTCTGTCTGTCTGTCTGTCTGTCTGTCTGTCTGTCTGTCTGTCTGTCTGTCTGTCTGTCTGTCTGTCTGTCTGTCTGTCGAGATTGTGTTGTCAATTCTCTCAAATGTCAAGAGGAAATTGCGATAATACTCATATTGTTTTTGTCGAGCTGTAAGCTCCGCTGTAAGCTCCGCTGTAAGCTCCGCTGTAAGCTCCGCTGTAAGCTCCGCTGTAAGCTCCATGAAATTGTCGAGTACCTCGACAATTTTACGTTGTATCTCAAGCGGCGGCAAAGGGATTCCTAATGTTTTTGCTATTGTCCAATGGCGGCTATATCCTCGTGTTGGTATTTTCAAATTGCTGAAAGCATGAAACAGATATCTTGTATTTATGTGACTTGTTGGCAAAAGTATCTTTAATCCATCAGCACCTTGTGCAAAAGCGAAATCTACATACTTTATATTGCAAGTATGGTCACCAAAAACAATGTAATCGCCTTTTTCAAGCAAGGCAGAGGCGTCGTTTGTGTAACCAACAATAAATTTCTGCCCTTGGTCGATAATAGGATAAGCTCCGCTTTCTTTATATTCTTTGCTACTTAGTTTTCGCGGAGCTGTTTTTGATATTACACACTTGCCAAGCGGCACTAACTCCACCCCATTAGGACAAAGCTCCGCAATCAAGCGATCAAGTTCGCTCATCCGCATCACCTTCTTCCGCAGTAATGGCCGAATCCAACAAACTGATTTCATTTTCAATTTCTTCAATGGTGGGCAGACTTGCTTTTATATCCTCGGCGGCCATGTCAAACTCATTTTGCCAATCGGCAACGCCAATAGGGTTGTTAAAGCCAGACAGGGAATATTCTACGACAGTGCGGTTTTTCTCCCTAACCAAGAGCAAGCCTATTGTTGGCTTGTCATCAGGGTGGCGCAATACATCATCCACAATGTTTTGGTAAAAACAAAGCTGTGCAATATCGCCGGGGTCAAATTTGCGGGCTTTAAGCTCCACCACAACATAGCAGCGCAGCTTCAAATGGTAAAACAGCAAATCGATGTAAAAATCATCACCGCCAACTTCCAAATGCACTTGCCGCCCAACAAAAGCAAAGCCTTGACCAAGTTCCAATAAAAATTTTTGCATATGCGAAACAAGGGCGCGTTCAAGCTCTACCTCGCGTCGTGTCTGTGCAGTACCGACAAAATCAAAAATATAAGGGTCTTTGAAGATTTGTGTTGCCATGTCGGATTCTTGTGGCGGAATGGCAATGGCAAAATTTGTTACTGCCTTGCCTTCGCGCTCGATATAACGCATTTCAATCATATGAACCAAGACATTGCTGCTCCAACCATGCTCTAATGCTCGTGCGGCATATATTTCTCGTGTTTCGCTATCTTTAATTTTGCTCATCAGCGTGATAATGCTGCGCCATTGCAATTTGGCAACAGGCTGTTGCCAAATTGAATCGTTTGCCCATTCTTGTGCAAAGCGTTTCATGTTTCGTAAATTTCTTGTAGAAAATCCTTCCATTTCGGGAAATTCCTCGCGCAAATCAGAGGATAGGCGGTCAATAACTTTTGCTCCCCAACCTTCGGCTTCCTGTTTTTTTAAAATGTCGTTTCCGATATTCCAGTACAGCTCTATCATACCTTGATTTGCCTGCATCACAAACTTTAGGCGGGTGTTTTTTACACGCTCAATTATGGAGTTTCGCAGTTCAAAATATGAAGCATCCATTTCTGATAGAAGCGGCGGCACAGGAATTATCACATCTTTTTTCGTTTTTGCCATTGATTTTCTATCGTCACTCATGCGTCCACATCTCCTTCAATCTCTGTAATTATTGCGGCAATTTCACGGCGCAAAACATCTGAGCGAGAAACAATGCGCTCAATTTCGGCATTTAGCTCTGTGATGTTTACAACTTCCCTTGTGTCTTCTTGTTCAACATAGGTGCTAACCGAAAGATTATAGCCTTGTTCTGCAATTTCGCCATTTGGAATAACCTTTGCAAAATATTCTTCATCTTCACGGCTTGCATATGCTGCAACGATTTTTTCGATGTTAGCTTGTGTCAATTTATTATTGTTCGTAACCTTAACGCACTCTTTGCTTGCATCAATAAACAAAGTGCTGTTTTCAGTTTTAGACTTTTTCAAAACCATAATACAAGTCGCTATGCTTGTCCCAAAGAATAAATTGCCCGGCAACTGAATTATGCAGTCGATAAAGTTGTTGTCAATTAAATACTGGCGGATTTTTTGCTCTGCTCCGCTTCGGTAAAGTATGCCGGGGAAACAAACAATTGCTGCCGTGCCACTTGTCGCAAGCCATGACAGGCTGTGCATGATAAATGCAAGGTCAGCTTTTGACTTAGGGGCAAGCACTCCGGCAGGGGAAAAGCGTGGGTCGTTGATTAGAATGGGGTTATCATCGCCCGCCCACTTTATTGAGTACGGTGGATTTGAAACAATAGCTTCAAAAGGCTCGTTATCCCAATGTAATGGGTCGGTTAATGTGTCACCATGCCCTATATCGAATTTATCAAAGTCCACATCATGTAGGAACATATTTATGCGACATAGGTTGTAAGTTGTGATGTTGATTTCTTGTCCGTAAAAACCTTGCCTTACGTTATCCTTGCCAAGCATTTTAGCAAAGTTAAGCAGAAGTGAGCCGCTTCCACAAGCAGGGTCATATACTTTGTTTACTTCTGTTTTGCCAACAAGGGCAATGCGAGTTAGCAACTCTGAAACTTCTTGCGGCGTATAGTATTCGCCGCCACTTTTCCCTGCGTTGCTTGCGTACATTCCCATCAAAAATTCGTAGGCATCGCCAAAGGCATCAATGGTGTTGTCCTTGTAATCGCCGAGCTTCATATCGGCAATACCGTTCATCAGCTTTACAAGCATTTCATTACGCCGTGCTACCGTGCCGCCGAGCTTATTACTGTTTACGTCAATATCGTCAAATAAGCCTTTGAAATTGGCTTCGCTTTCAGTTCCTTGTGCGGAAGATTCTATGTTTTTGAATACAGTTTCGAGAGTTTCGTTTAAGTTTTCATCAGTAGCGGCACGTTGCCGCACATTTTCAAAAAGCTCACTTGGCAGGATAAAAAAGCCCTTTGTCTTAACGAGGTCTGCACGGGCTTCCTCGGCATTTTTATTGTCAAGTGCGGAATAATCAAACGATGTATCGCCTGCGGAATGTTCGCCGTCATTGATATAGGAGGTTAAGTTTTCCGATATGTAGCGATAAAACAACATACCGAGAACGTATTGTTTGAAATCCCAACCATCTACGCTCCCACGCAAATCATTGGCGATATTCCATATAGTGCGGTGCAGTTCTGCCCGCTCTTGCTCTTTGCGGTTATCAATCATGCTTTTTCGCTCTCCTTGTTCTCCGCTTTATTCTTTGTGGGAACACGCCCATTTTTATATCTCCCATCACGAGGCTTTACTGCATCTTTAGGGATAAGCCATGCACGGCTCAAGCGAACCACGCCCGGTATTTTTCCTTGTGAGCATAGAGCTTGTACCTGTCGTGCTTTAATACCCCATTTTTGTGCTGCTTCCTCCGGTGTAATCCAATCAAAATCCATGTGCATACTCCTTTTCACTTCAAACTAAACAGTCAAATGCACTCTGCAATAATTGTATCACGCCTGACCGCATTTTTCAAGTTGAAAATGTAAATTTTCACGGTGCTAATACAAAAATCGGCGGAAATAGGCAAGCCCACTTAACTGCCGATTTTTATGACTGTGATGTGACTTTTCCGTTAAGAAATAAAAAAGTCCTTGACAAAGTGCCACAGGAAAAACTTTAAAGTCAATTTTGGTAAGTTGTGGAGCAAGGCTTGCACCCTTCGACATTGCGGAGATTCGAGAAATAACCCGCTATGATGAACTTGAGCTTGACACCCTTGGGGATGAAAAGACGGCTTTGTTCATTATTATCTCGGATACAGATGCCAGTTTTAACTTTTTGGTGAGTATGGCATACACCCAGCTATTTAATCTGCTCTGCGAAAAGGCTGAAGTTTTTTGTGGTGTGGGATTGGTTTTCAATCCTACATTGTGCGATTTATTTTCTCTCTTGACATATCGGGGTTAGAGTGATGAACAATGCCGGAGTATGTACTGTCTTATGACAGCCCGAATGAATACGGCCTGTTTCACTTGATACATTCCACACTTCGGGTCATGTTGACCCGAAGTGTGGAACAGTAATGATTAGCAAAAGAGGCGGCGCACATTATTATGAGCGTTGCCTCTTTTGCTTGCCCCGAATTGAAAAAACTTCGAGCCAACTTGGCCCGAAGTCAAGCAGGCCAAACAGGGCAATTTAACAACCATAAGCGCAATAAGCCCAAGATAACTTAAACCAAATATCGTTGATTTTACGCCTTTATTACCAACTTTCATTTGATTACAGGAGCAAAATATGCTATAATTACATTGTAGGTTAGCTCCTATTTCCTAAACAGCGTGGATATAAATTACTCCACGCTCTACAAGAAAAGGAGCTGACACAATGAACATGAACACCAAAACAAACGCAATCTATGTAAGGCAATCGGTAGACAAAAAGGACAGTATATCTATCGAAAGCCAAATTGACTTCTGCAAGTATGAATCAAAAGGCGGTAGCAGTAAGATATACCCCGACAAAGGCTATAGCGGCAAGAACACAGACCGCCCACGCTTTAAGGAACTTATACATGATATAGAGCAGGGCTTGATTTCAAAAGTGGTAGTATATAAACTTGATAGAATAAGCCGCTCCATAATAGACTTCGCAAATATGATGGAGCTATTCCAAAAATACAATGTTGAGTTTATATCCTCTACAGAGAAATTTGACACTTCAACCCCAATGGGTAGAGCAGTGCTTAATATCTGTATAGTCTTTGCACAGTTAGAACGTGAAACAATCCAAAAGCGTGTAACGGATGCCTATTACAGCAGATGTCATAAGCGGTTTGTGCTTGATGGGTTGATTGATAAGTTTTTTATTACTAAGGATAGTTTGAGGGTTGAGTGGAGGGTTTGACGCCATTTTATGCGGCAAGCCGTATGCCATGTAATAACCCACGAATGGCAAGAGTTGGACGGCAGACAAGAGATAAACTGCAAATACTAAGCACAACTAACCCGCATTTTCACAATGATTTATGCTGTGTTAGTTGTACAATGGATGTTGATGATATGTTTTGTCACAGATTTAGAAGCTATTGAAAGCGCAGTATTCTCATGCTATAATAGGGCGTTTTCCCGCTATCTGAAACGCTCATCTTTTTGCAGGTTTTGCGCCACTCTTCTCAGCACTTTTGCTATGCAAAAGCCGCCTTTAGCGCCCGACCACCGAAGGTGGCTCTTGCCGTAGGCAAAAGTACTGAATTTCTGCAAATTTTTGCCTCGATTGACACAAAACCTGCTGAAAATCTGTGCATTCCCGATAGTGGGAACACGCCCTAAATTTATTTTTTGGAGGAGAATAAAATGACTGAAAGAGAACGAGCGGAACACTTGTATAAAAAGGTTGATACATTTATTTTAACATGCATAGGTTCAGATGGATACCCTATGACAAAGGCAGTGGTTCCGGGTAAGTATAGGGAATCTTTAAATGAGCTGTATTTCAGCACGAATACATCATCAAAATTCGCTAACGAAGTAAGCAAAAATCAAAAAGCAAGCGTTTATTTTTATAGTAAAGACCTCGCCTGGGAAGGTTGCTACCTTAAAGGTGATATGGAAATAGTGACCGACATGAACATCAAAGAGAAGTATTGGCTAGAAGAATTCAAAGACGCTTACACTCAGCAGTCTTTTACTGACCCTGATTTTTGTATGCTTAGGTTTGTTCCAAATTCGGGAAGGTTTTATGAGGACTATACAATCGCTGATTTTGAAATTTGAAATCTTGAATCTGTTTTACGTCGAATCTGAAACAAAGAGTTCCCGGCATACCTAAAGATATGCCGGGGTTTCGACAGCGACACCTAACGAAAAAACAGCAAGCTTACCGACATGTATTTTATCACTGATTCACTTTCTTCACAGGTACTTGCAGCTCGGTCAAAGTATTTTCAAAAGCAACGTCCCAATCAGGCATAACAATCCCGTGACCACGAATAATACCGTCAAATTCATATCCGTTTTGTTCAATCCATACTGCTAATTTTTCCATAGCTTTACCGTAGTTATCATACGGGCCCGGAAAGCGGATGGTTGCAGCAAGCGGGATAGCTTCAAGTTCTTTGTAAACAAAGCCGTCACAGCTTTCGGCTAAATCATTAACAGGCACAGCGATTTCCATGTCAATATTTTCATCTTTGTATTCATCATCGTGGTAAATGGAGTACCCTGTTTTAGTGCAATTTATGTTATGCTTCTTAATAAATGCCCACATCTTCTCCCATTGCTCTACCTCGTTCTCAAAAGCTGCAACAATTTCACGCAGCGAAACAACTTTAATTGCGGGAATTTCTTTCAATTCAACCTCATAAACCATTCTATCGTTCCCCTTTCTTATTTTGTTGTTCATATCGTTTATTTTATCAAGTTTGTGTTGTTCCATTTCAATAATTGAATCAATTTGCTTGCGCTTTTGTTCCAGTGCCTTTAGCATAAACTCTGCGTTGTTATAATACGGCAATGTCTCTTCAATTTCTTCAACGCCAAAGCCCATGTCCCTAAGTGCTGTAATTCGTATCAAAAGCGGTATTTGCTCTGCGCTGTATAGCCGATATCCTGTAAAACGGTCAACTTCAACAGGGCGCAAAAGACCGCATTTATCATAATGTCTTAACATACGAGCCGATACACGAACAAGCCTTGAAAATTCGCCAATTTTGAACATTAGTATCACCTTCTTACTACAATATTATAGCATTATAGCTGATAAAAGCTATTGTTGTCTATCTTTTCGCCTCCTTTGATTGTCTTGATAAATCAATCATAAACCTTGGCACAGTGATAAAGTCAAGGGGTTTGAGAAAATATATTTTATAGCAATATTCGTTTAATGTTAACGCAAATCAAGAGTTGAATAGATTCACGTGAGCCCGCTATAACAAAAGTTTATTTTTTAACTCTTGATTAGGGTGTGTTCGATAATTCGCTTTCGTTAGATTTTTGAGCGTTTTTTCGATATGTGCTTTTTCGGAAAACCGCACATACCCAAAGGTACGTAAGGCTTTTCCGAAAAAGTGCATAGCGGAAAATAAGCCGAAAATATGACGGAATGGAATTATCGAACACACCCTAGCGTTATTACTATAAATTTAAAAAAATCATTGACATGCTTCTAAAAATTTCATATAATATAGTTGAGCAATCATTCAATTAATATTCGAGAGGTGCTTTATGAATAAAACAAAGCAAGAGGTTTGCGACTGTGGCGCTATCCATGAAGATGTTGTAGAACGTGTGCGTGAGAATATGCCGATCAATGAAAACTTTTATGATTTGTCAAACCTTTATAAAATGTTTGCGGACAACACACGCTTAAAAATCTTATGGGCGTTATCCTGTGAAGATATGTGTGTTTGTGATTTAGCGGTTTTGTTAGATATGACTAAATCGGCGATATCCCACCAACTTAGATCGTTAAGGCTTGCTAACCTTGTTAAATATGACAAGCAAGGCAAAATAGTTTACTATTCGCTCGCAGATAGTCATGTAAAAGATATATTTGCAAAGGGGTTTGAACATATTTTAGAGTAATTTTTTTGCCCAAACAATTGAATGATCGCTCAACTAAAGAGGGGAAGTGTTAAAATGAAAAAGATATATGTGCTGCAAGGTTTAAACTGTGCTAATTGTGCCTCCCAGATTGAAGAGGAAGTTAAGGCTACAGTTGGTATATTATCAGCTTCTCTTAATTTCACAACTGCTAAGCTGCGGATTGAAGCCGATAAAGGTATTTCAAATGATATTGACAAAAAAATAGCAAGCATAGTCCATAAGCATGAGCCAAGCGTAAAAATATCAGAAAATACAGGGGCAGAGCCTGTTACGGAGCATAGAATAAGCAAATCCAAAATAGTTTGGCTTATCTTAGGGGCTATTTCATTTTTTTTAGGCATTGCGTTTGTATGGCCTTTTTATATCAGCAATAACATAGCTTTTGCATTATGGTCTTTCAGTTATCTTTTGCTTGGTCATAAAGTTGTCTTTAGAGCAGTTAGAAACATCACAAAAGGTAAAGTTTTCGATGAAAATTTCCTTATGTCTATAGCGACTATAGGGGCTTTTGCGATAGGCGAACACGCAGGTGCGGCGGCTGTAATGTTATTTTATCAAGTAGGCGAGTTTTTTCAAGAATTAGCAGTTAAAAAATCAAAAATAAATATCGCCGATTTGATGGACATAAGACCGGACTATGCTAATCTTCAAATAGGTACCGAAACAGCCAAGGTTGCTCCGGAAAGCGTAAAAATCGGTGATACAATCATAGTAAAGCCGGGTGAAAAAATCCCCCTTGACGGTGTTGTTATTCATGGTGAAGCAATGTTGGACACTTCCGCAATAACAGGTGAATCTGTTCCAAGGCGGACTGCCGTAAACGATACTGTTTTATCGGGCTGTATAAATCAAAATGGGGTGCTTACCATACAAGTAACACAACTTTTTGGCAACTCGACCGCTTCAAAAATAATAGACCTTGTTGAAAATGCAGCCGGTAAAAAGGCAGCCATTGAAACATTTATAACAAAGTTTGCTAAATGGTATACACCCGTAGTTGTAGGTCTTGCTTTCTTGATTGCTGTAGTACCGCCTTTGTTTTTTGGCGGTGAATGGTTTGATTGGCTTTACCGCAGCATAATTCTTCTTATTATCGCTTGCCCTTGTGCGTTGGTATTGTCCGTTCCTTTAGGTTTTTTTGGCGGTATCGGTGCATCTTCTAAAAACGGAATACTTGTCAAAGGCGGCAACTACTTAGAAGCGTTGGCTAACCTTGACATAGTTGTTTTTGATAAAACAGGGACGCTGACCAAGGGCGTTTTTGAAGTTACATCTATGCAAGCGGCTAATGGTTTTACTGATAGTGAATTGTTAAAATATACATCACATGCCGAAAGTTTGTCAAACCATCCTATAGCCTTATCTATCCTAAGCAAATATGGCAAGGAGATAGATAAAAACAAGATAGGCAACTACAATGAGATCGCAGGGTATGGCGTTAGTGTTAATACGAACGGCAAACAAATTTTTGCAGGTAACGAGAAATTAATGATCAAAAACGGAGTAAATTTCGTTCCGAGTAAAGACTTTGGCACAAAGGTTTATACCTCTGTAGACGGTTTATATGCTGGGTGTATCGTTATTTCAGATGAAATTAAAGCAGATAGCCGTGATGCTATAGCCAAGCTAAAAAAACTAGGCGTTAAAAAAACAATAATGCTTACAGGAGATACCTTGAATGTTGCTGACGCTGTAGCAAAGGAAATAAAAATTGATGAAGTTCATGCAAGCCTATTACCTCAACAAAAAGTTGAAAAGGTTGAGCTATTTAGAGCGCAAAAACAAAAGGGTAAGACGTTAGCATTTGTAGGCGATGGCATAAATGATGCCCCTGTTTTGGCAATGGCTGATGTAGGCATAGCAATGGGCGGACTTGGCTCTGATGCAGCAATAGAAGCTGCTGACGTGGTACTTATGACTGATGAACCCATGAAATTAGTTGAAGCAATAAAAATAGCAAGGTTTACAAAACATGTTGTATGGCAAAGTATTATCTTCTCTCTTACGGTACAAATCTTGTTTTTAGTTTTAGGCACAATGGGAATAGCTTCAATATGGGAAGCCATTTTTGCTGATGTTGGAGTTTCGTTATTGGCGGTGTTAAATACTATGCGTATACTCAGGGTATGTTGACCAACTCTAGATAGTAAACTGACAAATATGTAAATTTTCCATTAAAAACTTTCAATTTTCCAACTCAAGGAACAAATCGCCGCCTTTTTGCGTTAAGATAGATGCTAGATAGGAAAATAAATTTGAGATAAGGAGTATTTGAACTATGAAAAAATCTTTTAAAATTTTGATGTTTGCCGGCATTATAAGCATATTAGCTTTAACAGGATGTACAACGAACGAACCTCAAGAAGCAGGCTATGGGCAAGAGGATCAGGTTGAGTACAATTCGTTAGATCATTTAAGAATTCAATTTGTAGGCTCCGCTCATGAAACATACGCTATCGTTAACGTTCTTCAATTACCGGGTGAAGAATGGGCTGTGAATTCTATTCAGATTGGTCAGGATCATGGGGATTTTTCCGAAGACCATAGCCCTTATACGCTGACAATCTTCTACGAGCCTCATGCGGATCGGGTTATCGAGGGTACAAGAGAACAGCCTATGATTCCAACGGCTGTTTTTGAAGAAAATTCCGACCTGCTCTTTGACCTTATCGAAAACCTTCAAGCCATTACATTTTCAGTAAGGTTTAATACCGCTGATGGCGGCGAAAATTCTTTTGACTATCGTTGGAGTAGAAGCCGCAGCGGAGAGTTTTCATTTGAAACAGGCGATGAAGATGCGAATACTTCTCAGGCGGCTTTAATTGAATTTGAGCCTGCGGTTCCGCTTGAATCTGTGGCTAGTTCTAACCCTCCACTTGCTTGGATTGTTCAGCCGACTCTTGAGCATGATTCTATTCGCTTATGTAATGCAGGTACTTTTATTGATTCAGAACGAAGGATAATTAACCCAGCAACAGGGCTTTTAACGGGGTTTTTCTGTGACGGACACGGCGGACCGCCTCCTGATTTTGTATATGACCGTGATCGAGGGCTTTTTGGGCAAACCAGATATAACGATGCTTACCACGGCGGAGTAGGTATGCACCCGATAGGAGAAATGGCTGAAACAATAGACGAATGGACTTTAGGGTTTGTGAGCGGTCTAATTGCTGTGCAAGCTGTTGATTCTTCTTTGCGGGAAGTATTTGAAGATGGTCTATGGGAAGAATGGCGGCTTTTAGATGAAGCATTTTTGGGGCAGTATGCTGTAATGTATAACCATAAATTTGTTACAGATTTTATATTTGATGGTGCAGCGCATTGGTGGCATATGTACCGCTTTGGCGCAGACTTAACAGGCAGTAGGACTATAATACTCGATTTAGATTATATAGCAGTAAGCAGAGGCGGCAAATGGGGGCTTATAGGTCAATCCGGCAATCTCGTATTAGATTTCATGTTTGATAATCTGGTTATGATTGATGAAAACACAGCCTTTGCAAGCTATAATGGGCGTTATGGTATTCTTGATGTTCGGAACACGGTTGAGCGGTAGTAGAAAAAGAAGCAAATTACAAAGAAAAACAGCTTAGGGGTTTATAAACCGCCAAGCTGTCCCAACGGGAACACTGTCATAAACGCCTCTCTCACAAAGACTAGTTTTATGGAGTTCGTATTTGTTCCCAATAACGGAGAAGATGGGATTTGAACCCATGCACGCTGTTACACGCCTACCCGCTTTCCAGGCGAGCCTCTTGAGCCACTTGAGTACTTCTCCAAAATTTACTGTTAAGCTATGGTGTGTCCACACGCTCCAGATAATCTTCGGGGATTATATCACATCTTGATAAGTTTTGCAAATCATTATTTCGCATATGCATGTCAATCTAATATTGACATGCATATGGTTTTTTTGTATAGAACTGTTTATAGTTTTGTGGTATAATATTCAATATTGAAATCTGTACATATTACCCCTGCACCAAACACAAGACAATCTTTGCAACCTTTGTCTACTGTTTGGTGCAGGGGTAATAGTAAGAAAAAAGCTCTAAGTCAAGGTAATCAAAGGCTTAGTTTATTTCTTTACAAACGAAAATTGGAGGAATTTGATGAAAAAATATATACTTTCCCTAGCTTTATTACTGATTATATCACTTGCTTTAATATCATGCAGACCAAATGACGATGCTTCTACGCCGGCTTTAGAGCCGGAGTTAACGCATGATGACACTTATAACCAAGAACCGGAGCATGATTATACAAATGCTGCAACTTCACGAATCGTAAGGTTTTATTATCACAATTCGGAAATTGATCCTAATTTTTATTTGTTACCGGAGGCCTATCAATATGTTTCCGAAGAAATTGACCTCGGAGATGTGGAAATGCGAACTTTTATCCGTTTGATGTACGAACATACAGGTATTCGTATTTTAAATATTTGGGCTGAAGGCGGCAAATTGAATATAAATCTAGATGCAAGTGAGCTTGAACATTTTGATAGAGGTACAACAGGTAGTCTTGACAGAGGAAATATACTCAATAAAACCATTGCCAGTTTATTTTATATGGGTTCGTTTGAAATACTTGTAGATGGACAGCGTGGTGTTATGACGAATCATTTTAGTTTTAACTATGAAGCAATAGTCGAAAACGGTGAAATAGTTAGATTCGACTTTTTTGACCCATTAACACACGAATCCCCTTCCTCTCTTCATCCGCTTGCGGAAGCACTATCAGAATTTTTTGTGAACTTAGCACCTGTACCATATTGGCATCCAATGTCATCCAACTCTCACGCAATTTTAGTAGATGTTGACGGCAACGGGACACAAGGGGTGATAGCGGCAAAATGGTCTGCGGATAGACAACATTATTTACCTAATTCAACAGGGGATGACCCGATCTTTGTACAAAGATTTTTCTTACTATCCAATAACCATGCACGCCCCGTAGACCTTAACACAAATTTCGCCGTTACACCAAACAGGCGGCTTATAGGGATGTCTAACGCTGATGGACAGGGCATTTCTTTAAGGGCGTACACATTATTTAACTTTGTTGATGGTAATTTAGTTCCGACAAAATCAATTTCCGCAACAGAATATTGGCGGCGTGAAGGGTATGGATATCATCCGAATCATGATGGAAACAGTTATCTTGTAAACTACCACACAGCGGACTTTCCGGATTTTTGGAACAGGAATCACGAACAAGATCAAACCATTACCCATGAAGAGTTTAATGAATTGTTAATACGCTACGGCTTACACGATACAATCACTTCTTTTTGGGAATTGCCGGATGATACCGCCGCTATTTTGCAAATGCCGTTAAATTAAAGGGCTTTCGCAAGCTGTACTCACCATTCTATAACAATAACCAGGAGAATATAAATGGAAAACAAAAAAATACTGCTTATAGACGGTAACAGCATAATAAACAGGGCGTTTTATGCCCTTCCGATTTTAACTGACAAAGAAGGGCGCTTTACGAATGCCGTATATGGCTTTTTGAACATATTTTTCAAGCTTTATGACATTGAAAAACCGGGATATATCGCCGTTGCATTTGATGTTAAAGCACCTACTTTTCGTCATGTGAAATATACCGATTATAAAGCTAATCGAAAGTCAATGCCGGATGAGCTTAGACCGCAAATTCCTATGCTTAAAAGTTTGCTTGCTAAGATGGATATTAAAATATATGAGCTGGAAGGCTATGAAGCCGACGATATTTTAGGAACTTTAGCAGTAAAAGCGGAAAGTTTGAATCTTGAACCTGTTATTGTTTCAGGCGATAAAGACCTGCTTCAAATTGCTTCGGAAAAAATAAAAATTTCAATCCCAAAAACAAAGGCAGGTAAAACAGAAGTTGAAGAATATTTTGCGAAAGATGTCATCAACTTAATGGGTGTGACCCCTAAGGAATATATTGATATAAAGGCGCTTATGGGCGATGCTTCGGATAACATACCGGGTGTCCCCGGTATAGGCGAAAAAACGGCACAGAAAATAATTAAGGAATTTGGCAGTGTTGAAAATGCGATAACAAACGCAGCAGTTCTTAAACCGAAAAAAGCATCTGAAAACATTATAACGTACAAAGATGATGCGTTAATGAGCAAAGAGCTTGCAACTATCTTGCTTGATTCCCCGGTTGACTTTAATGCTGATGACTTAAAGTGCGATAACATGTTTAACCCCGAATCTCTAGCTGAAGTAAAGCAGCTCGGGTTTAAAAGTCATACTTTGCGTTTCGGTGGAAATAATGCCTTTGAAAGCGCAAAACCTAAGTCTTCTCAAATATCATTGCTTGACGATAATCCGTTTGAAGATAACCCTTTCGAGGACAATCCGTTTGAAAATAGCTCTGATATGCCAATCGAAAATTTTAATGAAATAACAGGTCTCGAACAAGCGAAAGCTTTTGTATTGGCACTTTTAGACAAGCCCATAATCTCATTTGTTACAATCTTTTCGCCGATTAATGGTGATAAAGTTCTTGGTATAAGCTTTTCAACATCCGAAGAAGACGGTACTTTTATAAAAGCATCAGATTCGTTAACAGTTGAGTCACTTATAGAGATATGCCGACCGCTTTTTGAGTCTTCTGTCAAAAAATTAACGCTGAATTCTAAAGCCGAGATGATTTTTGCGCTTAAAAATGAGGTTAAATTATCGAATATTGAGTTTGATGCAATTTTAGCCGCTTATATTTTAAACTCATCCGGGAGTTCATATAATTATGATGATATTGCGCTCGATTTTTTAGGCAGAATGTACCCTTCACTTGACGAACTTGCAGGCAAAGGTAAATTGCGGACAGAATTTGAAGGAGAAGCTCTTTTGACTTATGCCTCAAGGCAGGCAAATACTGTCTTTGCTGCCTACCCGGTTATGATCGAAAAACTCAAAGAAAATGACCAAGCTAATGTTTATTATGATATAGAGCTGCCGCTTGCAAAAGTATTAGCGGATATGGAAATATGCGGGATCAAAGCTGATAAAGCCCGCTTGACCTTATTTGGACAGCAGCTTGATGAAGTATTAACGAGGTTAACTGATGAAATCCATAACCTTGCGGGCGAAAATTTTAATATAAATTCCCCATCACAGCTTGGAGTTATTTTATTTGAAAAGCTAGGTCTTAAAGGCAGCAAAAAAACAAAACAAGGCTATTCAACTGCCGCCGAAGTTTTGGAAGGGCTTGTTAACGATCATGAAATAATTCAAAAAATATTAACATACCGCACCAATGCAAAGCTTAAATCAACCTACGTTGATGGACTTACAGCTGTAATGGACGAAAAGACAGGCAAAATCTATTCGACCTTTAACCAAACCGTTACATCAACAGGCCGTATAAGCAGTACCGAGCCAAATCTTCAAAACATCCCAATTCGTCTGCCGATAGGTCGTGAGCTTCGCAAGGCTTTTATTCCGACGGATGAAAGTTTTGTTTTCATTGATGGCGACTACAGCCAAATTGAACTTAGAGTTCTGGCGCATATGTCCGGAGACGAAACTCTTATTGATGCGTTTAACAATGGTCAGGATATCCACAAGCTTACAGCTTCGCAAGTTTTCCATGTGCCGCTTGATGATGTAACAGACAGCCAAAGAAGTGCCGCAAAAGCTGTAAATTTTGGAATCGTTTACGGAATAGGTGCGTTTAGCCTTAGCAAAGACATAGGGGTAACAGTAAAAGAAGCCGAAATGTATATCATCGGATATTTTAGAAAATATCCAAATGTTAAAAAATATATGGATGAAATGGTAGCAAGTGCAAAACAGACAGGGTATGCCGCAACAATATTTAACCGCCGAAGATTTATACCGGAAATTCACTCAAGCAACTTCATTCAAAGGTCTTTTGGTGAACGCGTAGCGATGAATATGCCGATTCAAGGAACAGCCGCTGATATAATAAAGCTTGCAATGATAGGAGTCCACAGAGCTTTTTCTGAAAGAAATCTTCGCTCAAGGTTGATTCTTCAAGTGCATGATGAACTTCTTGTTGAAGCGGCGAAGGAAGAAATTGAAATTGTTAAAGAGATACTTAGACATGAAATGGAAAATGCTGCGAACTTAAAGGTGCGTTTAGTTACTGACTTTAGCGAAGGAGAATCTTGGTTTGACGCAAAGTAATTCAGCCAATAATATTAAAATCATAGGCATTACAGGCAACTCCGGAAGCGGAAAAAGTTATATAGCAAATAAGTTTGCCTTAGAAGAAAACGGCTTCGTAATTTCCGCCGATGAAGCGGCGCATAAGGTTATGAAACCCGGTGGAGCAGCATATATCGAAATAATCAAAGCGTTTGGCGAAGAAATTTTATCCGAAACAGGGTGTATAAACAGGAAAATACTTGGTGCTATCGTTTTTTCAAATAAGGAAAAACGTGAATTGCTAGAGCAAATATCGCATAAGCATATTATAGCAGAGATAGGCAGATTAAAGGAATACGCCAAAAAAATTGACAACGGGTATAGATATATTATAATAGATGCACCGCTTCTTATTGAAGCAGGTTTACATGATACAGTTGATGAAGTATGGGTTGTTAACGCTGATGTTGAAAAGCGGCTTGAAAGAGTTATAATAAGAGATGGAATAAGCCGTGAAGATGCGATTAAACGCTTTTCAGTCCAAACTCCTTTTGAAGAGCTTGCTAAGTATGCGGATAGAATTATCGAAAATTAATAGAATTGAGGATCATATCGTTTGTTTCGTGCGTTTAATGGAAGAAAAATAATTAAAACTGTAGCAGTGCTTTTAATTTTATCCGTATTACTTATAGTTGGCTGGTTGGCTTTCAGCACCTTTTACCCGCTTAAGCATGTGGATTTAATAATACGCCATGCAAATGAAAATGACCTTTCCCCTGCATTTGTGGCTGCCGTAATCCGTGCGGAAAGCCGCTTTAGGGAAACAGCAGTCTCTCATAGAGGCGCAAAAGGTCTTATGCAAATAATGGATTCAACAGGCGAATGGCTCGCAGGGGAAATAGGCATTGTCGGCTTTGAAACGGAACATGTTTTCGACCCGGAAATAAACATTCAAATAGGTTCATTTTACCTAAGACGGCTTTTGAACCAATTTGGAGGAGACCAAACAGTGGCACTTGCGGCATATAACGCAGGAAGCGGAACAGTGCGCGGGTGGCTTAATGACCCAAGGTTTTCATCCGACGGCAAAACTCTTTCCTACATACCATTTCCGGAAACAAGAACATACGTTGAAAGAATCGAGAGATTTGTTAAAGTTTATGAAATATATTTTCGAGTAATTGAGTTTATTCGGTAATAACAATACACCATCTTAACGGCGAAATGTTTGCTTGAGCAGCAACCCTTGATTCGCATAAATAGCATAGAAAGGACATGCAATGATATGGATAACACTTTCATAACCAAAATCCACATTGGGAAAGTTAGACATCTTGAAAATATCGACATCGAGACATCTGATACCCAACGTAAGCACCTTATTCTCACAGGCAAAAACGGCAGTGGCAAAACAAGTCTGTTGGAAACTATGCGTGATATTATAGCAGGAAATCAAAGAAGTCTACTCGTCAACGAAAGAAAGGTAGAGGGTTTTGTTGCTGATAAAAACTCAAACATTAAAATTTCATTTTCACAAGGAATAGATGATATCTCCGGTTTTATATTCGCTTACATTCCTACGCAGCGCAGCAAACTTGATATTCCAACGACAATCGAAAAGATCAACGTTATAGATAAAGCAAAAGTAAACCAAAACGCAAATAAAGGATTCTTGAATTATATCCTTAGTTTGGATTATCAACTATATGGAGCTAAAACTGACAATAACACAGTGTTAGAGGCAAGCCTAAGCAAATGGTTTGATAATTTCTTAGCTGCCTTACAAGATATTTATGGCTGCCCGGAATTGCAATTACAAAGAGATACAAAAAATTTAGCATTCAGAATAGCAATACCAGGGCGTGAACCTTTTGCCTTACATGAAATGTCTGACGGGTATACTGCCTTTCTTAATATATATATGGAGCTTTTAATGCGTTTTGAAAGCACAGATGCGGTAGTAGACTATGAAAAATCTGCTATTGTAATGATTGATGAAATTGAAACGCACCTTCACGTTGAATTGCAAAGAAGAGTGCTTCCATTTTTAACACAAATGTTTCCAAATGTGCAATTTATTATAGCGACACATTCGCCGTTTGTTATGACTTCATTGGAAAATGCTATAGTCTATGATTTGGAAAAAAATGAACGGCTCGAAAAACCGAGTTTTTATTCATATGATACTGTGGTTGAATCATTTCTTGATACAAGCATGTATTCCAATGAACTACAGGGATATTTTGCACGTTATAAGGAATTATGCCTAAAGGAAAGAACAGCCGAAGAAAATGACGAATTTTTGCAAGCGAAGGCAGAGTTTGAAATTAGAGCAATTCCTTCCACAGAACTTTACATTAAATTTCAAGAACTCGAAAAAACGAGAAAGGCGATAAAAAATGGTACGTCTGAATAAAAGTCAATTGCCGCCCGGAGTAACAATAAACTCGGAAAGTGATTATCGTAAAGGGCAAGTATTTAGCATATTGGTTTCTGACTGTCATAGTAAATGCTATATTTGTGAGGGCAAGCCTACGACAATAAACGTAGAGCATAGAGTTCCTCACCGTGGTGATCTGACGTTAAAATTTGACTGGAGCAATTTATTTATTGCCTGTGGTCATTGCAACAATATAAAGCTTACAAAATATGATGATATTATCGATCCAACACAATATGACCCAGAGAAGCATATAGCCCTTTCTATTGAAATTACAGACGATATTATGGAACAGGTGTATGTGGAATCGTTGACAACTGATGAATCTACTTTAATGACGGCAAAGTTACTTAGATTGGTTTACAATGGAGGCTCCACTGATATAAAGGAAATCGAATGTTCAAATCTACGCAATTCGCATTTGATGCCTGAAATCCGCCTTTTTTATCAATACGTACGCAATTATCGTGATGAGCCATATTTGGGATATGACAACAAGATACGTAAGGAGATGGATCGTTCCTCAATGTTTGCCGCATTCAAGCGTAAGATTATACGAGATGACCCTGAATTATCAAAAACATTTGCAGACGTACTGAGATAATACCCTCCTGCCAACCCCTGCTCTCCATAACAGTTAAGCGGTTAATTTCTATCTGTGCGATAGAGCATGTGGACATAACTTAAAATGCTCTGAAAGGTCAAAATTATGGTTAAAAAACCCTACAAAAAAATAATATTCCTGCTTTTTACGCTGATATTTTTAAGCGGCTGCTTTGAAACAGCAGAAATTGCTGAGCAATTTCAGGTAGTTCCTGTTGCTTATGAACCTTTAACTTATGTTGTACAAGCTGAGGATCTGACGAGAATTCCTTTAAGCGGCGGAACGCTGAATCTTTCTATGCGTCGGCCGCATACTCTTAACCCGATACTTAATGAAGACAGAACAGTAGATGCTATTTTGCGCCTTTTATTTGAGCCGCTTGCTGTTTTTGATGAAAATCAAAGACCTATCCCAAACTTGGCAGAAGATATTAACTTTGCATCCGATGGGTTAAGCGTTGTTATAACACTTAAAGAGGGGCTTCTTTGGAGCGATGGTACGCCAATTACTTCACAGGACATAATTTTTACCCTTAATTTAATGCGAAATGCACCGGAATATTCCGTTTACAAACGAAACATAAGAAACATGCAAAGTTTTGAACCGATAGATAATTTATCAGTACGAATAACCTATTATGAGGCGTTTCATGAGGCATTTTATATGCTTATGTTCCCGATTATACCCGTACATTATTATCGTAATGAAACCAACCCCGGAAGCATTAGAAACATGCATCCCGTAGGCAGCGGAGCTTTCCAGTTTGTCAGATATGATAATATGAGAACTTTATATCTTGAACGCAACGAATCATTTTTCGGGGGCAGATCATATATTGATAATGTAACAGTTACTATAACCCCCGACTTCCAGACAGACTTATTTGCGGCTGAACAAGGAGTAATTGATGCGTTAGTGGTCGATTTTGATATTTGGCGGGATTATGGAGCGGGAAGAGGAATAAATGTTCATGAATTTGATGCGCCGCTTTTTGAGTTTATTGGGTTCAACTTTGAAAGACCAAGAATGAATAATTTAAATGTGAGGCGTGCTGTTGCACACTCTGTTGATTTAGATGCGATAGCGGTAAATGTATATCATACACATGCCCAGATTACAAAAACCGTAATGCATCCAAACAGTTGGCTTTACGAAGAAAACGTTGCCGCTTATCCTTTTGATTTAGAGACTGCAAGCTATTTTTTAAACCAATCCGGTGCAAGCTTTAGCAAATATTATCCTGTTACAATCATTGTGAACTTAGAAAATGAAGAGCGAGTTAGAACTGCGGAAATGCTTTCTGACGCTTTAAACGAAATAGGGATTTATAATAATGTGGAGGCTTTATTATTTTTTGAATATTCTGATTTGATTAACCGTGGGGAATATGATATTGTTGTAGGCGGGTTCTATTTGGGATTATTCCCGGATTTTACATTCATGCTTCATTCATCCGAAAACATATTAAACTACGGAAGCGACTATATGGACAGTTTGCTTGCGATAGCAAAAATGTCCGGCACAGAAACCACGTTTAGAAGAGCAATGAGCGATATACAAAAAGAAGTATGTGAAGACTTGCCGTTAATAAGTGTTGCATATAGAAATAGATTGCTTCTTACAAACATGAGAATTCATGGAGAAATGAGACCGGTTATAAATAACCCGTTTAATAACGTTCATGAATGGTTCATATATTATGAAGCTAGATAGGGATTGACATGAAAGAACTTAGAACCGATTATCTGACCGGAGGTTATGTAGTTATCTCGCCTGCAAGGGGAGAAAGACCTATGGGATTTGAATATAGCGGTAAGGCGAAAGAATCGCCCGGGATTACATGCCCGTTTTGCCCAAAAAATGAATATATGACTCCCGGAGTTGTTGGACAAATTGGACAAGTGCGAACGGTTCCTAACCTATACCCGGCATTTGACGAGGGCAGCATTTCGGGCTTTGGGCGGCATGAAGTTATCATTGATACCGATGACCATACAAAAAAACTTCATGAATTTTCAGTTGACCAAATATCAGATGCTTTAATGATGATGAAAGAAAGATATTTAGACTTAACGTTAGACAGCCGAATAAGGCAATTTCAAGCGTTTAAAAACGTTGGGGTAACATCCGGGGCAAGTATTCCACATTCGCACTGGCAAATAGTCGGCTTACCGTTTGTGCCCTGCCTTCATACAATTATGCTTTTGAATTTTTCAAAACATAAAATGCAAACCGGCAAATGTTATTTATGTTCAAAATATGATGAAACAGAAACATCTTCAGAGCTTATAATATACAAAAATTCCGGCGCATTATCTTACACGCCTTATGCATCACCGTTTCCTTATATGTTTGACATTCTGCCCAAAACTCATATTTCGAACTTAGGGCAGCTAACTAAGGAAGCAGCTGAATCTTTAGGCGATGCGCTTAAAATATCGCTTTCGGCTCTTATAAAACTTTTTCCTGATCTTGATTATAACGTTTTGGTTTACAGTGCCCCTCCCCATGAAGACCTAAGCGCAGATTGGCATTTGTTTTTACAAATAATTCCTCGATCCGGGTTTATGGCAGGTTACGAGCTTTCGACAGGCTGTTATATTAATTCAATTTTACCGGAAGATACAGCCGTGCAAATGCAAAATATGATAAAAAGAGGATAAATTTATGGATGAAAAAGTAATACACAGTGTTGATACAGATGCAGTAATAATTATGCTAAAAGATAAACCGGATGGGCTTTTTACAAGTGAGCTTGGTGTTTATCGCACCGAAGAGTATAAAGAATATGTCAGCGGCGTTTTTGCGATAGAAAAAGATGCTGGATATGATATTTTCTTAAAACTTACCACAGAGCGTGATGTTAAAGACTGGGAATTTGATGCGATTTACGATTATTACGACGAACTTACAATACTAACAGAAGCACTCGATGTTTCGGAAATCCAAGACTGCCACAACCCAACATGGGAAGTTAAATTCTTTGTACCGGGCAACAGCTATATACAAGATAAGCTGTCATCTGTCTTAAAACTCCACTTTCTTGAACTGCAATCTGTTTATGAAGCTATTATCGACCTAAGTGAAGATTATAAATAATGGGCAGCCTTACACTCCCGAAATACTCTTAAATCCTTCGCCAAGAACTTCTCTGACCTCTGCTACTGTAACAAAGGCGTTAGGGTCTATTTCGTAGATTATGTCCTTGATTTTAACTACCTCTTTTGAAGAAACAACACACATAAGTACATCTTTTTGCTCGTTAGTATAAAGCCCCCTTGCGCTTAGCGCAGTTACGCCTCTTTCCAGGTCGTTTAAAATGACGTCGCTTATTTCGCCCGGCTTTGAAGATATGATGTACATTGCTTTCGCTCTTCCTGTTCCTTCAACTACGTAGTCAATTACTTTCGTTGCGATATATATTGAAATAATCGCATACATAGTTTTAGTCGCACCGAACATGTAAAGCCCTAAACCAATTATTATCGCATCGAAAAAGAATAAAAGCTTTGCAATTGATATATGTCTTATAAATTTATGGAGTATGTTAGCGGCAAGATCAGTTCCGCCGGTTGTTGCCATGCATCTGAATACAAGCCCAAGCCCTACACCGCAAATTATCCCCCCGAAAACCGCCGCCAAAAACAAGTCAGACTCAACAGCAGGAATCATGTCGGTAAAGTAAAGAGCAACGGAGTAAAAAGTCGTTGCAAAAGCGGTTTTAATAAGGTTTTTCGCACCAAGAACAACGAACCCAATAACAAAAAGAGGAATGTTAAGTGCCGCATTTGTAAGCCAAACGGGGATAGAAAGCCCAAGGCCTTCTCCAAAGGAAAGGACAATTATCCCAAGCCCGGCAACGCCGCCGATAACCATCTCATGAGGTATAAAAAACAGCGAAAATGAAGATGCAAGCAAAAACGTGCCGATCATAATAATAATGTATTCTTTAATATCTTTTTTTGTAATGCGCCTTAAATATCGCCCTAATATAGACATCACACTTTCATTCCCTTACGTTTAAAATACCGGCATATTACCAAAAACATAAATTTAGGCAGTGCTCCAAGTCTTATAATTCTTGACGGCTGCTTAAGAACTCTGTAAAACCATTCAAGACCAAGCTTTTGATATATTTGAGGCGCACGCTTAACTTCTCCGGCGAAAACATCAATACTCCCGCCTATGCCCGCACTTATTTTAACGGGCAAAATATCTTTGTTATCATAAATCCATTTTTCCTGCCTATACATACCAAGCCCAACCAACAGCACATCGGGCTTTAACTGTCTTATTTCATTTATTATGTCAGGCTCATTTTCTTTTTTGAAATAACCATGATGAAACCCTATAACCTTGACATTTTTATACTTAGATTCAATATTTTGCTTTGCTATTTCGCAAACACCTTTTTTTGCTCCTAAAAGATATACACTTAGCTCGTGGTTAATATTTTCAAAAAGCTTTTGAATTAAGTCACAACCTGCAACCCGCTCTTTTAACTTTGTTCCGTTAAATCTTGATGCTATTACTATCCCTATTCCATCTGCAACAACTAAGTCACCTGAGTTTAATATTTTCGCAAACTCGGCATTGTCCCTAGCTTTCATTACCATTTCCGGGTTAGGGGTAAACAACATGTGATTTTTATCTTCCCGCAGGAAAATTCTTAACTGATTAAGTGCTTCTTTTTGATCAACTGTATGAAAATTAATGCCTAATATATTTGTTTTCATATTACGTCCATATCCAATTTAATTACCCTTGTATTACAAGGGCAGAGGTCTATTAAACTACAATTTTATTTTTCCCGCTTCGTTTACCAATGTACAAGTTTTTGTCACAAATATCCAAGGTCTTCTCAAGACCTTCATCATCCCAAACGGCAGCACCGCCTGTGATTGTAAAATTAATGTCATTTCCGTCAACAGACACTACAGCCTGCTCCACAGTCCGCCGTATATTTTCCAGAGCAATATATCCTGTTTCTAAATCACATTTATTAAGGACAATAAGAAATTCTTCTCCGCCCCAACGACATGCCAAGTCCGTATTTCGTACATTTTCACGCAATATTTCTCCAAACTTCGCCAAAACGACATCGCCTATATTATGCCCAAAAGTATCATTAACATTTTTGAAATTATCAATATCCAATAAAGCAAAGCAACATGTTCTTTCCATTTTATCCCGCTGCATACGATCCATAAATACTTCGGAATAACGGCGGTTATTAAGCTTTGTTAACGGGTCAACAAATGACATAAGCTTAAAATCTTCAAGTTCCTTAGCATGAGCTTCTGCCAATCTGCGGCGAATAACAATGTTTAATATTAATCCGATAATTATTCCTAAGATGATAATATTGCTGAAAAATACTTCTAGAAATAAGTTGTCATATTGAGGATATGGGGCAGGAAATAAATGACTTATGGCTATTTGTATATTAACAGTTAAAAAAATTGACGCAAGCAAGAATATACGTTGATTCTTGCTAAAGTCAAAATACATGGCTGTTGGTACTAAGGCAGTTAAGGCAATCCAATGAACATTTATACCTGTTCCCAGTAAATATGTCGCTATAATTGAATATGCTATAAGAGCGAACATACAAATAAAGCTTGCTAACCTGGTCTTCCCTGTCAGAGCAAACATAAATGCAACAATCCAAAGAAAAATGTCCGCAATATTTACAAAGGTTACAAAAATCAAACCCGCATTTAAAAAATAAACCGCTAAAATAACATGAGCAAACATAGCAATTAAAGCCATAACCGCTATATAAATCTGCATGTGAACATTTTCAGCTCTTTTGAAAAACCGATTCAAGTTGAAGTCACTTCCATGCGTATGTTATACTCATTAAATTTAAAAGTCATCCAATTAGGGTTATTTTCAAGTCTATTGAGTATAAACTAAGGAGGATGTTAGCACACCCTCCTTAGTTTGTTCTAAATCATACCAAAATTTACTTGAGTTGTCAACTTACATTATAGTTTTGCACAAAAGCGATGAAATAATTTGCACAGCAGCTTTACCTGTTTGATTTCTGTTATCAAGAATTGGATTAAGCTCAACCACTTCAATCCCTAAAAGCTTGTTAGTTGACGCAAGATATTCGCACAGAAGATGTGCTTCACGATATGTTAACCCGCCGTTTACCGGCGTACCTACTCCCGGAGCAGCGGTTGGGTCAATAGCGTCTAAGTCGAAGCTTAAGAAAATCCCTTCTGTGCCTTGGGAAGCGATTTTTACTGCTTCTTCAATTGTGTCATACATACCGCATTTATCAATGTCTGCCATTGTAAATACAGCAACACCCGCTTCTTTGATAAGTTCTCTTTCTTCAGTATCAAGGGCACGTGCGCCTATAATTACAGCATTTTTAGGGTCAATAAAAGCAGAATCCTTTTGCTTAAATGGAACGATTTCCTCCGGTCCGTGACCTGTTATCGCAGAAAGCGGCATTCCATGTATGTTTCCCGACGGACTGCTCTTAGCTGTATTAAAGTCACCATGAGCATCAACCCAGATAATCCCTATTTTTCCAAAATACTGCTGAATTGCTGTTGCGGAACCCGCAGCTATTGAGTGATCCCCGCCTAAAATAAGCGGGAAGCGCCCTATTGATAAAGCTTCAAGCACTTTTTCATATAGCCTGCTGTTTATGCCATTTACAACATCAAGATCTTTTAGGCGGCTGTTTTGGTCAGTTTTTGATTTTTCCTGAATTGAAAGCTCTTCGTTAATATCACCGCTGTCATGTACCGTATAATCAAGGTCAGCAAGCATTTTTTTAAGTCCTGCGTATCTTATTGCACTTGGTCCCATATCAACGCCTCTCCGCCCTGCGCCTTTATCCATCTGTACTCCGATTATTTCTATTATTTTCTCCGTATTTTTCATTATAAATCCCTCTCTCTTTCGAAATATACCATTAGGGCGTGTTGCAATTTATCAGAAATACCCTAGCATAAAACAGTATACCCTATCCTCCATGATTTGTCAAAAAAAAGGATTAAAAAAGATGATGCGTTTGCAAGTTTCAACAAAAATTAATTAGCTTGTCTGTTATCATGCTTTTATACGGATATTAGAGGGGAATTACATAGATATGGAAAAGGCAATTAGGCAAGGAAGCAGTACAGCGGGGCATAATATTAAATTCAGAGGCAGGAGCAGCGCATCTTGGCTGCTTTTTTGTGCATTTGCATTTTTTACCGGAAGAGTTCTTGTTTTAGATTCTGTAAACCCTATAGTTATCGGATATTTATCAAATTTTATCGGTAAAGGTCCTTTAATATATGTCATGTCAGCCTTTTCAACTTTCGGTCTCTTGACTAATGCTCCGGGCGCACATCTTATCAAATATATCATTTCAATGACGGCGCTTTGCTTGGCAAGCAGTTTTTTTACATATAAAAAGGTTAGAGTTAATGTGATGCAAAGTGCTGCTTTGGGCGGCATGGTTATATTTGTATCCGGGATTTTTATAGCTTCAATAAATGGTATCAGCGTATACTTGACAATTCTTGCGGCTATGGAAGGGATTTTAGCATTTGGTATGACATTTCTACTTAAAAAAGGGACAGGAGTTCTTCAAAAATTTAAGAGCAAAAAAGCACTAAAAACAGAGGAACTAATAAGCCTTGCCCTGCTTCTGGGCGGCGTTGTGGCAGGAGCTGCAAATATTTATGTCGGAGCAGTATCCCTTAGGATATTTTTTGTATCAACTATCGTGCTTATAGCCGGGCATAAAGGCGGCAGTATGATAGGGAGTTCCGCAGGATTTCTTCTTGGTGTGATGTTATATATTTTTAACTTGGCAACATCCGGATTCACAATGGTTTTAGGTTTAAGCGGTCTTGGTACAGGCATTATGCAAAAAAAAGGGAAAGTTTATTCTTTGGCAGGCTTTTTGTTTGCGGGAATCTTTGGGATTTTTATCGCAGATTCAAGTCTTCTTCAACTTGAAACGCTGTTTTCAGTCGCCTCGGCGGCTATCCTTTTCTTTTTTATGCCTGATAATTTCTACTTTAACACAGGAGGGCGGATTACTAGCAGCGTTGCGGACGCCGAAGATTATGTGGTCAGGATAAAGGATCTTGTATCCCACAGACTAAACAGCTTCGCAGATACTTTCAGGGCACTGTCTAAAACACTTAACGGTACATATGAAAGAAAAACATCTTTGTCGCCTAACGACATATCAAAGCTGATGGCTAACATAACCTCAGAAGCATGTGTCGGATGCCCTAAAAGCCAAAAATGTAATGACAACAACTATTACGAAATGTATCAAGCAATATTTTGTTTGTTGAGTGCAGCGGAAAGAAAAGGATCTGCAGTTCCAAATGACTTACCGCTTGCGTTTTCTTCCAGTTGTGAAAATGCAATAAAATTTGCGGACATCGCATGTCGTATGATAGAACTTTATAAAGTCAACATGGAATGGAATAATCGCGTGTCAGAAAGCAAAGAGCTTGTGTCAGAACAACTTTACTGTGTTTCTGATATTATACGCTCATTGGCGGATGAGCTTGATTTCGGAATAGCCTTTAAACAGGACTTGGAAGAAGATGCTTTAACAGAGCTTGTTAAAAACGGAGTAGATATTGAAAGTATTGTAATTGCGCAAAATAATACAGGTAAATATGAAGTAACCATCAGCCAAAAGGCTTGTTACTCAAAAAAGAGCTGTAACAAATCTATCATACCTACTTTGAACAAAATACTCGGCGTAAAAATGCAAAAAACGGATGTTGAATGTCTTTGTAAAAAGGATATGTGTAATCTACATTTATCGGAGATGCCTAAATTTAAAGCAAAAAGCGGCATTTCCAGACTAACAAAATCCGGAAGCCGTGAAACAGGTGACAGTTATTCATTTATGGAGCTTAAAAATGGTCAATGTCTTGTTGCTCTTTCTGATGGAATGGGTTCAGGTGAGCGTGCAAAAGCTGAAAGCATTGCGACTGTTGAACTTTTAGAGCAATTAATCGAAAGCGGCTTCGATAAAGAACTTGCAGTTAAAATGATAAACTCCGTTCTTGTGCTTAAAAGCATTGAGGATAACTTCTCAACACTCGATATTTGCTCAATAGATCTTTACACAGGCAAAGTTGAATTTGCAAAAATCGGCGCAGCACCTACGTTTTTACTTAGAAATGGAATAGTTTCCGTTATAAAATCATCAACTTTACCGGTTGGCATTTTAAAGGATATCGACATGGACGTAAGTGTAAAAACTCTTCAAGAAAATGATGTTATAGTCATGGTAACAGACGGCGTAACCGAACTTCGTCCATTTGATAGAAGTAAAGGCGAATGGCTAGTGGAACTTTTAGGCGATATGAAAAATTCAGGTCCGCAAGCAATGGCAGATTATATTCTAGAAAATGCGGAAAAAATGAGTCGTAATGTTATTCAAGATGATATGACGGTTTTAGTTGTTAAGGTTTCAAAGGTTTGAGTCTTCTGGGCAAAACTGCTGTATAAATTGATTTTTTATAGAGTATATTATATAATTTTATTGACAAGGTTATATAATATGTTAATTATAACAAAGCGTGAAAATGATTATGGAATACAAGATACTAAGAAAGCTAAAAAATTAATTCGTATTCCTGCATATGCTTTTTTGTATTTGCTCGGAAATGCCGAAAAAAATGGATATAAAGGTGATAGAGGTTATTAAAATTTTTAAATCAAAGAATAGTATAAAGTACCATTAATAAAAAAACGCCCAAAGGTAATAATAACTTTGTAACAAAAGTTACATTTGTTATTTTGACAGCAGTTATGCAGCTTATAGCCCCGGAATCTAAAAAGGGGTTGCGTAGGAAAATTTTTAATCATAATTAATTTCCTGCGTAATTAATTACTTGAAGCTGTATTGTTGTCTGAAGAACGAAATATTTTCTATAATAATACGGAGGACAATAAAATGACAAACAATAACGTTACTACTAAAGGCGTTCCTGAAGCTCGTGCAGCTCTTGACAAATTCAAGTATGAAGTTGCAAATGAAATCGGCGTTCCGCTTAAACAAGGTTACAATGGTGATCTTACATCTGCTCAAAACGGTTACGTAGGCGGATATATGGTTAAAAAAATGATCGAAGCTCAAGAAAGACAAATGGCTGGTCAACATGATTCAACTTCTAGATAAGGTTTTTATTTAGGGGGAATATTAAGCAGACCATTAAACCACTATGGTCGTTTAATATAGATTTGTAAATTTTGAAATAATATTTACAGCATAAAAAAGAGGAAGGGGCTGCGCAAATTATGCGTTCTCTTTCCTCTTATGTTTTGTATTGATTTTTTGAAGGCAAGGGTATTATAATGAGGGAAAACTACTACCCTTTACTGCCCTTTCATAGTCGGGAAAAAAATAACATCTCTTATTGAATAAGAATTTGTAAGCATCATTACAAGCCTGTCTATTCCGATTCCAAGCCCGCCTGTTGGCGGCATACCATATTCAAGTGAAAGAATAAAATCTTCATCTATCATATTAGCTTCCGCATCGCCCGCTGCCCTCAAAGCCTCCTGATGTTCAAACCGTTTACGTTGGTCAATTGGGTCGTTAAGCTCCGAATAAGCGTTGGCATATTCCCGTCCGCAAAAGAACAGCTCAAAACGTTCTGTATACTCGGGATTGTCCGGCTTTTTCTTTGTAAGCGGAGAAATTTCTATCGGGTGATCAAGCAAGAATGTTGGCTGAATAAGGTTTTTTTCCGCATACTCTTCAAAGAAAAGATTAAGAATGTCGCCCTTACCATGCCTTTTCTCGAAGTGGATTTCATGCTTTTTAGCTATTTCCTGCGCCTCTTCAAGCGTATTTATGCTGTTAAAGTCAACGCCTGTATATTTTTTAACGGCATCAACCATAGTGATTCTTTCAAAAGGCTTTCCAAATTCAAGTTCAACATCACCAAATTTAACAAGCGTTCCTCCGAGAACTTCCTGGCAGACGGTTCTAATCATACTCTCAGTCAATTCCATCATACCGTGATAATCCGTAAACGCTTCGTAAAGCTCAAGCATTGTAAACTCGGGATTATGCTTTATACTCATGCCTTCATTTCTAAAAACACGACCAATTTCATAAACCTTTTCAAGCCCGCCGACGATAAGCCTTTTAAGCGGCAGTTCAAGAGCAATCCGCAAAAACATTTCAATATCAAGAGTATTATGATGCGTTGCAAACGGTCTTGCATTTGCTCCGCCGTAAATTTGCTGTAATACAGGCGTTTCAACTTCTATATAACCCCTATTATCAAGGAATTTGCGTATGCTTTTGATGATTAAAGAACGCTTCAAAAACGTGTCTTTAACTTCAGAGTTAACTATAAGATCAACATATCTTTGGCGATATCTAAGCTCTTGATCTTTAAGCCCATGCCATTTTTCGGGCAGCATTTGAAGACTTTTTGTCAAAAGAACTATTTCAGATGCACGGATTGAAATTTCATCTTTTTGCGTTTTAAAAATAATGCCCTTAACGCCGATTATATCTCCAACATCGAAATGTTTAAATTCTTCATAAACCTCTTCCCCAAGGTCATTTTTGCGCAAATAAACTTGAATACGACCATCTCTGTCCTGCAAATCACAAAAAGAGGCTTTGCCCATTAGGCGTTTTGTCATCATGCGCCCACCGAGGGAAACTTCCTTGCCTTCAAGCTCATCAAAATTCTTGTGAATTTCGGCACTTGATATGCTAACTTCGTATTTCACATGTAAAAACGGGTCGCTTCCGCTTTCTTGAAGCGCAGCAAGCTTTGCACGCCGGATTTTCAACATTTCATTTAAATCCTGCTCTTGAATTTCAACTTCTTCCGGTATATTTAAATCATTATTGTCTGACATTTTAGTTGGTTCCCTTCATATCGGTATTTCTAATCTATCGAAAGTATCTCATACTCAATAGCCCCCGCCGGCGCATCAACTTTAACAGTATCACCGGCAGAACAGCCAATAAGAACCTTGCCAAGCGGCGATTCATTTGAAATTCTTCCTTTAAGCGGGTCAGCTTCTGCCGAGCCGACTATCGTATATATCACTTTTTCGTTAAACTCTTTATCAAGGATTTCTACTTTGTTGCCTATACGTATTGTACTTGAATCAAGATAATCTTCGTCTATTATTTCAGCGTTTCTAAGCATTTTTTCAAGAACTGCAATACGTGCTTCAACTTCTGCTTGTTCTTCTTTAGCGGAGTCGTATTCAGCATTTTCAGACAAATCGCCTTGCCCTCTTGCTTCTTTAATCTTTTCCGCAACATCACGACGGCGCACAACTTTAAGCTCCTGAAGCTCTTCCTCGTATTTTTTAAGACCTTCATAAGTTAAAATGACTTTGTTATCTGACATATAAATAACTCCTCTATTAGAAATTTAATAATTCCTAAATTTAATAATTCTTGCATTCTGACCAGAAACGATTATATATGAGAAATGCAGGAATGTCAACGCTTACAGAGTGTTAACATGCTTTTGGAAAACTAATCCTTCCTAATATTACTCAAATATGCGGTGATAAATACATCAATTCCACCGTCCATAACCGCTTGTAGGTTAGTAGCTTCTGCATTTGTCCGATGATCTTTTACCAAATTGTAAGGGCAAAATACATATGAGCGAATTTGGCTTCCCCAAGCGATATCCTTTGTTTCTCCACGAATTCCTTGTGCCTTTTCCGCCTGCTCATCTTGTTTTAGTTTATACAGCTTTGACCTAAGCATTTGCATAGCCCTATCACGGTTTTTATGCTGTGAGCGCTCGTTTTGGCATTGAACTACTGTCCCTGTCGGGATATGAGTTATACGGATGGCTGATTCGGTTTTGTTAACATGCTGACCGCCTGCACCGCTAGCTCTGTATGTGTCAATTCTAAGCTCTTCCGCCGCTATTTCAAACTCAATATTTTCGTTAAGCTCCGGCATAACATCACATGATGCAAAAGACGTATGACGCTTGCCGGATGAATCAAATGGAGAAATGCGGACAAGCCTATGAACTCCGTGTTCAGAACGGAGGTAGCCGTAAGCGTTTTCGCCGCTCACTTGGAATGTTACAGATTTTGTTCCTGCGCTGTCACCGTCTAAATAGTCAAGAACCTCAACAGCATAACCTTTGCTTGCTGCCCATCTTGAATACATGCGAAAAAGCATAGAAACCCAGTCGCAAGCTTCCGTCCCGCCTGTTCCGGCGTGAAGGGATACTACGGCGTTTAATTTATCATACTCGCCGCTTAAAAGCGTTGCAGTTATCATACTTTCATATTTATTTACAAATTTTTGAAACAGCTTTTTACATTCATCGGTAACAGAAGAATCATTTTCTGACAAGCCAAGCTCAACAAGTGTTGTAACATCATCATATTCCTCTGACAATTTGCTAAATTCCGAAACCTTGTTCTTAAAAGCTTGAAGCTCTGTAAGCAATTTTTTGGAACGGTCCATATCATTCCAAAAATCGGGTGCAGATGCTATTTGCTCTATTTCCTCAATCTTTTTAAGCGAACCCGCTATGTCAAAGAGAGTTCCCCATTTCAGATAATTTGCCGTTATATGGCAGAAGAGAAGTTTTTAGCTCTTGCAGTTCAAACATTTTATCAGTCCTTTGGGTTTGTTAGTTCACATCTTTAATGCGTGCTGCGGTTGCTTTTTAATGGATGCCAACGTTTCCAAATAGCTCTTTTTGTACAGCTCTGTCAAAATCAGAAATATAGTTTTCATCTTGTGTTATTCTATATTTCTTATATTCAGTCCTTGCTAAGTCATCCGCAACTTTACGCTCAACACTTCCTTTATTGTGTAGTAAATCATACTCATTGAATTGTAAGAAAGCATCTAATCTGGCAATCCAGTCGCTCATAGACATCAACTTATGACGCTTTGCTTGATTTTCTGCATAATCAAGATACATGTTAACGATATCATTCAAGCCGCTCATTTCATCTTGATTTAAGTAATTTTTTGATACTGTGACATCGTTTTGCAAAATTTTTCCATGCGGGGCATTTTTCCATGTAATCAAGCCCATATTGGGTTTGTCAGCATCCGCACGCTCTGAAATTATTTCCGGAGCGGTATGTCCTGTAATAGCAAATAACAATTTATTTTGAACTGACTTGAAAAAAACATCCGTAACATTGCTTTTTGGATCATAGTCATAGCTGCATTCAGCAAAAATATCTGTTACTTTTTGATAAAATCGCCTCTCGCTCGCTCGAATCTCTTTAACACGTTCAAGAAGCTCATCAAAATAATCCTGACCGAATGCTTTTCCATTTTTAAGCATCTCACCATTAAGGATAAAACCTTTTGTAATGTACTCTTTAAGTGTTGTTGTTGACCAACGTCTAAATTGTGTCGCACTTTTTGAATTTACACGATAACCTACTGAAATAATTGCATCAAGATTATAAAATTTTACTTCTTTCGTTTGTGTTTTTTCAGCTAAAGCACCATGCTGAGAGGTACGTGCAATTTCTGCACATACCACTTCCTCTTCTAATTCGCCATTTTCAAAAATGTTTTTTAAATGCCTTGAAATTGAAGTTCTGTCAACTTCAAACAACTCACCCATAGCCTTTTGAGTAAGCCAAAATGTTTCATCATAAAAGAAAACATCAACACTTATATCCCCTGTAAGAGATTGATAGAGGATTATCTTGCTTGGTCCATTCAAAAGCGGATTTTCATTCATTTTCTCTACCCATTAACCCCGCAACAAGCCTTATACTTCTTCCCGCTTCCACAGCTGCAAGGATCATTACGCCCAATTTTAGCATCTTTACGGCGAACAGGTGCTTTTGCAGCAGAATCATCCATATTTGTACTCATATCCTTAGCAACGCGGACTCGCTCCATTTGCGCCTGCATACGCACGTTAAACATCCCTCGTACTGTGTCAAGCTGAATATTTGCGCTCAATTCATCAAACATATCGTAACTTAAAAACTTGTATTCCAAAAGCGGGTCACGCTGTGCGTATGCTCGAAGTGATATACCTTGGCGCATTTGATCCATATCATCAATATGATCCATCCATTTTTGGTCGATAACACGAAGCGTTACAATACGCTCTATTTCACGCATACGCTCTGATGTAAATTCGTCTTCTTTTGAATTGTAAATCGCTATCGCTTTTTCGTAAAGTTCCTCGACTAATCCCTCTTTTGTTATAGCATCCGCATTTGTTTTATCAATAAAAACAACCGCCTCATGAAAAATCGGCATTAGAAATTCGTTAAGACCAATAACGTTCCATTCGTCAGCAAACTCAGCATCTGTTGAATACTTATCAATTGCACGCTCAATAACAGCTTTAACCATAGAATGTATGTTATCTTTAAGATCTTCACCCATCAAAACTTTAAGACGTTCGGCGTAAATTATTTCACGCTGTTCGTTCATAACACGATCGTATTCAAGCAGATGCTTACGAACTCCGAAGTTATTGCTTTCCACACGCCTTTGAGCATTTTCAATACCGTTTGATAAAAGTTTTGCCTCTATCGGTTCGTCTTCGGGCATACCCATTTTTTCAACCATTGTCATAACTTTATCGGACCCGAAAAGCCTCATTAAATCATCTTCAAGCGATAGATAAAAGCGGGACTCGCCTTTATCACCTTGACGCCCGGAACGACCCCTAAGCTGGTTGTCAATACGCCTTGATTCATGCCTCTCTGTTCCTACTATTTTAAGACCGCCAAGCTCTTTAACACCTTCACCAAGCTTAATGTCGGTTCCACGACCTGCCATGTTTGTTGCGATTGTAACAGCACCCGGCTGTCCCGCAAGTGCTACAATTTCGGCTTCCTGCTCATGGTATTTCGCATTAAGAACCTGATGCGGAATTCCTTGTTTTCTAAGCATCCCGCTTAAATGTTCAGACATTTCAATTGTTATAGTACCGACCAAAACAGGCTGTTTTCTCAAGTGGCAATCAGCGATATCTTCAATGACTGCTTTGAACTTTCCATTTTCGCTTTTATAAACATAATCCGGTTGGTCAATTCTTTGAATTGGCAAGTTTGTTGGAATCGCAACAACGTCCATGCCATAAATTTGACGAAATTCGCTTTCTTCTGTAAGCGCAGTTCCTGTCATTCCGCATTTTTTTGCATATCGGTTGAAGAAATTCTGGAACGTGATAGTAGCCAAAGTTTTGCTCTCTCGCTTAACAGTCACGTTTTCTTTAGCTTCAATCGCTTGATGAAGCCCGTCTGAATAACTACGTCCGGGCATTAAACGCCCTGTAAATTCATCAACTATTACGATTTCGCCGTCTTGAACGACGTAATCTTTATCAAGATGCATGTTAAAGTTAGCTTTAAGCGCATTGTTAACATGATGTTGAATTTCAAGGTTTGACGGGTCTGAAAGGTTTTCAATAGAAAAATACTGCTCAGCTTTTTTACTGCCTTCTTGGGTAAGAGAAACAGACTTCGCCTTTTCATCAACGACAAAATCACCCTCTTCGATAAGCTCGGCTCGGGTTATTTTGTTCATTGCTTCCTGTTCGTTTACAATACGCCCTTTTTTAAGCGTTCGTGCAAAACTGTTTGCGACTTTATAAAGCGACGTAGACTTGTTTCCGCTTCCGGAAATGATAAGCGGAGTTCTTGCTTCGTCGATCAAAACAGAGTCAACCTCGTCAATTATTGCGTAATTAAGCCCCCGTTGAACAAGTTCTTCTTTATAAATAACCATATTATCACGCAAATAATCAAACCCAAGCTCGTTATTTGTTGCATAAGTTATATCACAATTATAAGCTTCACGGCGTTCTTCGCTTTTCATATCATGTAAAATAACGCCGACAGTTAAACCCAAAAACCTATGAACCTGCCCCATCCATTCAGAGTCACGCTTTGCAAGATAATCATTAACAGTAACAATGTGTACACCCTTGCCTTCAAGTGCATTAAGGTATGCAGGAAGCGTTGAAACAAGTGTTTTACCTTCACCTGTACGCATTTCAGCAATTCGACCCTGGTGTAAAACAGTTCCGCCTAAAATTTGCACATCATAATGCCGTTCGCCAAGCGTTCGTTTTGCCGCCTCACGAACAACTGCAAAAGCTTCTTTGTGTAGGTCATTAAGCGTTTCACCATTTGCAAGTCTTTTTCTGAACTCGTCGGTTTTAGCACGAAGTCCATCATCAGAAAGCTCAGATATTTTTGATTCAAGCGAATTAACCTCTTCAACAATCGGTCTAATACGTTTTATTTCTTTTTCACTATATGATCCAAATATTTTATCAAAAATTCTCAATTTTAATACTCACCTTTCAGGGTAAACTATCAGATTACTAAAGAACCCGAAATAAACCTCCAACTCTATGCCTTAAATGATTTACATGACTTAATCTTACTTGCATGAATTAAACTTTTTTATTAAGCCCCTGATTATAAAAGGGACAGATTAATAAGTGTAGAGGCACAAGTAAGTATATACCAAAAAATGTTTTTTGTACAGGGGGTTTTAGTCTTATTAAAACAGCGATAAAAGCTTATGCACCATTGCCATATGATGCAATGCCATCACTAGGTTGCTTTAGCTGGCAAGTGTTCTTGTTTAACTTCTTTATTTTCATTAAAGTGACAAACACACAAAGCCCCGCTATTAACAGCCCGCAAACTGCCGTTAGTTGAACATCTCTTAAACCGGCTTGAGGCATGTTTGCGGGCAAATTAGGCGCAGCATCAACAGATAAAGAAGTATCTGAAATATCGTAAGGCTCAAATCCAAGCGGAACGGCAAATTCATCAAGATAGATGTATTCAATAATATCTTCATCAATATCCTCTGGAAAGTTTGATGCAGACCCAAGCGGAACGCCGGGTTCATAAGGTTCTATGATATCTTCTATAACATCATCAATATTATTATCATTTTCGGGTGTATTGCCGCTTTCTTCTGTGCCGTCATTTTCGTAATCATCTTCATTATTAAAGTCGTTCGATCCATTTCCGTCATTGTCTTCCGGGCTTTTATCTTCCGTTTTATCACCTTCGGGACGAGAAAGCCCTCCCATATCAGGTACAGTGCCGCCCGGGGGTATTGGCGCATTCGGGGCTTGACCGGGGTGAATTCCGACAAACTCAGGGGTATCTAAATTAGGGCTTACCGGAGGATTTTGGCTGAAAACAGGTCGTCCATTTGACTTGAATTCTCCAATCCCAAAACCTGAAGAACCGGATTGATTCACAATAGTAAGGTTATGCGTTCCAGACCCTGTAATAGTGAACTGATAATGAATGTAAGTATTACCATTTTTTAGCGTTAATATAAATGTGCCCTGTGCTGCTCCATCTTCAACAACAACTGTGAATGGATTAGGACCTCCACCCACTAAAGTTATGCCGGGCGCAATTAACTCCTCCGTCCTGCCGTTGATGTTATTGCTTAAAGGCGGCGCATATGAAACAATTCGAAAAGAAAAATCTGCTCCTTCACCATGTTCATCACGCTCTTTTTGGTGCTGTTCCCATTCCAGAACAGCCTGTTCGTACTCTTCACGAGCTTTATTATAAGAAGCTAACTCATCTTCATACTGGTCACGAGCGGCGTTATATATAGCCAGATCATGCTCAAATTGCTGCTTTGCTTGATTATAGGCTGCTAGCTCTTTTTCAAATTGTTCTCGAAGTGATTTATAAGCTTCTTCATCTTTTCTCATTTGTGCAAGAGCAGCTTCATGTTCACGCATTGCAGCTTCAAAAGTATATAGAAGTGCATCAAAAGCAGACTGAATAGTTTCAAGATCGACTGCGCCGTTTTGAAATTGACTTAGCAGCTCTTTATATTCTTCCTTCATACTTGCAAAAACTTCACTAGTTACCGTATTGCCTGTTGACTTATAGTATACTTTTTCCATGGTTTTTAACCCCCATATAAAACATTCCTCTTTTGTTATGCACCGCTGCCTTATATTATTCAACATCTTCCTCTCTATTTATTCTGTTGTTTATTGGATATATATATGATATAATCACCCTTGCAATACAATGTACAATACGCATATTGTACATTGTATTGCAAGGGTATTGTTAACAAAATTTATATTATAATAATCTCAGGAGGCAGAAAATGCTTGCAACAGTCAGTATATTTCTGGGCTTTTTCTTTAGCGTAAACTTTTTATTTGCAATATTTATCGTTTTCTATGAGAGAAAAGATGTATCAAGCACTTGGGCATGGCTTATTGTTGCGTTACTTTTGCCCTATTTTGGCTTTTTGCTGTACATGCTGCTTGGCTTTTCCGGACGAAAAACACGGCATTTTGTTAACAAAAGCAAAAAGGACAAAGAAATTTACGAAGAATTTGCAGGGAACGATAAAATTGCAATTGATGACATAAGTCTTAAAAACCGCAAAACAAACGTTCTTTCAATGCCAAACAGCGAACGTTTTAACGATATGGTTTATTTGAACTCAAACTCCGGCCGAGGCGAGCTTACTCTTAATAACGATATAGTCGTTTTTCATAATGGAATGGACAAATTCGGCAGTTTAATCGAAGATATTAGAAACGCAGAAAGCCATATACATCTTCAATATTATATTTTTAGAAATGATGCCCTTGGCAGGCAAATAATAGACGAGCTTGCGACAAAAGCTGCCGAAGGTATTGAAGTAAAGGTTTTTATTGATGGGTTGGGTAACTATGGTCATTCGAAAAAAATGTTTAAACCGATCGTAGAAGCCGGTGGAAACTTTCAAATATTTTTCAGACCGTTTATGGCAAAGGTTAACTTTAGAAATCACCGTAAGCTTGTTGTAATTGACGGCATAATAGGCTATATAGGCGGGTTTAATATTGGCGTTGAATACATTGGAAAGTCAAAAAGATTTGGTAATTGGCGTGATACGCATGTTCGTATTTTAGGTGAAGCGGTTAAAACTATTCAACTTAGATTTATGATGGATTGGAATTTTTGCTCGGAAAATAAAATTACGCTTGATGAAAAATATTTTCCTGCTTTGCCGCCGGTAGGAAGCGTTAAAATGCAAATAGTATCAAGCGGACCGGATACAGAATGGGACAGCATCAAATATGCTTATAAAAAAATGATAACCGAAGCGGAAAAATCCGTTTATATATCATCCCCTTATTTTATTCCGGATGAAAGCATTTTCGAATCGTTAAGAGTTGCAGCACTTGCCGGGATTGACGTACGTATTTTAATCCCCGCAAAACCTGATCATCCTTTTGTTTATTGGACTGCTCTTTCATATATTGGCGAGCTTTTAAAAGCCGGGGTTAAATGTTATGAATATGAAGGCGGGTTTATACACAGCAAAGTTATTGTCATTGATGACATGATATCTTCTGTCGGTACAGCGAACATGGATATACGAAGCTTTAAGCTTAATTTTGAAGTCAATGCATTTATATATTCCGAAGCAACAGCCGAAGAGCTTAGTTATCAATTTTTTGAAGACTTAGAATCTTCCCAAGAGCTTACCCTTGAAGCTTATGAATTAAGGTCTAAGTTTACGAAGGTCAAAGAGGCTGTGTCTCGGCTGCTTTCACCGATATTGTAGGAGGGCTAACTAATGAAAAACGGATACATATACGATTTTGCGAAAATAAAGCTATTAATAACCGAGGAAAACGGCAATATTACAAATATTATATGCCGCAATTTTGACTCAGTTACTTACGAAAACAAAGAAACCCCCGCAATAAAACAAGCAAAGCAAGAGTTGGATGAATATTTCGCAGGAAATCTTAAAGAATTTACAATGCCCCTTGACCTTAAAGGTACGGATTTTCAGAAAAAAGTTTGGAACGCACTTATAAATGTTCCATATGGTGAAACACGGACGTATAAGCAGCTCGCAGAGATGGTTGACAGTCCAAAAGGGTTTAGGGCTGTCGGCAGCGCAAATAACCGCAACCCGGTTATGATAGTAGTTCCATGTCATCGGATAATTGGGACTGATGGTAAGCTTGTCGGGTATGCAGGCGGGTTGAATGTTAAGGAGTATTTGCTTGAAGTGGAAAAATCTTAAGGCTAAAAAGGGGAACTTATTATAATGCACAAACTCAAACTATACCTTGATACATCCGCAATCAGCCATTTATACCAGCTAGATGCGCCAGATAAAATGAGTGATACACTTGCGCTATGGAAATATATTATTTCGGATGAGTATTATGCAGTAATATCAGAGGTAACAGCAAGAGAGCTTATGAATGCGCCTGAGCCGAAACGCTCTATCATTGCAGACTATCTCAATCAGGCAAATTTTAAAATGTTGTCGGTCACGAGTGAAGTTAACGAACTAGCACAAGAAATAATAAGACGAGGGATTCTAACCCTAAAAAGTTTTGATGATTGTATGCATATAGCAACGGCAATTTTGAGCAATTGCGACATCATTGTATCTTGGAACTTCAAGCATCTTGTAAATATTAAAACTATCAACGGAGTTCGTGAAATTGTAGTATCAAGATATTACAAACCTATCGACATTTACACACCAACTGTACTCCTGAAAGGAGATGAGTCTCATGGGTAAAACACTGATTGCAAAACCATCAATTAGTCAAGATTTCACTATAGAAGATATCCACAAAATCAGAGAATACCATTATGAGCTGACAAAAGATATGCCATTTGAAGAACGAGCGGAATTTTACCGCAAAGGTGCTGAAGAATTTACTGATTTTTTAGCCAAACGAAGAGAGCTTGTTGTAAGCCGCCCCTAAGCTGCTCGAAACAACAACTAGGCTTAAACTAGACCAAAGTTCTTTAAATCACAAAGCGAAACAAGGAGAGCATAAAATGGAAAATCAAAACACATTTGAAAATACAGGCAGTTTCATTCACAATTATATAAAAGAGGACTTAAAAGGCGAGTTAAATAAGCTTAGAACCCGTTTTCCGCCCGAACCTAACGGTTATTTGCATATTGGTCACGCTAAAAGTATTTCCTTTAACTTTGGACTTGCGAAGCTTTATGGAGGGAAATGCAACCTTAGATTTGACGACACAAACCCGGTCAAGGAAGATGTGGAATATGTAAACTCCATTAAAGAAGATGTAAAATGGTTAGGGTTTGATTGGGAAGACAGGCTGTTTTTTGCATCAGATTATTTTGATAAATTCTTTGAATGTGCGGTCGAGCTTATAAAAAAAGACTTGGCGTTTGTTTGCGATTTAACAGCTGACGAAGTACGGGAATATCGTGGAACCCTTAATACTCCCGGTAAGGAAAGTCCATACCGCAGCAGGTCTATAGAGGAAAATCTTGATCTTTTTAACCGCATGAAAAGCGGTGAATTTCCGGATGGGGCAAGAACTTTACGAGCTAAAATTGACATGAGTTCACCAAATATAAATATGCGTGATCCGGTTATTTACAGAATTGCTCATGCGCATCATCATAATACCGGCGACAAATGGTGCATATATCCTATGTATGACTATGCGCATCCGCTGGAAGATGCTATTGAAGGAATTACTCATTCAATTTGTACTCTTGAATTTGAGGATCACCGTCCGTTTTATGACTGGGTTGTCAGTCGGTTTGATTTTGACCCACGCCCAAGACAAATTGAGTTTGCGAAATTTTTGCTCACGAACACGATACTTGGTAAAAGGTTTTTGAAAAGCCTAGTTGATTCAGGCGAAGTTGACGGTTGGGATGACCCACGGATGATGACGATTGCAGGGCTTAGAAGACGAGGGTACACACCGGAATCAATTCGTACTTGTTGTGAACAGACAGGGCTTTCAAAAGCGCATAGCGTTACGGATATAGCATTTTTAGAACATTGTCTCCGTGAAGATTTAAAGGCAAAATCAAAGGTGGTTATGGCAGTTCTAGACCCTATTAAGCTTGTTATCACGAACTATCCGGAAGATAAGGAAGAACTGCTTGAAGTTGAAAATAACCCGGAAAACCCTGAAATGGGTAAGCGGATGATTAGTTTTTCAAGAGAACTTTATATCGAGCGTGATGATTTTATGGAAGACGCCCCTGCTAAATTTTTCAGGTTAGCACCAGGCAAAGAAGTTCGGCTTAAAGGTGCATACTTCGTGCTTTGCACCGGTGTTGTTAAGGATGAAAACGGAAATATTACGGAAGTCCATTGCACTTATGACCCGGAAACAAAAAGCGGCTCTGGTTTTGAAGGGCGTAAAGTTAAGGGCACTATCCACTTTGTATCCGCAAAACATGCTGTTGCAGCAAAGGCGAATCTTTACGATTACCTAACAATAGATGACCCGGAAAGCCCTGATGGTTATAGAAAAAATAAAAATTCGCTTATTGAGATGAATAATTGTGTTGTTGAACCATCACTAACCGAAGCGACTATCACCGACAGATTCCAGTTTATAAGAAATGGTTATTTCTGCCTTGACAGCAAGGCGAATGGCGAACTTATTTTTAATAGGATTGTCGGGCTTAAAAGCAGTTATAAACCGGATAAATAAAAACATCATTATACTTTGACAAATCCTCATAAAAAAGATGTTTTCCTATCTTAAGTTATGGGGATTTTCTTTTTCAACCATATGGGGGGTGCAATATGCCAAATCTTAAAGCATTTTTAAGCCGCATACCAAGACCAACACTAATTCTAGGCATATGTTGGATTTTTATCTTGTTTTTTGGATTTATTTACGATTTGAGTTTGACTTCTCTGTTATCAAGTGCAATTCAACGGTTTGGCATGTGGGGTCTGTTCGTTCTTGCTATGGTTCCTACGATTAAAGCAGGGATTGGGCTTAATTTTGCTCTGCCTGTTGGGGTTTGCGCAGGGCATTTGGCTATGGTCATTCCTATGTATCTAGATCTCACAGGAGTTAGTTGGCTACTTGCTTCTGTTGGATTTGCGGTAGTTTTTGGTGTAATTGTGGGATATATTCTTGGCAAATTGATGAACGCCGTAAAGGGTTTTGAAACGATAGTAGGTATGTTTGCGGGCTTCGCTGCTACATTTGCGTTTTCTATGTTTTGGCTTGCCTCTAGCCTTCCCCAACGTTTAAGCAACATAGGGTGGGGCGTGATAGGACGCAGGAACTTCATAAGCCTAGCCCCTTACGAAGCTGATCGCATTACCGACAACTTCCTGAAATTCGAAATTCTAAGAAGTACCAATGAATATGGCGAACCTATAGGCGGGCTTGTTATCCCAACGGGAACATTACTAATCGTTTTCTCCGCCTGTTTATTAATGTGGCTGTTCTTCCGTTCAAAACTAGGCATTGCCATTTCAACGGCAGGTATGAACTCCGAGACTTCAAAAGCTTCAGACATAAATGTTGACAGAAGTAGAATTTTAGCAAGCATTATTTCCACCACGACTGTATCTATCGGTATTATCATCTACGCTCAAAGCTTCGGGTTTCTTCATCTCTATGAAGCACCGTTAATGATGGCATTTCCCGCTGTAGCCGCAATTTTAATCGGCGGTGCAAGTAAAAATAACGCAAAGATAATTCATGTAATTGCTGGAACGTTCATTTTGCAGGGCATATTTTCAAATGCACCTCCGTTATTAGGCAGGATTTTAGACGGCGCAGATATAACCGATGCAATACGAATGCTGATTCAAAACGGGATTATTTTGTATGCGTTGATTAGATATTGCAATAGACATGAGGAAGCAGCGAAAGTAGGAGAATCAACATGACTAGCTTAAAATCATTTCTAAGCAGGCTGCCAAAGGCGGCATTAATCTACGGCGCATGTTGGGTGTTAATTTTGATTCTTGGTGTTTTAAGCGGCATTTCTCTTGCTGATATGTTGTCAGATGCTCTGCGGAGGTTTGGTATGTGGGGGATTTTGGTTCTTTCTATGATTCCTACGATTAAGGCGGGGATTGGACCTAATTTTGCCTTGCCTGTTGGGGTTTGTTGTGGGCTTTTTGCGATGGTTAACACTATTGAGTTAAGATTCCCTGGATGGGGAGGAGCAACTAATCAATATGCTGCATGGATTGAGTTTTTAATTGCTTCAATAGGATCAGCATTATTTTTTGCTTTAGCCTTGGGATATATTGTAGGCATAGTGATGAATGCAGTTAAGGGATTTGAAATGGCAGTCGCCCTGCTCATAGGATTTGCAACCACGTTCTATTTCTCTATTATTTGGCTTACTCATTCGAATTCCTCTGCGTATCTCCATGTGTTTGGAAGTGGTCTCCGGAGCGTAATAAACCTGTCCCATTTCGGAGTTGATGGCATTTTTGACGATTCCCTAAGGTTCAGCTTAATTGGAGTTGAAATCAGAACAGGGACTCTATTTGTTGTACTAATCGCCTGTTTTTTTATGTGGCTGCTATTCCAGTCAAGAGCAGGGGCTTTCATCTCGTCTGGCACAAATGAAAGCCGAGTCGCTGCTTGCGTAATTTCTACGATCTTAGCCGCTTTTGGTACTATTGTTTACTCACAAGGTCTCATTCTGGCAGACATTGGCTTTAGTTCCAATATTCAAGATATAGGCTTTATTGTCTTGTATGATTCACCTTTAATGATGGCATTTCCCGCCGTCGCCGCTATTCTTATAGGCGGAGCAGGGATAAATAATGCAAAGATAATTCACGTAATCGTCGGAACACTGATCTTGCAAGGGCTAATCGCAAACGGAACTATGGTTTTTGATAATATGCTAGATATGACCAATGCCCGAGGATGGATTGTTATTGACAGTACTAACCATGCCATACTAATGTTAGCCCAAAATGCAATCATCCTATGCGCTTTAATAAAGTATTCTGTTGCGCCTCCAATTAAATAACGACTGGCCCAAATATACATTACGACCACATCCCCGGCATAGGGTCAATTTCCCCTGCTGTTTCTAAGCTGCAATTTCTGTTCTTAAAAAACTTACAGCTTCTACAGCCCATCTCTGCCATTTCCTGTATTTCTTGGCTTTGGTTTACGGCTTTGAATCTATCACAATCTTTGATTTTTTTTGTACTAAACATAATTTACCTCCTTGGCTATAGTGATGTTTTACTATAATTATCCCCGAAGGCAGGCAAAAAAATACAATAAAAAAAGCTATCGTAATTTAAGCACAAACGATAGCTTCTATAACTATTCAGTCAATCAAATTATTCAAAAAAGCCCAAAAGTCTTAAGTATATCCCCTTCGGAATCGTCCCATCCGTATTCCTTTATATTTATTATACCGTCTTCACCTACGACAACTCCTTCATTTTCAAGAAGTTTACGCTGTGCATTAACACCACCGAAGATAAACGACGGGGCTAAACCGCCAAAACGATTGACTACTCTATGGCATGGGATATTTTCTTGCTCGGGGTTTACATGAAGTGCGTATCCCACTGCTCGTGATGCTTTAGGGCTACCGCAAAGTCGGGCTATTTGCCCGTAGGTTGCAACCTTCCCTTTAGGGATTTGCTTCACCTGTTCGTATACTCTATCAAAAAAGGTCATGGTCTGTATGCTGAAAAAACAATATTACCGTTGCCGTCTTCACTGTATACAACATCTAGTATTTGGTCAAAAAACGAAAGTGGTACAAGAGTTTTTAGCGTTCCGCTTACAACTAATTGAGTAGGGGCGGACTCAAGCGATCTCGTTACGCCTCGTACTCTGTAATAGCTGTTCCTGTTTAAGATTACCGATGTTTCAAACTGATCTCTCGTTATGTTCCCTGTTCTGGTTACGGCGTTCCAAGCAACATCGTACCCCATAGCTTCGGCAACAAGTCTAAGCGGTATAAGGTTAAGATTATAAAAATCTTCTCGAATAACGAAGCTGTCTCGGTTGAGTATCATGTTTACAATAGAATCTGTTTCAAGCCTTACATTTTGCACGCCTAAATGAACAGGTGCTATTTCGCCTTCGTTAAACAGAAGGACTACGGAACTGCCATCCAAGTAAAAACTACGGCTATTGTCAATTCCGCTAAAGTTCACATTTGAGAAGTTGGGATTTTGGCTTATAGCATATTCAACAGCTTGTTGAGCTACTTGTAATGCATTTATGCCTAAACCGGATATATCTGAAAGCGATATAATTTCTTCGTTGTTTAAATCAACAGTAATCCCGAAAGTATTTTGTACAGGGCGGTTAACTGCTGATGATACACTTATAAGTATTGTAACGATATCTTCGCTTCTTCTAATAGAGTGTGAGAACACAAACGTTCTTGCTACAGGTCTTCTAACGCCGAAAACTTCCGTATTAAAAATTTCATCAATACGTTCGTTAATTTCGTCTTCAAGTAAAAGGTTTGAAGGGAATGAAACAACAGGCAGCTCGCCTATTGCTGTAAAACCAAGACCTCTTTCAGACACAGCCCTTCCTTCCACTGTAATGCGGCTGTTCCTTGCCGCAGAACGATTAACGTTTGCGTTTGCATCATAAGTAACGTGCGCCAAAATAAAGACACACGCAAGCGTCATAACCAGCAACCTATATGCTTTTTTCATAAACGCACCTCCTAATAAAAATGTACAGCTATTTCTTAACACTCAATCAGACATCAAAAGTCTAATATTTTTATACGACCTATTTTCGCACTTTTTTCTAAAAAATACAATTACAGAAATATTACATTTTTCAAATAAATTGACAAACACTATAGAGAAAGGTTATTATGTATTAGTGATAATGTAATAGTGTATTAAGGGGAGATATGTAGAATTATGAGAAAACTTGCTTGTTTAGTTCTTTCAATAGTATTTGCTTTTACAATGTTTGGAAATATTGAAATTGCGGCGGATGATCTTATCTCCGGAATTCCTACTGAAAATACTTTTACCGGGCGGCGTGAAGCTTCGGTTCTTATTTCAACACTTAACTTTAACGATGTTCCAAACGGTCATTGGGCTAATGAAGCTATAGTCCGCGGCGGTGCTTTTGGGATGATTTCAGGGGGGAGTACGTTCTCTCCTAACGCTTCGGTTTCTAATCAAGAGGCTTTAGCGTTTGTTATACGCCTAATGGGCGCAGAAAATGCCGCTAATCAGGCAAGAGTAACGCAGGCAGAAGAATTTGAAGGTTCCCCTATAGCAAATCTTTGGTCGCTTGGATATCTTAACCATGCAGCGGCTATCGGGCTTATAGATCAAGAAGATTTTGATGATGCTACAGTTGAGAACCAAGCATTTTTAAACCCACAATTCAGTTTTTTACGAGAAGCCCCTGCAACTAGAGAACAAGTTGTTTCTTGGCTTGTTCAAGGCATTAACATAATGACCCCCGGCACATTCCCGCTTACTGATAATATGACAGCAGTACGACAATTTAACGATTGGGGAAGCATAGGCGTTCCACATTTACAACACATGGAGGCAGCTGTTAGGGGTAACATTATATCCGGGACAAGCCCTACAACAATTGCACCACAAGCATCTTTAACAAGAGCACAAATGGCACAGCTTCTTACAAATGTTGACAGCATTTATTTTACAGCCGCCGGCATAGCAAGAGGAACAGGAACGGTCGGAGCAATAGTTGATACACAAACAACTGTTACAGGTGTGGACACACTTGTAAGGCAAATACAAGTCCGCAATGCGGCGGGGCTTAGGGATGATATAAATTATGAATTACAGCGCTCCGGTTCACCTCAATCCGGCATTACTGATGCTGTCGTGTTTAGAAACGGAAGAGTTGCAAGCTTAACAGCTCTTCAAGTTGGCGATCAAATTGAATATTTTTACAGAACTGAAGATAACGTATTGCTTTATGTTAATGTAGTAAGCGAACTTCAAACAAGATCTGTCCAAGGAACGCTTATGGAAGCAAACCTTGAAACAGGCGCAATAACAATTAGAGATGCAACGGGCAGAATTTTTGTTTACAATATGCAGGCGGCACTTTATGATCAAACAAGCGTCCGTGTTGACGGCAGATATATCCCGCTTGCTCAGCTTCCTATAGGCAGTCGAGTTGAATTAACACTGGCAAACAACATAGTAAGCGATATCAGATTTTTAGGTGCTCCTCAAGTAGTTTCCGAATTTAGAGGGATAGTGGTTGAAAACAACCCTGCTTTCGGTTATATAACTGTCCTTAGCAATGACGGCAACTTAGTAACTATGCAGTATGATGAACAAGATATGCGTGTGCTTAAACGTCAATATTTTGACGTAAATAATTTAATAGGTTATATCGCTGAGGTTTTCCCAAATTTCAGATTTAACCCGCTTGAATCACCGATAAGCGAAATTGAACCGGGAAACATTGTTTTTATAAGACCGGATCCTGAAAACCCGGATCGTATAGCGTTTATAAGTGCCGCAACGAATTATACAACAAGATTTGCTCGTATTGTGCAAATAAACAGGAACGGATTAACAACTTCAATAACCGTTGAATATGAAAACAGACAAATAGCTTTCTTTGATGTAGCAACCGAGATATTAGTTTTAAGAGACGGACGAGCTATGTCTATGGATCAAGTGCAAGTAGGCGACAGAGCAAGACTACTTATAAACCAAGCTCAAATTGAACCCGGGCATATTTGGGAATCTATAAGACAAATTCAAATAGAAACAAGCGGGCATTTAATAACAGATGTCGTAAAAGGCCGCTTCCTTGGAATAGACCCGATACAAAGGCAAATGCAAATTGAACATGCAGAAATTTTAACGCCTGGCGGTTGGAGAGATCATCGTAACGTGCGAAGCCTTAGCCTTGCGGGTAATGATATTGAATATTTTCTTGACGGACGAAGAGTGTCACTTGATTTTGTAACAACAAACCTACGGCGTATGGATGGTGATGTTTACATTGCGCTTGAAGGCAACTTCGCAGGCGACAGAGTTCGTAAAGTATCGTTTAGAACCGGAAGAGAAGAACTTTTACCGTCTGATACAGTTATGTCAGCAGATGGCGGAGGGACTTTCCATATAATAGGCAATAACGGTGGAATTTCAACAGATGCAGGTTCAATAGTAGTGCGAAACGGCAGACTTGTGTCCGGCAATGACATACTTCCGTTTGACCATGTAGGCGTTGTATTAAACGGTCAATCCAGAGCTGCTGTTGTCAATATCGGTCCTGCACCGGATGTTTCTTTAGTTAACATCGCAAGGGTAAGAATACAGTCGGTTAATGAAGGCAGAAGCTTTACAACAACAGCACTTTCATTATTAACCGGAAGCGATTGGGTTTATTCCCCAATCCAAAGAGAATTTACAATAGGGCATGATACGCTGTTCATAAGCGAAGATGGTCCGTTTGGAATGGATCAATTCCTTGGATTTACCGAAAACAACGTTATTAACAACACTTACTACGTTGTATTTGAAGGTTCAAGAGCAACAATGGTCGTTGCCGCACCGTTTGCAACAAGAATGGTAAGAGGAACGATATTCGAAAATAACGAAGCAAGCCTTCAAATAAGAGATGTAAGATTTTATGAGGAAGCAACCGGAAGATGGCTGCCTGTCAGCCATACAAACAATACCGGTATTATAAACATCCCAACAAACGGTATAATAGCTAGACATAACCAAACAGTTCATTCCAGAGATCTTCGTGTTGGAGATCAAATCAAAGTGTTCACTGATACTCTACCGTCTATGAATCCCGGGTTTGAGATTGACGGATATATTATCATTCACGAGAGATAAAGTGGGGGATTGTTATGAACATTATTTATAAAACTGTTATAGCTTTGAAAGAAGATATACAGGAAGATAAATTAATCCGAATAAGAAAGCTTATAAAAAAGCAATTTGTTAACAATGCGGGCAGCGTTCTGAACAAGAAAATTGATGATAGTTCACGCTTAGAGTTTGAAGGCGAAGAGAATGATTATTGGTGTTTACAAGTAGGCATGTCGCAGATTCGCAAGACGGAAGAGCTTATGGATTACATTACAGAGATTAACTGGTTTGATGATAGCAATCCCGGAAAATAACTAGCAATGTGTAGGAGGAAAGAGAAATGAAAAAATTCTTTAAAATGGCAATCTTCATGACACTTATCTTTGTGTTTTTAGCACAAACGATTACTGTTTATGCAAGAATGGGCGGTATGGGCTTTTTCGGTGGCATAAGCCAAGGTGTTCGCCTTCCGAAAACTACAGAGACGATTATCGCAAATGCGGCAGGAAGAGGTACTGCGGCACAGGTTACTACTCTTCAATATAAAGAAGTAGTATTCCTTACCGGAACTCCGACGACGTTTGTCGGTACGATTGAGGTGCGTCATGGTCAAATTCCTGCGGGGCAGAATTTTGGAACTTTTCAAGAAACGTATACAATCAGACCAAGCTCGTTAACTAATCCAAGCGATGCAATAATCAACAGGCAAATCGTTTTTAACGTTAATTTCCGTGTGCATGGGTCTCAGATTATAAAGGACTATCAAGTTGCAAGATGGACAGAAACTATAACAGTCGGCGGAACAACTTTCACGCTTGACCCGTTACAGTCACATTTTGGGCTTTCAATAATTATGGATAATGCACCCGGCGTAACATATTATAAAGGGAATGTATCACAAAGATCGGTTTATGTAATGGGAAGCGGCGAGAATTCAAGCGTTGTTATAAACGAGACTATATCTGCATTTTATGGATATAATTCAGCATGGTCAGCAACGGAAACTCATAGGGTAAACGGTACTGTTATAACTGATGGTTGGCAAATGACATATCAAGTCCGCCCAAGCGTATCTGTTAATAAAGAGCTGCAATATTCACGCAACGAACCTCAAGCGATAAGTTTTGCCGGTAACTACAGGGAACTGCTGCAAAGCCAAAGCGGGCTTAGATATGACATAATATCACAGCCTCGGCAATTTCATAATGTTCCAAGAAGCGGCGGGGTTTCAATTGCATCACATAATTCCTTTGAACAGCTTCCTGCGCCGAACGTTGAATTTTTAAGAGGACATCCCGCACAGTCTGATATTGAAAGATTGTTCGCAATGAATATTGTAAGGGGTGAACCAAGACATTTCAGACCTGAACAAGCGATAACAAGAGGTCAGTTTGTTGCCGCTGTTTCAAGAGCTATTAAGCTTCCGATAGAACAGCCGCAGCAGCCGGTTAGAGGCCGAGGCGCACCATCGCTTAATATCGTATTCCCGGATGTTCAACCAAACAGACCGGAATATCAGTATATTATGGCAGCATACAGAGCAGGGCTTGCCGTCGGGCGAACCGGCGGAAATTTCTTTGCTGATTCAACAATCGAACGGCAAGAAGCAATCGTTATCCTTCTTAGGACTTTAGGGCTTGAAAATCTAGCTCTTGATCCAACGCCGCAAACAGTTTTCACTGATGATGCGCAAGTTGCATCATGGGCAAGAAGGGAGCTTGCGGCGGCGGAGCGAATCGGTCTTATAACTGCCGATGAAAACGGAAGAATTCATCCTAGAACAGTTGTTTCAAACGCTGAAGCGGCAGCGCTCATAAATAGGCTTATTGAATACATGAGAGTTGATCTTGCAAGAGATTATGTTAACATTGTAAATTTTGGAGATTAATATAAACATTGTATGGTAAAAACAGCAGTAGGCATCGGATGCTTACTGCTGTTTTTTATTGGTATTATATCGTCTTAGGCGGTCTTGGACCTAAAAACTGAAAATAGTCAGTTTTTATCATCCCGTTAAACAGCTTGCGTTTAGCATCTGCTCTTTTTTCATATAACCGTTCAAATTCTTCGTATGAAGTTAGCACATAAACTGACCAAGTATCATCTGCGCTCATCGTTTTACCGATTTGCCTATAAAGTGCTTCGACCGTAACCGCCTTACCGATACGTTCGCCATAAGGCGGGTTACAAATTGCAATGCCGTAATTTCCGGGCAGGGTTACATCTTTAAGATCCTTTACATCAAAGGTTATACAGTCTGCAACGCCTGCTCTTTTTGCATTATGCATTGCTAAGACGCCTGCTCTTCCGTCGATATCTGAGCCATAAATTTGAATTTTTGTACTCTTGTCGATAGAGTCCTTTGCCTTTTCACGAGCTGTTTTCCAGATGTTTTTATCAATTTGATCCCATGTTTCTGAGACAAATCTTCGCTTAATTCCCGGGGCAATATTTCTTGCCATAAGTGCCGCTTCAATAGGGATAGTCCCCGAACCGCACATTGGGTCAAGTAAAATTCGATCTTTTCTAAAATAGCTGAGTTCAATAAGTGCCGCCGCAAGCGTTTCTTTAATTGGTGCCTCGGCGTGATGTTCACGATAACCTCGCTTGTGAAGACCGGGACCTGTTGTGTCAATCGTCAGCGTGACTTTATCTCTTAAAAGCCCAACTTGGATTTTATATTCCGGGCCGGTTTCTTCAAACCAGTCCACATGATATGTCTTTTTAAGCCGTTCGACAACAGCTTTTTTAACAATCGCCTGGCAGTCTGAAACGCTGAAAAGCTTCGACTTAACAGACTTCCCTGTAACCGTGAACTTTGCATCCTTTGTAATCCATTTCTCCCAGGCTAACGCTTTTGTGCCCTCAAAAAGTTCATCAAAAGTAAGTGCAGTGAACTCCCCAACATTTAACAGAACACGGTCTGCACAGCGAAGCCAAAGATTAGCTTCGGCTATAGCCGCCAAATCTCCTGAAAAATCAATGCGTCCGTCAGAAACAGATGTTATTTCATAGCCTAGTTTTGTTACTTCTCGTTTAACGCTTGCTTCCAACCCAAAGGTTGACGTTGCAATATAGTTTAATTTTTCCATTTTCTATCCAATCTCACTAACATCAATATATTTGTGACCAAAATTTTCAATAAACTCTTTACGCCCTTTAAGGTTGTCGCCGAGAAGCGTATCAAACATCTCTTGCGTACTAGCCGCATCATCCGGCAAAACCTGTACAAGTTTACGAGTTTTGGGGTTCATTGTCGTCTGCCACATCATTTCCGGTTCGTTTTCGCCAAGGCCTTTTGAACGCTGTATTTTGTACTTGCCTTTAAGTTTTGACACTATCGAATTTTTTTCGCTGTCGCTGTAAGCAAAAAATGTTTCTTTGCCTGATGTAATTTCATAAAGCGGTGACTCAGCTATGAACACTTTCTTTTTTTCAATAAGCGAAGGCACAAGGCGGTAAAGCATTGTAAGAATCAGCGTTCTTATTTGAAAGCCGTCAACATCCGCATCTGTACAAATAATTACTTTGCTCCAACGCAAATTGTTTATATCAAAGGAGTTAAGCTCTTTTTGCTGACGTGACCTAACTTCAACACCGCATCCCAAAACTTTTAAAAGGTCTGTTATTATTTCGTTTTGAAAAATTTTATCGTAGTCGGCTTTAAGGCAGTTAAGAATTTTGCCTCGGACGGGTATAATTGCCTGAAACTCAGCATCTCTGCCCATTTTGCATGAACCAAGAGCAGAATCCCCCTCTACGATATAAATTTCCCGCCGATTAATATCTTTACTGCGGCAGTTTACAAATTTTTCAATGCGGTTATTAATGTCGATTGTTCCTGTCAATTTTTTCTTAATATTGATCCGTGTTTTTTCCGCTGTTTCACGGCTTCGGCGATTAACAAGGATCTGTGCCGCTATTTTATCCGCTTCAGCTTTGTTTTCAATAAAGTAAATTTCAAGTCTTTTGCGCAAAAATTCTGTCATAGAATCTTGAATAAACTTGTTTGTAATAGATTTTTTCGTTTGATTTTCATAGCTTGTAACAGTTGAAAACGAGTTTGAAATCAAAACAAGGCTATCCTCAATATCCGCATATGTAATCTTTTTTTCGTCCTTTTTGTATAACCCGCCGTTTTTTAAATAACTGTCTATCGCACCGACAAAGGCAGAGCGAACGGCTTTATCCGGCGAACCGCCGTATTCCAAAAAGCTTGAATTATGGTAATATTCGGTTGCACATTCATAGTTTGAAAAGCAAAATGCAAGCGACATTTTAAATTTATATTCAGGCTTGTCTTCCCTATCACGACCTCTTGCTTCATGTGTAAAAAAAGCAGGGACTGTTAAAGATTTTTCGCCGGCAAGTTCATTTATGTAGTCCATAATCCCATTTTGATAGCTAAATTCGTATTTTTCTTTGCTTTCTTCATCATAAAGAGTAAAGAGCAGCCCGGCATTTACAATTGCTTGTCTTTTAAGAACATCCATAAAGTAGCTGAGAGATATAGCGTTATCAGTAAAAACATCTTTATCCGGTCGCCATTTAATAGTAGTGCCTGTTTTACGATTGTCGGTGGGTGTTTTTTTCATTCCTCCGACATTTTCACCTTTTTCAAAACGCAATAAATGTTCAAATCCGTCTCTTATAACCGAGACATCCATAAATTCTGATGAATATTGAGTTGCACAAAGCCCCAAACCATTAAGCCCTAAGCTGAAGGAATAATTTTCTTCTTCGTTATTGGCAAACTTGCCTCCGGCATATAGCTCGCAAAAAACAAGTTCCCAGTTGTACCTGCCTTCGGCCTCATTATAATCGCACGGGATTCCCCTAGCGTAATCTTTTATTGTTATCGAATTATCAAAATGACGAATTATTTCGATTTTGCTTCCGAACCCTTCACGAGCTTCATCAATACTGTTTGATAAAATCTCAAAAAAAGAATGCTGGCATCCTTCAATTCCATCTGAACCAAATATAACAGAAGGGCGCTTTCGCACCCTGTCTGCTCCCTTTAGTGAGGTAATGCTTTCGTTATCATAAATTTTTCTGGTCTTCATTAATATCCTCTAAAACTTTCCAAAATCTTGTTTATCATATATGTGGCTAAAGTCCGGTGCGGCGGCTTTCGACCCTTTAATCCCTGTGTTATTATTTGAACTGCCGTTAATCACCGCTTTTTGAGTTGTATCCAAGGGTTTCGCCGGAATTGGTTTTGCTGTAGCGGAAACAGGCTTTGGCACAGTCGATACCGCAGCAGGAGCATCATTCGTAGAACCGTCAGAGACTATATGCGAATCCAAATCAGCATGTATTTCTTTTAAAAGTGCTTCATGTGAAGCCGGAACGCTATTTTTTGCAACAGAAAATTCATCTGACGATTTTGTTTGCGGCAGGTCAGTTTCTTTTATCACTGCCGTAACAGGTGCTTCTTTTTTAATTGGTGTAATAGGCTTAGGAATGTCTTGTTTCGGTTGTATCGGTGGTGTATTAACATTCGGGCGTGCAATCGGTTTTGGCGGCTGTGAATGTGCTGTTGCTCTTTTAGTAGGTTCAACCTTAGGGCTCTTAGCTAAATTCACGATATCAATCTCTTTTGTTTCATGTTGCAATGATTTCCTTGCAGCATCTTTCCTAATTTTAACCGAGGACATCATTCTCTTAAATATTTCAGTTTGAGAATTAAGTGATTCGGCGGCGATGGCTGTCCTTTCTGATACTGTTGAGTTATTTTTTGCAATTTCAGAAATTTTCTCAACGCCAACGGAAATTTGTTTTACAGCAGATTCCTGCCCTTCTGAAGAAGCGGCGACACCGTTTATTAGCGTCGATATTTCAATAACTTGCTCAATTATTTCGCTAAGAGTGCTTGCGGTTTGATTGGCAATTTTTGTTCCTTCTGCTGCTTTTTCAATAGAACCAGCAATAAGATTTCCTGTTTCTTTTGCAGCATTTTGGCTTCTGTTTGCAAGATTTCTTACCTCTTCTGCGACTACAGCAAAGCCTTTTCCGTGCTGACCTGCCCTAGCGGCTTCAACAGCGGCGTTAAGCGCAAGTAAATTAGTTTGAAAAGCTATATCGTCAATAACTTTGATAACCTTAGAAATACTTGATGCGGCGACGTTAATATCTTCAATTGCCTTTTGCATCTCTTTAAGCTCAACCTCGCCAAGGGCAGCTTTTTCCTGTGTTTTTTGCGTTAAATTGTTTGCTGTTGCGGCAGTTTTAGAATTTTCATGGGCATGAGCACCTATATCAGCAAGGTTTTGAATAAGAGCATCAACCTCAGTCCCCTGTTGGGAAGAACCTTCTTCAAGCGCACGGCTTGAACTAGCGATATCATGTGCGTTTCCATACATACTGTCCGCAGAGCTGCTTATTTCCGCCAAAAGTTCATTTACAATATTTGCAAATGAATTTATTGATGTTTTAATAACCTCATAGTCACCGGCAAAATTGTCTGTAATTTCGGCAGTGAAGTTTTTGTTGCTAAGTTCGCCCAGGACTCTGGTTATTTCTTTCAGATAGGCGTTGTTTTGCCCCATGTGACTTTCAATAGATTTCTTTAAGTTTCCAAAATCACCTTTGTAATTGCGAGCAAGAGATGAATGCATATTTCCTTCTGACATTTTTTCAAACAAATCGGTTACATCTTGAATAGGCAGCATAAATTCTTCAACGAGCAAATTAACGCTGCTTGCTAAATCTGCCCAGCTTCCTTGGTATTTAGACGTATCAATACGCACGCCGAGCTTACCGGAGCTTACTGATTCCAAAAGATTATTTATATCGCTTTTAATTTCTAATACATCACGTTTTAAGATCGCAAATGAATCATTTATAGATCTATCGGGAAATTTTCCAACTTCTATATTGAAATTACCCTTTGCATATGAATTTAAACATCTTGTTATTTCAGGAGCGTCAATGTCTAAAGCAGGATTAGTCTCAACATTTTTAACTTCGCTTACAACTTCAATGCTATCCGACAGATGTTTAAATTTATGCTCAACTCCTCCTGCTACCAAAGAGCCAAGTGCAAAAATTATAGTCGTCATTACTATGAGCATTATAAGAGCTAAAATGGAAGAAGTTATGATATATACAATAATCCCCGCTAAAAGTGTTAAAAAAGAAAGCCCCGCAAAAACTTTAATAAGTTGTGATTTCAGGTTTTGACCCGTATTTTCTATATTGTTATCCCCTATATTTCTCATATATAGCCCGCTCCTTGATTAGAGTGTGTCGTCGATTTTTTCAATTATACTTTATTATACTCAAACTTACAAGTTTAATTAATGAGGTCTCTAGGGTGTGTTGCCACTACCCTTGCAATACAATGTACAACACGCCTGAA
>Ga0131853_10000676_pt1 | contig 61372 bp, 48 predicted proteins | sample TergutLab28metaG_FD_92764 | JGI IMG/M metagenome (GOLD analysis project Ga0131853, IMG submission 92764) | Labiotermes labralis P1 segment gut microbial communities from Petit-Saut dam, French Guiana - Lab288 P1 (version 2) (version 2) | ecosystem: Host-associated > Arthropoda: Insects >...
ATGTGTGCTTAGTATAAAAGGAGGGTTTTATTGGACTGATGCAGGTAAAAATAAAATTCACCTGATGTAAAATTTGAATGGAGTTTGTTGTTTTATTTCGGAGATGTGATATGTAGACGGACATAGGCCACTTTCTTCTTATGGGTTCGGTTTTGCGAGATATATGCAAGCCACACATGAAGATGACTAGTTTAGAATAAAAGACCAAGACAATGTTCCTTGCTCTTCTGCAGAAATGTGTTGCAGCATTACAAACTGAGGGAGTAAGAACCAACTGCTTTCAGTTCCAAGTAGGTGGCTTTGTATGTCGTCCGTCATGCTTCTTTTCCGGAAAGAAGCTGCTGCTTTTTGTACCGCCAATGTGTCCCTTTCATCGAAATGCATGCAGTAGACACCAGGAGGCAGACAAGAAAGACATTCTTGCGAAACGGGCATCAGCTGGTGCTTTCTTGTTACATCACCTGGGAGTAAGACCTACTGAGAATAGCATACTAGTATTGTTGCTTTGTTCACCAGGTGGCACTGAAGAGGTGTTACTGCTGCTGGTTGGATCTTCCAAATAAGACCATAGACACTATTGTATGGTTATATTTTCTCGGAAGGGGAATGATTTGCTGGGCCGTTCATCTTCGGTATCCTTTTTATTATATCGTCTTAAAGCAAAACAGATGTAGTTGCATTTAGTTTCTGAAGCGTGTACGAACAGCATGTATTGACAGTTCTAGCACTAGTGTATTATCAGCCCGTCCAGCATTAAGAATGAGTATTAAATATGTAAACGGGCACCATGAATACATATTAGCAGTTCTGGCGCCAGAAAAAAAAAGACGGTGTACTTTTTGTTCCTGTGTACGTCATGAAGGCATATAGGTGAATGGAGGCATAGCTCCATTCATTCTTAATCTCAGTGCTGTATCGGGGTTAGCGGTAAACTTCACGTCCCGGTGCTTTGAAAAAAACTCCCACCCACTGAATGTGAAGCTGGATCTGGCCCAGAGCCGGCGTGGCTCTTGTGGATAAGAGAGAAATATCTTGCCTTTGCTTGGAATCGAACCACGATTCCTCAATTGACAAGCCGTAGCCTGGTCGCTGTACCGATTGAGCTGTTCCGGCCCACATTGTTAGGCGAATTTAATTTTGCCTCCTATTGATTCAGTATACTACCCACTTTAGGATTTGCAACTTTTGAATTATTTTTCGTTGTCGCACATGTTTAAGGAAATGCGGGGAAATGTAATAATGAGCTTTGTTAGAGCAGGATTACATCCACAAAGGGCCGTCACTTTGCATGACAACCTTCAGCGCCAGTCTCACAAATCTGTTAGCGTCTGCTACGTAAGCAGACCAATACTGGCACCTCCACTGCTCTGACTGCAGAAACACACTGATCTACGCGCACACAAATTCGCGCACTTTCCCTGCTTGTGACATCAGCCTAGTCACGCCAGTGTTACCTGCGCCTGAAGCTGGAAACTTTGTGGAATTACGCCTAGCGTACCAGTATAATTTGTGACGTAAGTGTATCATCCGTACAGTTAATTAACACTGCAACAAATGTGCATATACAGTAAATGATCAAGAACAACGTCTGATGCAGAGAGACCGTTTGGAAAATGTGCGTTGTACACTTTGCAGAATATATGGTCACTTCAAAAACCCTGGCAGCCAAGATAGCACGGTACGTTGAGTGATTATGGTGTGGGGTGGAGGACAGAGGACTTGTGTTTCGATTCCTTGCGGGGAAACGCATTTTTCTCTTCTCAAAAAAATACGTGCTGATCAACCTTAATGACCAAGCAGGCTCCTGTTCAGGGGATACCAAAGGTTTCTCGGGATAGCGTAGTCGGTATAGAGACTAGACTATGGGTTACACGATCCAGGATTCGAATCCCAGCTAGGGGTAGGAATTTTATCTCTTCTCCTAAGCTTCCAGCCCGGGTCTGGGAGCAGTCCGGATTGGCTCTGAGACAACCCAGCCTCATATTCAACGGATACCGGGGGTATTTCCCGAGGATAAAACGGCCAGGACGTGAAGCTGACAATTCACTTTCACTAGGGCCGAAGTAAAGAATGAGTGGAGCTGTACCTCTACTGTCCCTATATGCCTTCATGGCGTGCACAGTGACTTTACCTTTGTCTTTTACTATGGCGTCTTTCCCCAGGGGCAAAGTGACAGGGGCGCACAGCTGACTCACTGTCTTCACCCTGCTCATATGCCTTCGTGGCCTGTACATGGAAAAGTTTACTTTTATTTGAAAAAATCCTCGTCTGTCTCTGTGTGCCTCTCCCAGAACTAAGCATCCGTGCATCCGGATGTCGTGACAACGCTTTCCGTTAGCATCAGGTCGGCAAGAGTGCTAAGTTCTTGGCTCATCATGCATATAGAAAGATCTTTTGACTTGGTTTGCACCTTCTTGACCCTTTTGTGACGTGATGCTCACGTGTTATTGTGGCCACCTGCATTTTTACGTGTGTCTTTCCTTTTGCTGCAACGTTCAGTACGTTGTCTGTTTGTACAGTTGAGTTCGTGGGGCGGCGATGTTGCCAGGAGCTGTACGAAATCACTCTGAAATGGAGCACGCCTTCCAATTCTTATTTTGTTGAACGAAATGAATAAAATGAACGGGTAACGGGGAAGTCTCTTCAATTAATTTGTCCGCATGAATCTTCTTGGTACGGGGCTACGGGCTGGACGGTCCGGGGATGGAATCCTAGTGGGGGCGAGATTTCCGCACCCATCCAGACCGTTTCTCGGGACAACCAGCTTCCTATACAATGGGTACTAGGTCTCTTTCATGGTAGTAAAGCAGCCGGAGCGTGGCGTTGATCACCCAATCAGCGTCGAGGTTAAAGAAAGCGTACAGCTATACATATACTCCCCCTTCTGGGCCTTCGTGGTCTGTTACAGGGTGAGCTTTACCTTTTACTTATCTTTTTGGTAATTAGTGAATGTATTCTGAGTTGGCTAAAGCAATGCGGGTCCATTAATTCGTTAGTGGCTTATATAGTGACTATGTCAGTATCAGGCCTATAGACTGTGTAATATCGATAGTAGACGAACAGATGAAGGAGTATGGACATGGAAAAATAGTTGCATGATAATTGACAGGGGAAAACCGAAGTATCCGGAGAAAAATCTATCTCAATGCAAATTCGACCACCATAAATCCCACATGAACTGCCCTAGGATCGAAATCGGACTCCCACAATCAGAAGCCGGCGGCAGGAGGACATCTCGACTGTTGTGCTCCGTGTGTTACTGCCATCGCAAGGCGGCAGGGGGACATCTCGAGTGTAGTGCGTCGGGTGTTAATGGCATCGCAAGGCGGCAGGGGGACATCTCGACGGTAGTGAGTCGGGTGTTACTGGCATCGCAAGGGGCCATGGAGACATCTCGACTGTAGTGTGTCGGGTGTTACTGGCATCGCAAGGCGGCAGAGGGACATCTCGACTGTAGTGCGTCGGGTGTTATTAGCATCGCAAGGGGGCGGGGGGGCATCTCAACTGTAGTGCGTCGGGTGTTATTAGCACCGCAAGGCGGCAGAGAGACATCTCCACTGTAGGGCGTCGGGTGTTATTGGCATCGCAAGGCGGCAGGGGGACATCTCGACTGTAGTGAGTCGGGTGTTACTGGCATCGCAAGGCGGCAGGGCGACATCTAGACTAGTGTGTCGGGTGTTATTGGCATCGCACTGCGGCAGGGGGATATCTCGCCTGTAGTGCGTCGGGTGTTACTGGCATTGCAAGGGGGCAGGGGGACATCTCGACTGTAGTGAGTCGGGTGTTACTGGCATCGCAAGGCGGCAGGGCGACATCTAGACTCTAGTGTGTCGGGTGTTATTGGCATCGCACTGCGGCAGGGGGATATCTCGCCTGTAGTGCGTCGGATGTTACTGACATCGCAAGGCGGCAGGGGGACATCTCAACTGTAGTGTGTCGGGTGTTACTGGCATCGCAAGGCGGCAGGGGGACATATCGACTGTAGTGTGTCGGGTTTTCCTGACATCGCATGGCAGCAGGGGGACATCTCGACTGTAGTGCGTCGGGTGTTATTAGCACCGCAAGGCGGCAGAGAGCCATCTCCACTGTAGGGCGTCGGGTGTTATTGGCATCGCAAGGCGGCACGGGGACATCTCGACTGTAGTGCGTCTGGTGTTATTAGCATCGCAATGCGGCAGGGGGACATCTCGACTGTAGTGCGTCGGGTGTTACTGGCGTCGCAAGGCGACAGGGGGACAACTCGACGTTAGTGCGTCGGGTGTTATTAGCATCGCAAGGTAGCAGGGGAACATCTCGACTGTAGTGCATCGGGTGTTATTGGTATCGCAAGGCGGCAGAGGGATATCTCGACTGTAGTGCGTCGTGTGTTATTGGTATCGCAAGGCGGCCGGGGGACAACTGGACTGTAGTGCGTCGGGTGTTACTGGCTTCGCAAGGCGGCAGGGGGACATCTCGACTGTAGTGCGTCGGGTGTTATTAGCATCGTAAGGGGGCAGGTGGACATCCTGATTGTAGTGCGTCGGGTGTTCCTGGCATCGAAAGGCGGCAGGGGTCATCTTGACTGTAGTGCGTCGGGTGTTATTAGCATCGCAAGGGGGCAAGGGGACGTCTGGACTGTAATGCGTCGGGTGTTACTGGCATCGCAATGCGGCAGAGGGGCCATCTCGATTGTAGTGCGTCGGGTGTTACTGGCATCGCTAGGCGGAAGAGGGACATCTTGAATATAGTGCGTCGGGTGTTATTAGCATCGTAAGGGGGCAGGGGGACATCAAGACTGTAGTGCGTCGGGTGTTATTATCATTGCAAGGGGGCAAGGGGACATCTCGATTGTAGTGCGTCGGTTGTTACTGACATCGCAAGGCGGTACGGGGGACATCTGGACTCTAGTGCGTTGGGTGTTACTGGCATCGCAATGAGGTAGGGGGACATCTCGACTGAAGTGCGTCGTGTGTTACTGGCTTCGCAATTCAATGCCATTGTTTTTCATCAACGAAACTGAAATATTTTTAAATTCTGTAGAATAAATGCGTAATATTAACAAACATTTAATATGTGTAATGCAGACTAATAAGATGTGTAACTAAGGCACTGTAATTTCGAAATCATCACTTAAATTCTAAGTCCCAGTTTCGCACATTCAATGTACTGGTGGTGTATTTCAAATTTTGTTTAATTTTCATTACTTTTTAATAGAATAAAGGAAGACATAGAGAAAGGAACGAGAAGAAACCTACGCTAACTGGTAGCTAAAGAAAAAAATTTATGAGGCAAAGTGGGAATCTGGGTAAAAGAATAAATAAATTAATGAATAGAGCGTGAGAAGAGGGAAGAAGTGGTGAATGAACGACTTCTAACACTCTGAAGAATGACAAAACGTGAAAAATGTTTTCCTGGCCAGTGCTTCCCAATATCCGAAGTTTTACAATCTTCTCGCGCTTGTCCTTCTGATAAGATTAATATGAAGACGAAGATGAGTACAGTACATTGGTGGATTGATAATTATAGGGGAATACGGAAGTACTGGAAGACAAACCTGTTCCAGTGATCCTTTGTCTATCACAGACATTTCACGGACTTGTCGGGCATCGGACCCGGGCGACATTGGTCTAAATCAAGTATAAAATTTAAATTCGTACCTCACAGAGAACACAGACAATTTCCATTAGAAAGACCAACCGAGTAATATTGCTTAGGGAACTAATCGCCGTTCCGTGGTTTCAGTCTTCTGCTGCCTTGTAAATGAGGGTTTCACTCTTCTAGGATGTTACGCAGCGTAGATTGTTAAGTATATACCGACGTTTCGGGACCGATAGATTTTCCTGAAACGTCTGTAACTAACTACTTATCTACGCTGCTTAACGTCCAGAAGAGTGACGATCTCATAATCGCTGTGTGTTGTGAGAGTCGTAAGGAAAAGAAAGGGGTAAACTGTAGAGTTTTTACATGTTACAGCAGGTGGCCCGTATAGTTACCACCGGGCGTCAAAGGGTTGATATCGTCCCATACATTATTTTCGGTGGGGGAAGGGAGACTGAACTGGTCAGCCCGCCTGTAATATGGCCCTGCGTGTGGTATTATGCCCATATGCAGTAGAATGGCGGATCACACAGCAGTCTGGACACATGGCAAGGCAAGGTCTGCCTTGCCATGTGTCCAGGAGGCTGAAAGTTAGGTTCACAGCCGGCAGATGACCCGGAAAGGGAAATTAGAGTAGGCAGAACTGCTTCCGTCAGCTGGACTTCCCCAACTCAGCGCGTTAGACACTTTTTGCCAGAAGCTTACGACGCGTCTAGATGCTGCCAAACGAGAGACAAGACACCATTATTTGTGACGGGCACATCGAAACGTCTTACTGGGCTGTACTTGTGATGGGCACATCGAAATCTCTTAAAAGGTAAAGTTCACCCTAGAACAGGCCACGAAGGCCCAGAGGTGGAGTAGATGTATAGCTATACTCTTCCTTTAACTTCGGCGCTACATGGGGGTGGGTGGTCAGCGCCACGCCCCGGCCGCTTTACCCCCGGGAAAGATCCGGTGTCTATTATATAGGAGACTGGGTGGGCCCCAGGGCCGGTCTGGACGGGTGCGGAAACTCTCAACCCCACCGGAATTCGATCCCCGGACCGTCCAGCGCTAAGGGAGTCGCTATACCGACTGCGCTATCCCGGCCCACATCGAAATCTCTTACTGGGCTGTGTTTGTGATGGGCACATCGAAACGTGTGACTGGGGCGGTTTAAGTTCCTGAACCCGCTCTAAAGTTGAGGCCAGGTTTTGTACACGGTAGCATACACAGTCTCAGTTCTTAACATTTTAAAGCACAGTAGTTACTATACAGGATGTATCTGAATTTTGGGGAGTCTTGCATGAAAAAAACTCTTGCGCCCTTCATCTTTAAGTTATTTTAAAGGAGAAAGACAAAAAGAATGAAGTTTAAATTTATCCACAGGAAATTTCATTATTTGACGCTGCGTATATTGCTGTATAGTTTGCGGCGTTTCGGAGAATCTTGTTGCCTCCATATTTAGGATTCAGTATGTCTGAGAAGAAATTTTGTTGCAGTTAATAGGGCATACTATAAATTCCAATCAGTTATTAATTACACCACGACAAAAAAAAAGTGCGATGGCCGGGAATCGAACCCGGATCAACTGCTTGGAAGGCAACTATGCTCACCATTACACCACCATCGCTGCGCGAGCTAAGTTCACTGTGCAACAAGGTAAGTAGCAACAACCTCCACGTTCTCCGTGTTGGAATAGCTATCTAGGAAGTGTAAGTCTATGTAGCTATGTCAGCGACCAATGGGCTGGTTTGAGACAGTTGCCTTTATTAGTACGCAGCAGTGCAAACTGGGTCACGAATATGTTGCTATGGTCATTAACGACACGATGATCATGATGATATCGATGGTAATTCAGTGGGTGTTTATTAACGTGCAGGCTTAACAGCACAAGTACCTGTTACACAGCTAGCACAAAGACGTAAATGAAACACAAAAGGAGTACAAATATACAAAAACAAAACTAAAATAATATGGTAAGAAAAGGCAGTATTAAAAAGTTAAAGCCCCAAACCCCGAAAAAAAAAACATAGATGACATGATATAAAAATGTCGCAAATGAGCGCCGAATCTGTTTTAAAGATGTAATCGTTTGACCAAAGATAGCGACATATTTGCTGACAAAGTTAGGAGCCGAAACACATCTAGCAGAGGGAGAATTTTGTACGTAGCGGTAAAGAAGGTGTTTCTAAAATTACGAGGAAGAACTCGAGTAACAGTAATATCTAAAGAAGCGGGCAACATTCTACACACAAATAAACGGAAATAAACTATATTGCGTCAAGAGTGAGTCTTCTATTCTGCTTTAGAAATTCAAGAAAATCCTTGTAACACAATTGTAATACTATTGACGACAACGACGACAACAACAACATCACGAACGTGCATACGTCAATCAGCATCGTGGATAGGCGACGGGCTGCATAATCCACGAATCGTGTGTCGATCGATTATCGGTAGAGGCAAGAGACCATATGTGGGGGGCCCACCCAGCCTCTAGCTAAATGGGTACTGAGGACTGTCCTTGGGGATAAAGCAGCCGGGCCATGAAGCCTATCACCTAACTTCGTATGGCGCAGAATTTAAGAATAAGTGGAGCTGTACCTCCAGTCCCCTCACATGTCGCTTCTTGGCATGCACGGGAACAACTTCATTTTTACCATAACAATTACAGCAATAACATTAACAATCATCATAACATCAATAGGACTAAATGATGATGATGATAATAATAATAATAATAACAATAACAACAACGTCATTACAATACTGACAACAGCAGTAGCAACATTCATGGTGGTGGGGTGGTGGCAACAATAAAAGCAAAGTTTATTGGACATCTTCATGGGATGTCAGTATTGCATGCCTTGATTCTTACAGGCACTCTAGCCCCTGTGCCTAAATACTGCACCATGAAAGTGTACGGGGGCTGTAGAGGTACAAATGGATGCATTCCTAACTTCGGCAGTAGATGCAGTTGAGTGGCTGTCTGCACTCTGCACCTGCTTGACTGTCGGGAAAGAAATTAATTGGGACTTACAGCCATTCTGGCCACGCGAGATACATAAAGAAAATAACCGCCCAGCTGGGAATCGATCTCCAGTCCTCCAGCCTTTTTACTACTACTGCTACTACTCTTCTCCTCCTCTTTCTACTACTACTACTACTGCTACTGCTGCTGCTGCCACTTCTTGTATGAGCCAGGACAGCTCAGTCATTATAGTGACTAAGGCACAGAATGGACAGCTGAGTAACTTCTAACAGGGGTAAGAAATTTTTTCTCCCCTTCGAAGCATCCAGACTGGCTCTGGGGCCGGCTCCTGTTTGATAGGTGCTGGGGACTTATGACTTATTTCTGGCTAAGACAAGAGACTGACCATTCACCTTATGCCTTCATGACATGATGCTTAATCTGGCACAGGGACAACTTTACTACTATTACTACTACTACTACAGTAGACATTTGATTTTGTCACCAGTAAATGTTTATTTAATGTGTCTAGCATACCTGAGACACAAGAAAGCACTGATATGGATATGAACAGTGATAACTCTATGAAAAATGTCTCATTTTGCAGGGTGTGAATAATGAAGCCGCATATGATTTTTTCACACGAGTACATGAAGATGATGATGACAGAGAGCTGGAAGATCAGACACACTCATCATTGGCTAGCCCTGCTTTCCAGGGTGGTGAGTCCCATTTCTGTTCATTTCAACTTGTCATTGTTGGTCCTTTATGCCTAAAACCATAAATGAACAACAGAGAGTCACATTAACCCTTATCCTGCTAATGTGAAGAATATGGTGAGCTCCCAGTAATGCCTACAAATGGCAGATGGGATTTAATTCGCCATTTAAAGGGTTAATTGTCTTAGATCTGCTTCTTCAAGGCATCTTGTGATCACTTTTCCAACATTATACATGTTTATAAGGCTGACAGTTGCCATTATACCTTTCTGTATGCAGTAGTCACAGCAGACAGTAGTTATGAACAGGAGCCCCAGAAACAGCTGTGGAATTTATGCTTGAGTTGGTACTGCGGTGTGCACGTCTGCCAAAGAAACTGAATAGCACACATCTAGGCTGCTGCACCACATCATGTATATTATTATTCTGGCACGTGTATGTACTGTGTTACGCTGATATAAATGTATTTGGCTTTTCAGAACTTTGAAATTATTGAGGTTAAATGTTTTTGACAAAATTTGGTTTTATAGTCAAACAACACTGGATGTGCACAGAAATTCTTTTCCACTGGAACACTTGCTGCATGTTCAATAATGATATTTATAACTGTACCAGTTTCCTGTTGAAGTTTCAATAGGCTTCATGATTGAAATAAACAATGTTACAGAAAATGTAGAAACTGATGGTGGTGAAGAACAAGTGAAGTTGATAACAGCTGATTACTTGGGTCTACATGATGAATGGGAACTTGTTGAGATGGTGACTCCTGTGTGTTTGTGGGATGAACAAGTGACTCATGAACAGGAGCTGTACTTTTATCCCAGCATGATCCCAGGTGAGCCCCTTTTGATGATAAGTTGACTTGTTTGACATTCATAGACCATGCATTGTGATATATTCTTATAGTAAAAGCCAATGAGATGCACTATTTCTCAAATTTATTTTGGTAAAGAACTCTACATATTTCGGACAGATGTACTGTCCATCATCAGGAGTCTCAACACTTTACACACAGCAATAGGTATTTGTCATGACAGATCTGTCCGAAACATATAGAGAGGTCTTTAACAAAATAAATTTGAGAAGTAATGCATCTCGTTGGCTTTTATTATAAGAGATGACTTGAGTTTATCTACCATTATAGGTATTATATAGGAAATGTTATGAAGTGTGCTTAGACACTAATAATATTAACACTGTGATAAAACTTAATCTCCTAACAATAATAGTTCAACAAATATGTGTACAATAATTTTATTTCAAAATTTGCAGCATATGAAGAATTACAGGTGTATATACTGCACTGAGGCCAGCATTGAGGGGTGGAAGTGTGTAGGGGGAATGAAAGTATGGTTCCATATGTTCTCAGACAGGATAGTCAATGACAGCGAACTGTGCACTTCATGCCCTGACTACTTTATTCCCACAGAAACAGTTCCTGGTATCCTTTGGCATGAGAGTTTATGCTAGCCACAGAGAGCCACTGTGGAAACAGTGGTAAAAGAGAACATTTATTTCCATTATGCTAGTTGAAAGGGATCAGATTCCCAATCTTCTGTTTACTTGGGTGTCTATACCATAAAGCTGACTGCTTTGTCCACCTTACACCAAAATGAATACTGCATGTTGCTGTATCTCCATTTCCCAGAATGTCTTTATTTTCTGGTGTGTGTCTTTGCCCTTCAAAACATTCCTTCCTCATGCCTTTTCCTTTTAGGGCCATCACTGCCTTATTTGCAGCCCAAGCTTACTGCTCTGCCTTTTCTACATCTGTTCCTTTTTTTTTCCTATGATATTTATCTTCAATGCTGAAGACGAAGGCAGCAGGTTGTTCCAAAATGATGGTACATATTTGGCCAAACTACATAATGTTTCGTCCCTCAGAACTGTAATCTTCACACAGAAACTTAATTATTTGCTAGGATTTTGAGATTTAAAGTTATTTTACCTGTACAGTGCCAATGGAAGACAAGGTGAAACCTGGCCATGAAGTCCGTTATCCAGAAGAGGAGGGTCTATTTGTGGGCAGACGTCTTATGGTCAGCAACTGCAGCAAGAACAAGTTAGAGCAACGTTTGCTGGCTAGTGGAGATAGGTTAGATGCACATAAACATGTATATAGTGCAGTAGGGAAGGATGAGAATATAGTGGATGTACCACATTAGTATGGGTTTGGAAAGGACTGAAGTGCTAGGGTTGAAACTTTTGGGAATGTGGAAGGTTAGGACCTTTCACTTTACGCCTGGCATTAGAAGATAAAGCCAGATGCAGATGGGAATAAAAATCTGTGGGAGGAACTTGTGACATGTGCTTTCCTTCAAATACCATATGATTAGCAAGACCTAAAAATTGATTTTACTACTTAATGATACTTTTCTACACTCACTTTGCACTAGTAAATATTCTAAGTATATCAGTTTTGTGGTCTGAGGTTACCAGAGTGGTGACATTGTGCATTACTGTCCAGTGTGCACCTAACTTCCTATAGAATTTGCGTACTTGTCCACCAGACTATGCGGTATCTATCTACCACATTACATGATGCCACACTCCAGGACACTGTAAATTTATCAGACATAACCTTGGGTATTGTAATTACAAAATATTTTTTTAAAAATTTATATGCAGACTAACAACTAATACCAAATTATAGAAGCCTTTTAAATGTAGGTTGAAATGATTGTGGACTTCATAACTAACTTGCCTGCTGTCTTGTAATAGAATAGAAAAAATTAACATTGATAATTCTAAAGTTCAGTCTTAAAGTTGCTTGCCATTCTCTTCATTGTTTTAAAAATTGCTGTTTATCAAGAAGTATTACCACCAAAATTCTATAGCAGGGTTTCTCTCCATTCTGCACTAGTTACTCATGTTTCCCTAACTGTGATAGGTGACCTGCATACCTCAATATCAATGTCAAAATTTGCCCATTTACTTTATTCATCTTAGTTCTAATAGTTTATGTTCCCACTATCAGTAAGAGACCATTTAGTTTTATAAATGTGTCATGGCCCTAGATCATGCTTCTGGCAGTAAAATACTCAGTTGTGCCTCTAAATTATTCTGTTAGTTGAAATGTTGGGTTGTTTCAGGAAGTGGTTTGGTGATGATGGTGAAATGATATCACAACCAGACCCATGCAGGACAATTCCTGTTCATCCTCCAGTATTCGATGGTGTAAACCCCATACTGAAAGTTGAATATAAACTGGTAAATATTTGTGTGTGTATTTATACATATATACAAATGTAAGTACATGGAGTAGAAGTATGTATATCAGTTACCATACTTGTGGTGAAAAACCAGGCTTGGGAGTGCAGGCATGATGTAACAGCCATGTTGTGTTTGTTCTGTCATGGCTTATGGATTTTAAATTTATGCTTTCAGGCAGTGTAATATCAGGATAAAATTATCTCAGTGCATGCCATGAAGGCAAACTGGTGAATTGAAGGTATTTCCATTCATTCTTAAACTTGGCTCTTGATAGAGGTGAGTGGCCAGCTTCATGCCATGGCTGCTTTAACCCCGGGGAAAGATTGCTTACCACCCATTGAATAGGTGGTAGGGTGGGCCTCACAATTGATCTGTTTGTCTTGGAGAGAAGAAAATCTCTTGCCCCTACCAGAAATTGAACATTCATTCTCCTGTCATTCAGCCCGAAGCCTAGTCACTTTACCAACTACATTATTCTGGTTGTAGAGCAAAGCACTGTGAAATTCTAATACTTAAAATATGTCTTTCCAAACTCACACTATGAGTTTTCTCAATGTCTTAGCAACAGATGTGCAATTGATCATACGTGATTGTAGTAAGAGATGTATTTTATGTTTATAGTTTCATGCATCACTATCTATATTAATAATTGTCCAACGAGATGCAACACAAAACAGTCTATTTATTATTCTGCAAGTTCACTCTACATGTTTCGGGTGCCAACCACACCCGTCATCAGGAGTACACAAAACTGTAACTACAGCCTCTGGTACTGGTCATATTTTTTGTGCAGCTACCTCCCTTCAATGTGGCCAAGCTAGCTTGGCCACTTTGGAGGGAGGTGTAGAGTGAACTTGCAGAATAATAAATAGACTGCTTTGTGTTGCATTTCATTGGACAATTATTGATGTAAGAGATGTATATTTATAGTGACATAGCATTTACCCTGAGCAGACATCCAGTGTTTCTAGTAAGTAGAGATTAACTTATTCAGCACACTGACAGGTTAAACTTAATGTGATTTCAGGCAACTATCAGAGACTTGGAGAACAAATACATAGTTCAGCCTGGAGACACTGGTGTGGAGGATCACTACATGCTGGAAGTGGAAATCTGTTCTGTGTCATTCAGCCACCACCCGCTGTTCAGTCGAGAGCACATTTTGGCACAGCGTGTCACTGAACTGTATAACAAGTACAATCAATGTGTAGTGCTGGGACGGGAGCGGAGGCTGGCAGGTCGGCTTGAAGCTCTCCGTAGAGCTCGAGACAGCTTGAAGAAAGCCCTGAAACATACGCCTGATGCCAGCCAGCAGCAGTTGGACAGACTGCATAGGTCAGAGGGATGTTTCTCTTGTTGTAAAATTTGAATTTTGTATTTGAGCAATTGATGCCCCTTCATAATTGGGAGGGCTCAGTTGACATAAATTTAAGCCCAGAGATCAGCTGCTCTAACTGAAGCTTTTGTTGTTTTTCATAGTCCATCCAAAAAAATGCTTGGATACTGCCTTAAAGTGGCATGAATCGTTAGGCACATGAACAAAACAATTGCAAAAAGCGGCTATTAGCTTTGTCATGTCTGCCCCCATCTGCCTGCATGTACCAGGGTGTCTGCCACAGGACAGATATTTCACATTTGTATGTTTGGTTTGTTTCACTACTGAAACCGGAGATTGATTTATGTTTGGGGTCAGCAGATGGTTTGTTTATGCGATGTCACAGGTATGTTGCTGAGGTCTGTGAGACACGCCAATTGCGGCAGGTGGAAGGTTATAGTGACCGCCAGCTGCTGAGCAACCTACTGATTGCCTGGCGTGACCTCAAGAAGCTGAGAGAACTGCAGGGTTACACGTCCACACCACTTCGATTACAGATTCACAAGGAGGATGCTGAGGATCCAGCTGCGGAGATTGTGGCATGGGAAGAGGAAATTCACAAGGAGGTAGATGAACTTGAAGAAGAGTACCAGGAAGAATACAATGAACAACTGGAAGAATATTCGAAGAAGCTGGATCTGTGGAAGAAAAGAAGAAAGGCATTGGTATGGCTCCACACAACATGCAATGTCTTTCTGTAGTGTTGCACATGAGGCTTCTGTGACTTATATGTGAACTGGTCTAAGAACTGACATAACTTATATATCTCCCCCCCCCCTCCCAACTCCCCCTGTACTCCTCCTTAACAACAACAACAACAACAACAACAACAGCAACAGCAACTACCTACAAGGAAAACACAAAACGAGGAACTGCAAAAAACAGTGCACATACAATGGAAGGTGCTAATGTAAAAATACAAAACATATTTCATGGGCAAACTAACATTACATGTAGCACAAACAGTAATACAGAACAGCTGCAACACTATATACTCTAGAAACATGGTTTGTTTCAGGTATGTAATTGTAAATACACTGCAATAAGGATAAGATGGATGATGATGATGACGACGATGACAACAACAACAACAACAACAACAACAACAACAACAACAACAACATTAATAATATTGGTGCTGCTGCTGCTGATGATGTTGATCATCTTCATGTTGATGATGTTCATCTTCACCTACGAAATAATCACTGTCTTCATCAACTTTCTAGTCTGGATCCTCTTCGTCTCTTCCTACTTTTCCTGTAGTTAATCTGATAATCTCCTTACTGGTTGTGTAACACTTATGTTTTCAGTGAGCTGGTCCTACCAGTCTTGTTTAGCTACTATCCAGTCAGCAGAAACCCTTCAGGCAGTTTTACAGCCATGATTCAAGAATTTTATGTCATTAGTACAAAGTCAATTGAAACTGAAATAGGAAAAGTTCACATTTCTAGCAATGATTTCCAAATAACCCTTCTAATAATGCACGTTTTGACTTTATGGCCCTTGAGGAATATTTTGAAACCAGTTTCATTGAATATCCATGCCATGAACATGAGAAGTTCCTGAAGACAGCTTTATAGAATAAGAGATGCTACTACCTAGACACAACCTGGCATTAGAACAGGTTGAGAATGTAATAGTGACTAAAGCAAAGGTGTTTCTTAACTGCTTCATAAAAATATATTTTTTTAACAATCACTGCAACCTAGTTCATGTGTCTCTAAATATATGTGTGTGTGGCTTGGTAAACTGGCACAGAGTAACATAATTTTAGCTTTCAAATACATGAAGTTGAATTGTGTGCGTTTATGGTATAAAAGTACCATTTTCATACATTCTTCTTATTGCTGTAGACTTGGTTTTGAAATTCCAGTAGACAGTATGGTCATCTAAGAGCAGCTGAAGTCTCTCCCAAAATGAGAATGATTTGTACTGTCAAATTTCAGCGTGAAGCTAAAAAGAGACGCCAAAAAGAAGCAGAACAGCGGATAGAAAGACAGTCTGATGAAGAAGCAGAACAGATGATGCTGGAACCACCTGGGGAAGAACCCCAACCACCTGCTAAAGTGGACATGGGGGTAGTGAGATCAGAGGTGATGGAGCGATTATTGAAGTCCCTGCGTCCACCAGGAGAACCCAAAGTAAATGTGCAGCTGATGACCAGTGGACCAGTTGATCAGAATCCAGCCTGTCCTAAGCAAGTGAAATGGCTACTAGATGACTCTCTAAATTATCAGCAATTTGAAAGATGAAAATAAAACAGGTGTTCTGACTGTTGAGACTGAGTTATTATGTATTCTTTGCACAAATCTCATGAAATGAACATGCAGTCAAGGTGTTCTTTTTATTTGTCATCCATGTCAAGTTTAATATATGCATGCTTTATTATCAAAATCATGAAATTTTGTGTTTGGGGTTTACACTGAAACGTGCTCAGTGAAACTGATTTTAATCTGTACTTGTCAGCTATAACTGCTACACCACATGAAGCTCAAGTACATGATAACACTTCATTAAGATCTCTAACCTGTAAATGAAATATCTGCCACATGTATAAAACATTTGTTTGCAGGTTACCTTAGCAATGAATTTTCAAGCACTGACATATAAAACCTTTTCATTTAATTGTATGAAAGTCCTTGTACATGACGAATGAGTTAACGTTCTTGTACCCCCTGTCATTGTTTGTCCTCTAAGTGGTCATTTTATGGGTCATTTCTCCACCAAAATTCTCTATGTCTTTCTGGTCTCCCCCTTATTAATTTCACTATATTTTACTATCCGTGGGCCAGGTAGCTCAGTCAGTATAGTAACTGACTATGGGCTGGACGGTCTGGGATCGAATCCCGGGGGGACGAGATTTTCTGCCCGTCCAGGCCGGCCCTGGGGCCCACCCAGCCTCCTGTAAAATTGTAAAATGGGTACCGGGTCTTTCCCAAGGGTAAAGTGTGGCTGGGGCGTGCTGCTGACCACTCACCCCCTTCTAGTGCCGTGGTCATGGAAGAGTAGAGCTATACCTCTACCCACCCACTGGGCCTGTAATGGGATAACTTTACCTTTATATTTTACTATCCTAGCAATACTAGATGACCTGTATAAAATTTATAAATCACAAAAGTTTTCTTGTTTTACAGCTTAAAGTGACACAGCTCCAGATAAATGTTTGTGTAGGTATTTCAATTTTCTTATTAATCTACTTACAAAAAATATTTATCTGAAGCTATGAATTTGTTCACTAGCATTTTTTGCACTCATGTACCATTTTCAAGTATAATATTCTGATTGCATGTGGCACTTGTGCTTCAGCATGTAAGTGAAGTGACCCCATTGTGACTCTTTATCCATGCCGTTAAAGATTATGTAACTGTGCTCTTGCAGTGAGCTGCAGCGCCGAGCAGCTGTCAGAAGATGTGAGGTTTATGTGAAGATCTTCTACAATCAGAAGGAAGTGTGCAGTTCACGCCCACAGCTTCTGGGTCCAAGATTTATTGTTTCAATTGGTCAGCTTTTCCCAATCCGCATCTTGCAGTGGCCCGAGAGTCTCAAGGTGGAAGTACATGAAGAGGGTGGCACATTTGTTCACCATCTGGTTGCAGAGATATACATCCCGTTTCCCAGCAGGTATGACCCTCACTTCTCATTTTTGGAAATGTTAATGCTGTTTCTAGGAAGTGCATAAAATGTTGAGGAAATCCTGTCTACTTGTCAATTTGGCCACATGTTTCTTCTCTGTAACTACTGAATACACTTTGTTAACATTTTGTATTGTGCGTACATCAGTTGTGTTCTGCAAATTAATTTTACTTGGTATGAGTTTAGTGTATGGGCCAGGATAGCTCAGTCAGTATAATGACCTGCTACGGGCTGGACGGTCCGGGAATCGAATTCCGGTGGGGACAAGATTTTTCGCACCCGTCCAGACCAGCCCTGGGGCCCACCCAGCCTCCTATACAATGGGTACCGGGTCTCTTTCCTGGTGGTAAAGCGACTGGGCCGTGGCGTTGTCCACCCACCCCATCTAGCGCTGAGGTTAAGGAAAGAGTAGAGCTATACCTCTACTCCCCATCTGGGCCTTCATGTCATATTCTAAGGTGAACTTTACCTTTACCTTTACCTTCTATGAGTTTAGTGTAACCCACACTTTGCATCAAGTTTGAGAAAAAATTGATGAGTTTTATGAAGGACAAATCATATTTGTTGCATGTCATAAAATTATAGTAAAGCCCACCACTTTTTGATATGGTACATATTTAACAAAATGCAAGGAAAATACTAGTGATGTCCATGTAAGTGTAATATGCATTGAATACAACAAGTTTGCAACAGCATACTTTTGTCTGTAATGAATGAACATCAAAGACGGTGCAATGTGCAGAATTACAGGAACACGAATTAAACATGTATGACTTCAAATGCAACACATATCTCCATTCTTGTTTCTTTTATGTACTCTAAGTGAACAAAAAGCAATTTGGATTCTTATTTACAATCTCTTTTCTTAGACCAGATTACAGTCTTAGCAAACATCACAATTTCAGCTCTTGTATTTGATAAAACCTAAAATTTATAACAGTACTATCCATATGCTCATCATATGACAGGCTGCCATAATACTTGCCTGCCATCTGTCAGCCTCTTTCATAATTTTTCTCGTTCATGATGATTCATTAACTCATTACGCTAATTGTTATTTGGTTATTAATGTGTGGGAAACATATCTGAACACCCATGTTTTTTACTACATTGATTAGTGACTCAACATTCACATTACAAAACGTTGTGTAACATGCATGGCAGAACACTGAGTTTGAGGGATTGATTGCTGCACAGATCATAGATGTGTGTGTGTTTCTTGCATCATACTCTTCAACGCATTGTCCTCCAACTTGCGATCTCTGCCATTCACATTTAGAGAAAATGCATTTAGTTGAAATTATCTTCAGAATTCATTCCCGGGAATGTTTAAAACTGAAAAAGAACTATTATTAGAACTATGGTCCTGCGCAAAAGTTTAACATATGGTACAGTCCAGCTGTCAGCTTTCACTGTAAGTGGGACTGTTGCAGCGGCACAACACTTGCAAACTGCTCACCAGAGCGCCACGAGTTCAGCAGTAACCAGGTGCTAACGTTCAGCCACGCAGGCGTTGGCAGTGGAACTTACATGTGTCCATTCCCAGACAGCAGTAACAAGGAAATTACCTGCCTGTATACATCTGGTGTGCTGCTGTGTAGGGTTGGCTGGGGTGCGGACAGTGGCATGCATGGAGGGGGAGATGGGAGGATACTGGCACCTCCAGAGAAATACTGGGCCAAAGGACGAAGGTTGGTAAACCTGTACCAAGTAACTGATTGTTGTGACATATGTTGCTTCTATAGAACACCCGCTCTTATATAAAGACTTCACAAATTTGAAAAAAAAACCCACTGGCCATGAAAATCCACAGTTTGTTACAAAACTGTACTACTGGTATTTTGCTACACACAGAATACATTTCCTTGTTGTATGAGACATCTAAGATGAGTCTCAAATAAATTTTTTATGTTCACGCAAACACACACACACACACACACACACAGTTTTTATTTATTTACGTTTGCAGTTTATAGTTTAATTCAATACAAACAGAATTCTTGATGCACATTTTTTGCCTATTACAATGACTGTACATGCTAGCCCTCTGTATGTTTTGTGTCCTGTCTAGCTCAGTATAGTAGTGGAGACTTCTTCAGATAAGGGTGTGGCTCATTGAATCTGATAAAGATTTTTGTCGGTTACATCTGAATTTTTATTTTATTACCACTGTCTGTCTGTTAAAAGAGTCCAGTTTACTGGATAGGAATTAGATGGTACATTTATAAATGGGCATAACTGCCTATTGATCTGATCACAAGCATAACTCAGTAAACACGCATCCTTCTTATCTGCTAATGATGAACTATATGCACATTCTTGTGAGGACAACCCACTGTGGTATACATCTGAATGTTAGGAACTCAGACTGCTTCCTTGATCTGTCGGAACAACCCATCCTGGTTAAAGTTCTTACTTGAATGACAGCCTCAAACTCCCTTTGTCAGTATGGAAACTTTTCTTGTCACCTTAAGTATGTATTCTAGGAAATAGTCAACTCTACTACCATTTCCCAGGGTATTCAAGAATTAATGATTCCTATAGCAATGACCTTCCACCCCTCAGTGAAGGTTTCTTGAATGGACCCCTATTGTGAATTTTATGATAGATGGCAAGGACTCCAGATTTGACCACAACACTTAACAGATGGCTTTGAACCACCAGTAACTGAGGGCTAGCTATCATTTTACCTGATAAACATATGTACCAACAATGTCTGGATATATTATTTTTCTCTCTGTGGTGCAACAACCCAAATCAGGTCTAAGCTGCCTCAATGTTGAGGTTTCTATACCACACAGAGTTAGGCAAACACCCGGTCGGTCTCCCTGAACGAGTGATCGGCCCATCACAGAGGCTTCTATCTACGCAACGCACAACACATGAGGTGAACATCTATGTCCTTAGCAGGATTCAAACCCATGATCCCAGCAACTGAGTGGCCGCACACCAATGCTTTAGAATGCATGGCCACCAGGACTGGCTGTCACAATGACTTAATAATTATTATAATTCCTTTGGGCCTGACACTTTTTCAATTATGTCAGTGGTAGTGGTTATATAGTGTACTCGAGATCATGAATGGCGAAGAGGTAAGGAGTTAGAAGGAGTCATTTGAGGATTCTGGTTTTTGGGGTATGGTGCTGTCTTGTTGAATAAGTGGTTCCCTATGTCCCTACCATTCACCTAATGAGGCAGCATCACATTCCAGAAGACCTGAATCCTGAATAACACTGCTGTGAAAAGCTCAAGACTTGTGAGTCTGTTAATGTTTACTTCAAGGTACTATCTCTGCATTCCTAGGCACAGACTGAGGAAGATCATTAAAACTCTCAGTTAAGACACCTAATGAATCATCCAAAATTTGAGACAAGTACCTCCTAAATGTTAGTGCAACTGCAGTGCTACTATTATGCTTTCCATCCCAAGCAATTCTTATAATAAAAACCAATGAGATGCACTGTTTCTCAAATTTATATTGGTATAGAACTCTACATGTTTCGGACAGATTTACTGTCCATCGTGAGGAGTCTAGTACTGTATACACAGCACTAGGTATTTGTTATACAGGTTATACTGACTGTCTGCTTGCGAGACCAGGATGTTCCATCTATTGCTGTGTATACAGTACTACACTCCTGATGATGGACAGTAAATCTGTCTGAAACATGTAGAGTTCTAGACTAATATAAATTTGAGAAATAGTGCATCTCGTTGGTTTTTATTATAAGAATATATCACGATGCACGGTCCTCTGAATGTCAAAATCCCAAGCAATATTTGTACAGGAGCAGTTGTGTGGATGTGATGTCAATGCTGGACACTGAAGGTGCCATGGACATTGAAAAATTGCAAGAGTGGGCAGAGAAGTCACAGCTGGATCCAAATGACCCCCGAAATGCGTCTTTCTTTTATTTCATCAAGGTAAGTGGTTATACCACTGAGAAATTAAAACGTCACAAAACATTTCCTGCCCTGATAAATTTGTATCCCATTGGTGGATATGGACTCTTCCAAACCCTTCTGGATTCATACTACCATGTTTACATAAATACTAGACAATAATTTTTCTGAAATAATTAACTGAAATGTGGGGAATTGTTTTGTAATCACATATGAAATAAAAATATTCTGTATAAGTATTTTTCCGAAAATTGAATATCTTGAAGAGGGATTGTCTTATATTTGAATAAATTTATTACTGTTCTTGTACCACCAAACAAATCATCTGCAGTGGTGACACTTCTAACTTGTAATTGGAAGGCCATGCCATGGTTCAGGATGATAATTGCCGGCTTTCAATTGAGAAGCATATTTTCAATGAGAGGTCAGTTCGTGTGGGATTTGTGGTGGACATGGTGACAATGGGACAGGGTTTCTTGAGTACTTCAGCTCTCATAGTGTTATTCCACCAATGCTGTACACTCATACATTCATCTGTCATCTACACTACATAATCTTATTTGAGTATAACATAAAAAAACACACATTCATTTGTAATCTGGAAGTGCCTGATTTGTATCTCATCTGTCCTGACTGCAGGTTCATGTGGTTTTTCTTAATGCCTCCAAGCAAATGCTAAAATGGTACCTCAAGTAGATCATGACTGCTTCCTTCCACACAAATAAATAAAATATGTCATTACATATGCTTTTCCACAAGATTCCATTCATTTTGAATTTTAGAACTGTTGAATTCAATGTATTAGACTGGAATGCATTTTCCAAGCGTTTGACTAGAGATGAGAGAGGACTCTGCTCCTTGCTTGAGTTGCATTTTTGAGCAGCATCACTACCAAGACAAAGGATATTGATTTCTGCTTTGTTATTCATGTTCACTAATTTCACAGTTCTGAAGATAGTGAACTTTGGTGCTAAGGAGTGGCACATATTTTATAATGTTTAGGTATTTTTCTCTGTTGTAGAAAATCCAGTCTTCTAACTAGGTGGATTAGAGTGAAGCACAGAATAATTATATTATAAGTTCTGATCCTGATTTAACATAACAGACAATTCATGTGCATCTTATCAATAGTTTGTCTTACCTTGCAGTGTTTCTTACTTTGTAAGCCTATGCAAATTTTATCACCTATTATCAATGCTCTATAGAATGCAGGTGTGGGGTTCAACACAGAACAGAACTACTTTCGCTTAGACCCCAAGCAGGCTGAATTTGATTTATGCAAAATGGAGGATGTGGAAGGAAACCCACGTCTACGGTTATTACGACTGCGGGACCTGGGGGAACCTGAGTTTCGTGGACTTCGTGTTGTGCCACTTCGAGAGAAAGAGATACCAAAGGATGTGTTTAAGGTAAATTTGGAGAACTGGACTCATAAGCTCAATTTTAATGTCTGCTTTAAGGTTCCAGTCAAAATGGGAAGGAGATGATTGTTCTAAATTTTACTTAACAGAATCTTCAAGAAGGTATTATGACAGTAACAGAGGGCTGGCCAAAGCTGCGGTATGCCTAATTGCTATGAAACCAGTCACATTAACAGAGTCAAACTTGGATAAGTTGCTGTTTGTCTGCACTGCCACATTACAGCACTGCATACTGCTATGTTACAGCTGTTAAGTAGGTAACAGCTGCCATTACCAATTGAACTGAAAAGCGGATGGGTCCCAGAGCCAGTTAGGACACTGTGGAGAAACAAACAATATTGTGCTCCTGCAGAGAGTCCAATGACGATTCCACGTTTGTTCAACTCATTGCCTAGTCATTATACCAAGTTTGCTCTCCTGGCTCCCACACACCAATGGATTGGTGTAAAATGGATGGCATCATACAGCCCTGAGAAGGCTGCATGTTGTCACTGGGAGCAGTGTGACCTGAATGGATTTATTCTTATTCTTATGTCTTGAAGTTGGAGGCAGCGGGTTCCTCCAAAACTCCATCACTTTTACACCATACTACGTGATGTCATATCCCAGAAGTCACCAACATGACAACCTCAAATCTTGAATAACATACTTATAATATATCTAGATCATTTTTGTACATTTTCAATAATCATCGTGTGACGTTATCTAGTAATATTTGAGGGAGTGTATATCTACTGACAGAACAAGCTATTTTATGTCCTTCAAAATGCTGATTAATACTAATTCTCAAAAATTTCTTTTTTCAGTTGCTCTTCTTTTGATGTCATTTTGAGTTCATTTCATCACATTGTTTTCTTTGTTCATTTTTAATATATATAAATCCTTATCCAATGTGTGCCCCTCAGGTGTATGAGGAACGACTGATGCATACAGATCCACAAATGGAGTCCCTTTCCTCTGACCCACTGGAGTTTCATCGGGACTGGGGACAGTGTTTCCTACAGAAAGTGAGACAAAGGGTTTTGAAACAGTGTCGCCTTGCTCAGCAGCACCACCGGGTGCAGGATATTGTCATGGAAGACCAAGTGCCAGACATTGGGTAAGCCATGCATACCAACTACAAGCATCAGACTGTAAAAATGAATGTTCTGAAAGCATTATCATTTTATGTGTCATTATGGAAAGTAAGTAAAGTGACACACAATGAGATCACATGTGTATGTCTATTCATATGCATGTTGTGTCTCCAAACCATTTAACTTCTTCTCAGTTCATGGAGGTGAATGTCACTGTAGCAACTACAAATGGAATATAGACACATCTTGATTCAAGATTCTCCATTGTTGATATTTCTCCAAATTTCTGGCCATGTGATGGGTCAGGCAGTTGGTAGCCTGTCAACACACAGGACTGGATTCAATCTCATCCCAGTTCGTGTTGGATTTGTGGTGGATGAAGTGGCAATGGCACAGATTTTTCTTCAAGAACTTCAGTCTTGCCTGTCAGTATCATTCCACTGATGCTCCATCCTTATTCACTGATGTATCACTGATATTAAATAATCTTAACAACTGGCAATGTTGTTAAATAACACACTTCAAAAAATTCTCCCCATCTCTCAATGACATCTGGAGCCACTATGCTGGCTGTATAACTATGTGTTTGAACAAAGGATATCAGTCATCCCAATGGAAATGTAGTCAGACTCTGCAAATACTGGATGATCATCTTGGGTGACATCATCCCATTGTGTATTTCTGAATAAGGTATTAATTACTTGACCCAGCACAACATACAGATCTAGTATATTTATTAGCCTTTAATATACACTACAACATGTTTTGTGGGCACACGGTGGCACAGTTGGTTGAGGCACTGCGCTACAGGCCAGAAGGTCGCGGGTTTGATTCCCGATGGTGTCACTGGAATTTTTCATTGACATAATCCTTCCAGCCACACTGTAGCCCTGGGTTTGACTCAGCCTCTAACAGAAATGAGTACCAGGAATATTTCCTGGGGTAGAGGTGGCTGGTGCGTTGGGCTGACAACCTTACCACCTTCATGTGCCAATTGTCTTGAAATCTGGGAACCTCAACCTCCTGGAACCTTAATGGCTTGTCCAGGCCTGTAATGGGATTGCTTTACCTTTACAACATGTTTCAACTGTCCAGATCAGCTGTCATCAGGTAGATGCCAGACACACAAAAAGGATATACTAAAAGACTAATATAATAGATCTGTACAGTAGTGTTTGGTCGGATAATAAACACCGTACTGGATGATCACTCTCTCTGATTCAGAATAGAATCCACCTTAATCTGTATCATTGGTATTGAAGGTGATATCAATGAATGCCACCAGACTTTGAAAGGGACAGAAGTGGGTGAGAAATAATAGCAAGCAGGAATACATTGTGTTCGTAGCAGACTTCTGTGTCCCTACTTGACATATTCTGTGCTTCGTGGCCTTATAGCCATGCTAATGCAACAATTAGAGGCTCTCATGGCAGTGGATATGAAGATTATGGCCTTACAGTTTGTGACAGCATGCAGTTTGGTAAGTGGGTACCAAAAGTTCAGACGAACTTGATGCCTCCATCTTGCAGTACCATCTAACAAAGTACTTGGTGTCACATTCTAGAAGACTATAATCTTTGGACACTTTGACTGACATGGAATGAAGGCTGATTTTACTAAACATATGAAGAATTTAAATAAAAACTGATATTCATTTTGTGTTGTTATTGACGCACCTATCCTATTTTTCAGAGATAGTATTTTACTTTTACGAACAGGTCAATTATGAGGACAGTAATATTTTAAATAACAGAACATATTTGAGAAATATGTGCTCAGCTAGTGTTACATGGGAATGGATTTGGGAGATTTAACAAACCAGCATATGATAAATAAATGTATAAAAATGAGACATGATTTTTATAATCCAATTTATAAGTAAATTCCACATCTAAGTCTTTTATCACATTCTGAAAAAGAATATACAATGTAGATGAACTGTACAAAGTAATGCAGAAAATATAGAACATTATTTTTTTAACTTTTGAACTTAATTAGAACTTCTAATATTAAATTTTTACTGTAGTGCTGTGCATGTTTCGTGGAACAGTCCCATTTGTAATGTATGGCATGCATTTATCATTCGTTGGACTGTTACACTCCCATGATAGTGAAAAGCTTAAACAGACCCTCTGGAAAGAATCAAGTCAAGCAATTATTCCTCTGAGCATTCCACAAACTGACACTCCTTACACAGGACTCTTGGACTGACTTTCATGAAATGGCTGCAACCCAAGAGGCCTTTGCGACCCACAAGGAAGGAAAGGAAGAAGGTCACACTACAGAACCTGGCAGGTCAAGAGGTGAAGGTCACTGTGAATGTGATCCATGCATTTCAAGTTCCTGTACGAAAGGACACGGACACCATAGCAGGAGGACAGCAAAGCCCTCCGTTCTCAATCGTTCCTGTGTGCCCATTTGTGGAAGTCTCATTTCAGGGCGTCAGTGCCAGGACAACAGCTGCAGAGGGCGCCAACCCCACTTGGAATCAAAATTTACATCTGCCTCTAAAGTAAGTCAGATTTCATGATCTCCAGCGATTGTGAAATTTAATGGGTTCTGGATGTAGATGTAATTTACACCATGAAGGCATGTAGCATGGGCACAGGTATGGTTCCAATAATACCTGACCTAGGCATTTGATAGAGGTAGAGGTGAGTGGTTAGCTTCATGCCCTGGTCTGTTTATACCCAGTCATGTCATGAAAAAAAGAAAAATCTCTTGCCCCTTCTGGGAATCAAACCCTGTGTCACTCAGCCCATATCTTAGTCACTATATTGACTATGCTATCCTGGGTCTGTTTTGAGAATACACCCAACTATGATATTTGTTAAAAAACTGTCTCACTTTGAAATTTTAATAGAAGTATAAAAATGGTCTTTCCATCAGGTCCACATGTGTCTGTGTGATCAAACTTTGTTGTAGGTTCATGGAATACTGGGATAAGAAATTTTTAATTATCCCTTATGTTTGAACCACTTTATTTGATGTTCTCTAATTTCTGTATCATTATCAACTATTTTGTCTTTCTTTCCTGTATCTGCACTCTGTTTACAATTAAGCAGCATATCCCAACTAATGCTCTCAGAAAACACATCCCTCTCTCTTCTATGCTACTTGTGTGTTTCACCTAAATGTGCACAGGCAAAGAAGCTATGTTTTGCTTGGCTAATTTAGAAGGATTAAAAGAACTGGAAACGTGTGAAATTCTGAAACATTTGGAGTCACAAAGTCCAGATTCACCATTCTCATGAACATCTGTCCCCAGTTGGTGTCCGCAAATCACATTACACAGAATCCCGATGGAATTAAATTAAACTAAACTGATAGAATTGCTACAATTTATAGGCCTCCAAGTGGTGATTATTCTCCTGGTAGTCTCCAGTCAATGCAGGACAGCTTGTATCTTCATCTGTTTGATGAGACTGTAGTTGACTTACTGGAAGATGATCGAATGAGAGAGACAAACATCCATCAACGACTGGAACGCAACTGGCTGGGGAGTCTGCAGATCCCATTCTCCACTCTCTACTTTAACTCAAAGGTAGGTGGAGAGCAGGGCTGGTTTAAGGTTATTGCAATGTGTGTGGCCTACATGGGGCCCAGCCATATGGGGGCTTCAAAAACCTGGCAGTATTTCAGATTTAGTGTCAGACATGATTTGTGGATATACTCTATCTGCACTGCTAGTTCAGGACTAGGCATATGAAGGGCCCCCATTTTGGGCCCAGAAATGCCTTAAAATCATCCCTGGTGGATAGAAATGTTAAAATTTCATAATCTTATAACTCTGCTATCTTTGCATCTCCTTGAAGATTGTGTGTGTGTGTGCACGCGTGCACACATGCAGTGTTGTTTGACTGTCTTTGAAAACAAAATGATAGATACTGAGTGTGTGATGGAAATGGAATAGTAGAGGAATGGAACAAATTAAATAATAAGGAACTGCAGAGTTTCTACAATGTATCTGAAACTGTAAAGTTAATTAAGTGAAGGAGGGTGTTGCATGTATAATGCAGAAATGAAATGCTCACATAGTTCTATCACAAAATGTAAGTGAAGGGACCACTTGGAATTCTAGACATTGGTGGCAGAATGGGATTAGAATATATAAGTGAGAAATAGTGTATGAAGTTTTAGCTGGGTTGAACTATCACAGATAAAGTAAATTGGTGGCCATCTTTGTTGACAGTGATAAACTTTTGGGCTTAATAACAAACAGATTGCTTTGTAGTTAGTTGGTTTGTCATTTAATTGCTTAGTAAGTTGCTTTAGCAAACAGCCAACTAGTTGCTTGTTTATGTGTAATCCATTAGTAAACTAGTGAAGTAATTTGTTGTTTAGTTCATTAGTTATTACATTAGCCAACTGGATAGCTAACTAATAAGTTGGACTTCATACTTAATTAGGGAGTTAGACAGTTTATTTCTGACTTAATTTGTTTGTTAGTTACTGAATGATGTAGGTTAATACTTAGTTTCCTCTTGAACCATTTGGTTAGCTAGCTCTTTGGTTGACTACTTATGCACCAAGCTATGTGACTACAAGATAGGGAGGTAACAGGATGATCAATTACAACTATGTCATGCCGTTGACCTCACATTATTTAATACTACATGCTTTGGCTTCTTCTACAAAGCCATTATCTGGCAGTATGAGATACTCAAAGAAAGTTTGTCCTGTACCATACCCAAGTTATGTTATACTTTGCAGTTGAGATCTCACCTTTACCAGCTAATGTACAAAATGGAAGTCAAAATGGATAAAATCAAGCAAGTTAGTTCTAAAAATGTCATGTACTTCACAGATCATATAAATAAGTCATAAAAAGCTACACAGTTTACTTTAAAAATAAAAGGTCAGAAAACAACATGCATTTAAGTAAGCTGTGAGGGCACTGATTCCTCATGTATGTGTGTAATTGTAACTTGTATGAATGTTGATACAAGTTTGCAAATATTGATTAAGGAAAGTGTCATCTATTCTGGATGAGTGAAAATATACTGTCTGAAAATAAGGTAAGATAAACAGCAAAACATAGTTGTGATTAATGGTCCTTTAACCTCCCTATTAGCTAGTTCAATAATGGTTTAAATAGTGCTATAACTAGTTAGTTTGCCAGTTGCTAAACTATATTGATAGTCAGGTATTTGTTTAGTGGGACTAGATAGGTGGTTAATTAGTTATGTTGCTTCTTGTTTGGTGCTTATATAATGATATGTATGAATATCTTAATGTATCAGATTTGCCACAGCAACATGCTTCTTCTGATGTTAGAATGACACTGTGTGTTCCAGATTGAGGGAACATTCAAGTTGTACTCTCCACCTGTGTTGCTGGGCTATGAGAAACAGGCGCATCATCATCAGTTCAGTGGTCTTACAGTCTCAGGAGAAAATCAGCAGGCTTTGCCCCCCAGAGATGCAACATTCCTCAGCCTCTTTATCACAGTTCAGCCTGCCTTAAACCCTCCAGAGCCCTTCAAGGTTTAGTGTTCAAGCTAGAACAGTACAAATAGAATAAAATAGCATACATTGTAGATGTGGAGATGAAGCTCCTTATATTCCCAACCATATATGTTGGTTATGTTTGTCATTGTCCATCCTTAGAAACACATTAAATTATTATGTTGTGACTGATTAAATTTATGGTAAATAACAAAGTGCACGTGTTGATTCTCTGTACTCAACAAGCCCACCATTTTATATTTCTGCATGAAATTATCAAATAATATAAATATTTCACTTGTTATCACTTAAAAGTCAAGAATTTGAATTAGATTTTCACAAGCTAAAAAACATTTTGATGCAAGGTGAGTTGAAGGTTTGTGGTGACAGTGAATTATTGAAGTGACACACATATATTTGATTTTTTCTGTCGTCTAGTTTTTTGTTAATAACAGGCAACTTTTTGGAAGATACTGCCATAATTTTGTTAAATACAAAAATGACAAGACCTGCTGTTTTGGGATAGAGATTAGCTTCAGCTTCCCTTTTGTGTGAATTTGTGTTCTCAGGTGAAGTTGGAGAGTAATGAGTTAGCATTCATGGAGGAACACCTGGAAAACTGGGAGTTACAAGTGGCTAAACAGGTTCCCCACAGGAAAGTGAAGACACTTGTCATTGATATCAGTGGGAAGTCTGTCTGTATCACCAGGTTCTTTCGACCTCTTGCCCCTCCAGGTAAATAAGCGAGAACTTTATGTTTGCCATATCTCATTGAATGACACTTTCTTAACTGCATGGGTTATGGGTTTAGCATAGTTGTTATAAAGACCAGGCTGGACAACTGAGAAATTGTGGATTGATTTCTGGCAAGAAAACAGAGATTCTTCTCTTCAACACAGCATCCGGACCAGCTCCTGTTCAATGGGTATAGGGTACGCTTCTTCCTTGGGACATTTAACTGACCACTCATCTCCTTCCAGATCAAAATTTAGGAATGAGTGCAGCTATGCTTCCCCTCCCCCATGTGTCTTCTTGGCATGCACAAAGCCAACTCTGTTTGTTACACAGGACTCAACAGCAGGATGATTACAGAAAGAAGTTGTTCTGGGATGTTTGAAGGCCTTCTTCAACATTTGCCAGACAGTGTAATAGATAGCTGTTGAGCATAATGTCAACTAAAATGACACTTGGTCCCAAACTGTCCACATTCTGTGGTAAGTGCTAACCAATTAACACATTCAGATCCAGGTATATGGAACTCATGCAATTCCTGAAGCCTGGACATTTTGCAAACATTGTACCAGCATTAATTTCTGGTAGTTCAGCAACCTCTGCTGGTGGATAAAGAACACACACATTTCTGTAGTGTCTAGAACATGGTACAACTAATGGTAGAACAAAAACTGAAATGTGAATGCATGAAATATGATATTTATTAATTTAATGTACATGTTACATTACAGTCTGGAGCAGTGGGACTTATGTATACTATATGGTTTCTGTCATTGATGTGTTAACAGAGATGAGTGCATGACATTTGGCCTGTCAGATGATATTCACAGCAAAGACAGGTACTCTGCAGTTCAAGTCATTACTGCTGTATTGTACTGTTTCAGTACTGCTAGAAGGAGAGCAAGTAACAGACGAAATGGCTGCACGCTTTGTGTCAATGATACCGGTGATAAGTGGCAGCACTCTGTTCCCAGGGCTGTTTGACATCTGGCTGACTAGTGACGTAAGTGCAATCATGAAAGTACCAGCCATCATAATGGCCAAATGAAGGGTTGACTGTTTGTATTATTTAATGATGCTGCCATTTGGTGGGAGTATAGAGTATGAAGTATGAGTATGGTGAATTGGTGGAATGATACTACTGGGAAAAACTGAAGTACTTGGAGAAAAACCTGTCCAAGGCCACTTCATCCACAAAAATCTCCCATGAACTGACATGGGATTGAACTGAGGCCTCTAGATTGACGCATGACACAGCTGTGAAGGGTTGGAGTGAGGAAGTTGAGATCTATGATCTTTGGAATTCTGCACCATGTAAAATCCCAAAAGAGCACAGATCTAATTTACATAATGGCAAAAACCTGAAATCATACAGTGGGGCTCTGCTGCCTTACATGGTGATAGTGGGCAGACTCTGACCATGATATGGCCATTACAATGACAGCAGCAGATTGCTACTACTTCCAATTGTAAATGTGTTGTATTGTAATCATGAGTTTACACATTGCAGATCTTTCTGTCTGTGAGGTTAAATGCTTACTATGTGAGTTAAGACTCACAGGACTCAATGAGTACAATATTACATGCACACACACATGCACATTAGCACATGCACACATGTGGATTAGACTCCTCAGTTAACTTAACTTGTAGAAATCCCTTCCCACTATTCACTACCATTATTACATTTTTTGAATGTAACTATTACTTCCCCCAATCATGTCAATTATTCTCCAGTTCATTGAGCAACAACCCACTATTTCTGCTAATAAGAGTTTGGAAGATAAATGCTTCACAAAGACTTCACCACATCTGACATATAAAATTTAATCATCATCACTTCCAAGTTCCAGTGTATCCAACCAGATTCCCTCACACGTAGCAATGTCCATTGTGGTGACCTTGACAGACACTTGTTACATTCTGTCTGCACTAAGCATACCACAAGGTAAGGCAGTGCACTGTCAAATGAGAGGTAGTGATATAGCACAAGTTTAACGGTAAAAATCATCAGTTCATCTCACAGTAATTAATATTTTATATTCCCATCAGTTCTATAGCTGCTCTGCCAGTGGCATATTTAGACATTATGTGTAGCTCACTTAACACTGTAGGAAACCTTTTCCACTTTCTTTGCTTCTACATAATTTGAACAATATTCAACATATTTCTGTTACCACACTCATGTCAAAAGAGGCAGAAGGTGGATGTGGCCTAATGTATGGATATTTCAATGAAAGTGGGGGGCTGGGGGCAGGGTGGATCCTGGTTCTGCCGAGTGGGAAGAGACGCTGGCCTGATATAGGCTTGTAGGTCTTGCAGTGGGCGCAAGGGGGGGGGGGGGGGGAGTGGGGGGCTGTCTATTGGGAAGGTATGAGAGGAGATTTGGAGGAAAAGAGGTCACAGTATACTTCACTCTGTTTGTGTCTGTCCTCACAGATCAAGATGTGCATGTGTGTGTCTGTGTGTTTAACTTCAGTGCTTTCCTGATGATACGAAGATGATAAATGTGGACTATCTGCATTATTTTTGCAGCAAGTTCTGCGTCTTTTATCTGGGGACTCCGAGGACCATGCTGTATTACTCTGCTGTTTCCTCATGTACCTGGGTAAGAAAGCATGGCTGCTGCTTGGTGTGGGGATTCCCCATGGGCCAACAGCATACGTACTCACAAGGGAGGAGGAACAACATGGCTTCAACTACTGGCTGTGGGACCCCGCCTCTGGCCAGAAGTACAGCATTCAGGACAGCTTCTGCCCTCTGCAGAAAGTGTTCTGTCTCATTAACGATGAAAATGTGAGTGTTTGCTCTGCTTTTCCTGTTTCTGATCCCCATAGACATGTTGAATGATCAGACAAAGATAAATGGCAGGGAGAGTCTTCCAGTTGTTGGATTGTGCTTAGGGCTGATTACTTCTCATCATAAATTTTAATTAGAAAAGCCCAAGGGAATAATAATTTGGGACCCCTATAACAGAACAGAATATAAAGATTTATGGTAGGTGTTAAATTATGCTTCAATTTCTATAGTAAAACCAACCAGATGTATCAATGTCTCAAATTTATTTTATTGGAGTAACATTCTACATGTTTTGGGGGGGGGGGGTCTTTCCATCCATCATCAGGAGTTAAAGACTGTACATACTGCAACTGCCGACTGCTTGCTAGCAAGCAGTCAGCAGTACCTGTTTGACATACGCCTGTTGCAGTATGTACAGTCTTTAATTCCTGATGATGGACGGAAAGACAGTCCGAAACATGTTGAGTGTTACTCCGGTAAAATAAATTTGAGACATTGATACATCTGGTTAGTTTTACTATAGAAATATATTATGGTGCACAGCCCTGTGAATGTCAAATTATGCTTCAACTGTGTGCCTTTAAATATCTTGTATCCTCTTTCTAAGACACAGCCGCGAGCGGTTCTGCACCTTTGGTGAAGCAAAGTAACTTGCTTAATATGGTATTATGCTAGTAATGTTGCTTCATAGAGTGAGCAAGACGTAATGTAATATCCAGAAGGAGCACAGAGAAATTGGAGCTGGGATGGCAGAGTTGGTATACTGGATGTCCAAGGATGTGGTTTGATTACAGGTAGCCATAAGAGATATTTCTCTACTCCATAAGATTGTGTCAGTCCTCACATGCATCTAGTGCCTAGGTTAAAATGACTGAAGCTGTACCACCACACTACCATTTGCCTTCATGACACACAACAGGGCAGGTTTAGCTTTTACTATATAGAAATATAATATGAATATGTGGACTACCTGCAGCTAGATTGGGATAGGATCTGTTGGGAGTCTTTCAACAACATTAAGTGTCATAAAAGCAGGAAATTTCTTCACCTGTGAGTTAACAGTGTTCAAGGACAACTATTCTTCTTCTCCCCTGGCCCTGTGGTTCATGCAGGATCAATATCCAGCTTCTCTATCCATAGCTATTTTTCTCCAGCCTCTAAGGCAAATTTTCTTCAGATCATTTTCAACATTGTCCAACCAGCTCTTTCTTGGCTTTTCAGTGACGTTCTTTCCACATGTCCTAATTCTCTCATTAAAAGGTTCAAAGTCTACAATTGAATGATTGTAATTTCTTCTGACTAAAAGTCTGGTTACTAGTGTGTTATTTCTATTACTACTATAGAAGAAAGTGAAATCTCCTGTATTCATAATTCCAACTCTTTTCCTTCATATTTCTTGCAAGGCACCTATCGCAATTTTATACTTCTTTAATTCATCACTTGGACTTCTAAGGCTTCCTGCGTGGTTCACACTGAATACATTTCATGTACCAGTAACAATCTAATTATTTCAGTACACTCCAAGTACCAATAACCATCTCATTACTCCAGTACAAACCAAGTACCAACAACCATTTCATTATTCCCTATGTACCAGTGGCCATCTCATTAGTCCAATACATTCCATGTACCAATAGCCATCTCATTAGTTCAATACATTCCATGTACCAATAGCCATCTCATTAGTCCAATACATTCCATGTTCCAATAGCCAACTCATTATTCCCTTTTCCTCACCTGATTTGTTCCAGAAGAAGATCTGCCTGGTTTATCTTTCCTTCAGGTTCCATAACATTTGGTTGATTTTAGGGAACAGGGTCTTTATAGCCACCCCAACCACCAACCTGGAGGCCAGGGTATCCCTTTTAGTCTGGGTCATCATCCTTGACTTGTCCAGCAAGGGAGACCCTGCCAGTAGCTGCACTACCACTGGCATAGCTCTTGGGATCATGTGACCACTCGATCCCCACTATTACACCAGAGTAGGGATACCTTCGGTGGCGTCAAGGATGACTAGACACCATGTAATTAGTCAATGCCAGAAATTTAACATATATCATTTTTCGTATGTCAATCCATTATTAAACATGTGAATGGACGTTTCATGCCCCCTGTGGACACCAATTTTGAACGTTTATATACATATGTATATGACTGATTCATAGTAAGCATTAACATTTGTAACTTGGGGTTATTTTTAAACATGAGTTGAATATTCAGGTCTGGGCTAATGTACAACGAGAGGAACTACCACGGCATACAAGATTTGATGTAACCCATCGTTCTGATTGGTGGCCTGCCTTTGGACGCAATGTAGCGGCTCCTGTGGGAAGTGTTCAGCCTGCAACATTAGACTACATTGCCACATCACTGTCTGCCACTCAGATGCTGCAGGATCGAATTGAGAAGCAGCTGAAAGACTCTTTGATGAAGTGGAGGAAGACATCCAGGTCACTCATATTTGAATTACTTTACTTAGGATTCAGGTATTGCGGGATTTGATGTTGTGCTACTGGGTGAGTGGCTCCCAACATTCTGAAGGGCTGGGCCTAGTATTATTGTACGATAAATGAGAAGGCCTAATAAAGTGTTACTTTCACCACAGCCAATCAGCCACTTATGTTTTGCATATATATCAGGGATACATTTTCTCATGTAAGTTTGTATTCTGCTGGATGATGACTGAGAAATATTTAAATCAGGTGTTACATGCCTAAGTTCTTAAGCTGAGTTTTCTTGGTGAAAGTTAATTGCAAGAAACTGATGCCCTGTAAATACCTCACATTCTTCTTGTTCATGTTTATCTCAAAATTGCAGCTATTAAAATTAAAACATTCACAAATATTAATCTCAAAACAGCTATGTAGAAATAGTTATCAACATTCCAGCATTTGAAATGTCAGAAAAGATAAACATACATACAAAGTCCTCCTTTAAACCTTCTCCGGGCTTCAGTGCCTGTAGCTTGGCCTGCGACCTAGCTGCCACTGTCTTCCCACCACTTGCCCTAGCTGCATGAACCCAACGCATGTCTGGGCAGGGCATGGCTTGCATGTCCTCCATAGTGCTTGGCCCTTATATATGACCCTTGAAGAGGATAGTCAGGTATCACTCATCTGACAAACACAACAATATCCCAGAAGATCTGAACCCTAGAAAAAACATTTAGAAACTCAAATCCTGTGTACTTTACTTACTTCGTAAACCATGCCACAGGCTACACAAAAGGTGTTGGATCCTGACTGTGGACGTTCAGATTCGCTTCCAGTGCAATCCACATGGACTTTCTGGTGGTCAGACTGGCAATGGGGCAGACGTTTCTTTGATTACTTTGATCATCCCATACTAAATCATCATCCCACAAATGCTCCACTCATCTGCCACTGTCCTTCATGCATGAGACAGCATGATATTGTAAACTCTCCTCAGCACATGGCTGGACACAGAACATAGAATGCTGTATAAGAGACACACTTACAGATTATGTTCATATGGATGTTTGTACGTTAGATGTTCTTGCAACAGGAACCATGAAAATTAGTGTCTACTGGGTTGTGACTGTCAATGTAATTTGGCAGATATGTACTAATGTCTGTCTTTAGGGTAACAACATAAAACGAGCAGGGATAAAGGTGATCTGGATATAGGAAATGGAGGAATGGGCCGGTTGTGGTGAGTGAAACAATAGGAAATGGCACCACTAACAAATAGTTGTAATAGACAGGGTACATGTGAAGAAAACAAGAAGTGTAGCAGAAAGGATCAAAGGTGGGTGGCAAAGAATAAATACCAATTAAAACATAAGAAATAATAATAATAATAAAATAAAATTTGCAGGGTAGTATAAATGAAAATGAAATGAGGGGCTGTAAGGGTACAAAAGTAAAGACCAATAGAGGGTAAAGGAACAGCAAGAGGAGGTAAGAAGGCTTGGCATACTTGTTGATCAAGGAGATGGAGACAGGACATTCCTCCATGACAATGGCACGTAACCTACCAACCTAAAAGGTGGTCACAACTCAGAAGAGATAATGTTCAAATGCTACGTTCTGTCATCTCTCCATATCTTAAGTTTTTAATAAACTGAGCAGGTATCACACATAGAATTGGATGTAAGTTTGGTTCCCTTTGGCTGCCTCACACAGTAAGTTTTTAATGTAGCACACACCCCCAAACTTTTCTGACAAAATCACAAAAAAAAAATACTTTTATTCAGAAATTTCACTACTTTCTCCACGTTATGTATCAGAAAGTAGAAACTGATACACACAATGCCACAGGAATATTGAGTGGGATGCAGGCTGTTATTCCTATGCCTGCATTAACAACACGTCTACTGCTGTCATGTATGATACTGCCCTTAGTGAAGGTACACTGACCTGAAATTTCTTTTTCAGTTTCAAGGTATATGCTTTTTATGTGACCTACATAGATTGAACACAAAATGGAGAGTTCATATTTGTCCACTGTTTCATTTCCCAAACCACCTATCATATTTAATAAAATTTCTTACCACAGATCTACACCAAGAATTGGAATAAACTGATCACAAAACAGCAGTGACTCAGATTCTACCAAATATTTATTCACCTGATTTAAACACAATTTCTTCTGTCTCGCAACTTATTTATGCCTTATATAATACCTTTGGTGTGATTGAGTCACACCATGATTGCCATGGCAACCATCTATACAGGGTGCTATGTGCTCTTGTTAAAGAAACAATTTTGATAATTGATATAGTGTGTTTTGACTGTGAGGTACAGGCTGAGGCTGAAGAAACAGCTGAGCACTGATCATTGTACTGTAAGCTTGATGTTCAACTGTTTCTTCAGTACTCAAATGAATCTGATGTTTAGGTCAGTGTAATAATAAAGAGATTAATGATAAAAGAGGCCATGAAGTAGTTTATAAATATCATGGCCACTGGTCATATGATGGGCATGTGGGTAGTTGTTAGTAAAAGGCCTCTAAATGAAATACTTAGTAAGTGCATGTTTTAATTTGCTATTCAATAATCTAATGCAGGACCCTATGGAACCGCTATTGTATTGCCATCCTGCGAAAGTTGCTGCCAGCATTAGAGCATGCCACATGGAATTCCCAGACCTTGTCCCGCCCAGACCACATTCAAGAACTGCAGCACATCATGGGTTCCCACAAGGTACGTTAGATGATTCTAGGGAAAACAAGGAAATTCCCATCTAATCAGTTAATGAACCAATAAACAAATTAAATAAGCACCCAACACATTCCTTGCTTAACTAGATAACCAACCAGCTTCCTCTACAGTAAGAGGAATAAACTAACAACCCCATGGTGAGCTACCTGTCAATTTGTATAATGAACCAGCCACTAAACTAACCAACCAAATAACCTAAAGTTTATGACACCATGTAACTTGGTAGACATCCACCAGCTACTGACATTTCAAGGAATCCTGCTGTGCCCATTCTCAGGGCATTTCTTCTGAAACACTGACACTTAGCTACTGATTGACATAGCATCACATTCTGGAAAACCATAATCTTTACACTTATCACAGTGAGAATCCACTATCTCACAATGAACTGTTACAAAACAAATGACAGCCCATATACCAACAAACTAACAAATAAGTTCCCTGTGTAGCTGTATAAACAACCAGCAAAACTATGAATGACATAATGGTACAATTTTATCCTCAATCTAAACCTATGCAGACACTAAACAGTCACAGTCAGATGACATGCTATCTTGAGATCCTTAACAAGCTTGTAGTATTGCAGTATTACTTGTGCTAACATTTGAAACTTAATGTTATTTAATCTGTAAAGCATAACAATAAATGTTAAATTTTCAGTGGCCATTCCACTATTATGAACTATGAAATCCAGACCTGTTTTGTATTGAACCTCTTTCCAGATGTGTGGTTTCCCAATAAACCTACCCTACACCAATATGGAAGCAATAACGGAGGCCATGAAGGCTACAGGCGTCCATTACAATGAGAGTCCAGATGTAGAGTTTGCTTTGGCTGTGTACATCCACCCATTTCCTAACAATGTACTATCTGTATGGGTTTATGTAGCATCCCTCATCAAGCGGAGGTGATACCTAATCACCGTTTCAGGTGAGTAAACTCTGTTCGATGGTAAATATTGATCCTCATTTAGGGTTTTTCAGTAATGTGACTACTGTCCGTTCCTGCTTCCCAGCACAGAGCTACTACATCTATGAATGGTGGGCTGAGTCCATGCTATTCCACATCTTTTGCTATTGCTTTCATGGAGATGTCTACACGTTTTTTTAAAATTAAGTGTGTTATTTAACGGTGCTGTCAACCGCCAAGATTATATAGCACTGGCGATATGTGAATGTGTGCGCTTATGCAATAACAGTGACAGGGGAAAATGAAAGTACTTGAAGAAATATCTGGCCCAGTGTCATTCTGTCCACCAAAACATCATGTGGACTGGCATGGGATCAAAGTTAGGCCTCCACAATGACAGACCAGCAAATAACTGCCTAAGCCACTGCACAACCCTGAATTCTCTATATTACGGAAGGCTCCTAAGGCTGTAGTGTTCCCTGTTATACTCTTGATGCATGTTACCACATTTCAGATACTTGGTTATGCAGATAATATTGTCCTCATGGGGAGAACTATGGGCAAGTTGAAAGAAGCAATGGTAAATCTTAATAAGGCAGGGAAGAACAAGGGACTTACAATTAACATACAAAAATCACATAGATAGAAGTAACAAGAAATAAATATGGAGTATTTGTGGATGGTCAAGAATGTGAAATGAGGAAACAAAAGTATTTCAGGTCTGTCTTAATAGAAGATAATACTATAACTACCATAATGAAAAGGAGAATTGTAATAGCAAACTGGACCATGGCCCATGATAAGTAGGGAGAGAGACAAAATGTATGCTACATAAAATGCCTATAAGGTCTGCCCTCACCTATGATAGTGAGTGTTGGTCCCTCACAACAAAAGATGACTGTTCACTCCAAACCTTTGAAGTAAGAATACTAAGAAAGATTATGGACCAATTAAGGAAAGTGGTATATGGTGATCAAGGTTTAATCATGAACTTTAAATAAAGTACCAAAAAATGGAGACAGCTATCAACACAGGAATATTCAGGGAGCTGGAACATCTCTGTGGAATGCAGAAGCAAAACTCTTGCAAGAAGCTAACATTCCATAAGCCAAAGGGTACTAGAGGAGTAGGCAGAGCTGTTGTTAGGTGTCTGGATTCAGTGGAAGATCTGAAGATAATGTGCATTGGAAATTTAAGATGAAATATGTAGGATTGGGAACAATGGAAGGTATCAGTAGAAGAGGCCAAGGTTCATGATGGACTGTAGCACCAATAGATGGAGAAGAAGCACATAACCACACTGTGAAGTGCAACTTCAGTATATTTACAAACTGCATGGCAAATATACAGATTTTGATGTAGGCAACCATCCCTCAATACCCCATTCCTTATGTGCTTATGTACCAATTTTTCCACTCTTCATTAGGAATGCTTATAGACTTACTGGCTAATATGCTTAAGTTCACTTTACAAGTGAACACCTGCTTTGCTAATGAAGCTAATTTCCTGCCTGTCACAGAAACCGAAGGCTCATCACTGCGTTTGTGAGTGCTTGCTTACCAGTGAAATCAATCCCAAGCCACATAAACCCAGTCCACATAATCATGCCATTACCATAACAAACCTTTTAATACTATCTCTCATCTATGCTTTGGATTAGGTCATCTTTTCACTTCAGGTTTGCTCACCAGAAGGCTCTCCAAGCCTCATGCGCATATTCCATTGCCATGTGTGTTCCAAAGAACCTGTCCATGTCCCAGGCCATGTGGAACATTCTGTAACATGTCTGAATGATTACAGGTTGGATAATAAATGCACCATAAGAATTGGTGGCATATAAGGCAGGCAAGACAACAAGCAAGGAAACTTAGAGGTAGATCAAACACTCTGGACAGAAGATAATGGTGGACTGGGAACAGGATGGAATGAAGCTAAATATTGAGCCAGAAACTGGAAAAAGTGGCAAGATCCCTGCAAAACATCTTTATTATTATGCAGAAGAGGAAGGACTGTGGAAATGTTTGTATATTAAAGTATTATTTAATTACCAAAAGTTTTTCCTTTGCAGTGTTAAGCACATCACTATCAGCCCTTCTGTACAATTCAGTACTGATCACAAGTGCCTTGTTTGATGATTAAAATGTAATCAAAATGGAATCCATCTGTCCCAATATTTAGCTATGTCAAGGTATACAATACCTGCAGTGATAAACAATAGTTGGACATACAAAATGACAAGTTATTTTCACCACCATTTATTTCATCTTAATGATCAGGCCATTATTTATAATTATGTTGAGATTAAAAGGAAGGAATTACAAACCATACTTACCTGAATATAAGATGAGAATGTTCATCATTTGGAAAATGGGGGGGAGGGGGGGTCACCTTATAATTGAGCATAAAGTTAAACGTGCTCTCTATAGTAATCTTCCTGATAAATTGAAGTGTGTAAGGGGGGGGGGGAGGGGTCATCTTATATACAGGACTATCTTATATTCAAGTAAATACAGTACTGTGCTTTTGTGTGATTTTTAGTTTCAAACAGAAGCAATGAATTTTAATAGGAAACATTTCTTGCACAAATTCTCTGTCTTGTACACAGTGGAGAGCATCAGCTCATTTCATAACTGTGGCTGTTTTCATTGCAGTAGTAACAAATGGGGTGAGCTTACTGAAAAAAATTCTTCATTCTTGTTTACTGTCACAAAGTATTTTCTTGTTCCTCTGGCCAATTTTTTCCCCGTCTCTTCTGTATGCCTTTTTACTTGTTCTCTTCAACATGGCCCTAACCTTCCCAGTAGTTGTTTATACAATAATATCATTCAAGTGTAACTTGTGTCCATAAGACACGAAGCTTTCACAGTGAAGAAATGTAATAACATCCTCTCAGAAGACAGCTATGTCAAAGTTAAATTACAAATTAACATTCCAGAGAGCTGCTTTATCTTTATCATCTGGGTTGATGTTTGCAGGGGACTGCTCCCATATCCTTAACAGTGTTCACCTTATCTAACATTCCATGCCAGAACTGCATGGCTTTTGATCATTCTCGAATACTTGACAGACAGTCACCTCTGCTACCTGTGAAATACTGATGTTTCTGTTGTTCACATCCAAGTTCCCATTGATTACTGGAAAACAGGATAATAATGTGTCTTATACAACACATTCTGAGATTACAATTTTCAGTCCTCATATGTAATTTGATAACAATTTAGTTAAGTCTTACGATTATGCAGTGTGCACTGAATGTACAATTTGACAACAAAAAACAGCTCTGTGCCCCACAAACAAGGTCAGAACCAGCTATCCTCACACACAGAGTTGGCTTGCAGTGGTCTGTGGTGCAACAAGCTCAAACTTCATGCCATTCACCACAAAAGTTTCTCTGTTTACTTAGTGTCATTATATACCTGCAGTAGCATGTGCTTTCAGCTCACAGTGGTGACTATGATGACTGCTGTCATCCGGTGTGTGACAATGTTTAACCACACCCTGAAGATGGAGGCAGCATATACTAAACTGCACTGCCTTGCATCCCAGAAAGACAGCAATATCCAGTTCTTGGTTCCAACAGTTTAAAATAAACTATCAGTCAATTCATCAAAAAGGAAACGTTGTGACCTTTTAAAAAGGGACAGAAAAACAGCATAGTCTTAGAAAATCTACTCGAATGCCACCTTGTCCACCACAAATCCCACATGGCAGCCCTATGAAGACAACTTCTTTTTGGTCTGTAATTTACCACAAATCCTAAGCAGATTAGCAGTAGCACATACTGAATGCTGCAGGACACACAGTTTCAGGACCACAGGTTCTAACCCACAGTTCTGTGTTGTCTTGTCGGCACGATGTAACCTCATCTGTACCGCACGCAAAGCTTTCGCAATGGCCTGCACCACATCTGTGTCTAACCCAGCACATGCTTTGCTTATGCTGCACAGAACTTGATCTACGGCAGTGCTATAAAATGGTGTGAACTTGCTGAAATTTTCATGCAGGTCCCTGAACTTACACACAGTGCTTAAGCAGTGTTGCTTAATAGTCCCTCTCACAACCGATGGACCCATACCCGAATGTTCTACCTGCCTCCCATTGTTGTTCCTGCTAGGGTCACTTCCAGTGATGGTGCTACATGAATTCTCAGGAAGCATTTGATATTGTTTGTGCCACTCCAGTAACTCTGCACGATTTGCCACTCCGCATTTCAAAGGATCACGCATGTTTTTCCCACTTCCTAATGTGAGATGCATCTGAAGGCTTCTTTCAAAAGAGCCTCCAACTCCTGTTACATAGGGAATGAAATTAGGCATCACTGTATGAGAAGCAGCAATGATGCAAAGTTTGATGGCACTATGACATGTGCAAGCATATTCATTACTTAATTCAGCTGTTGGTGCATGAAGGAAAAGTTGATGTACATGTGGTATTTCTAACCATGTACAGTCGACTTCAGGTTTTACATTGATTGCATTTTCTCTGGAATCATTCTGCTGCAAGTGAAACAAGGCTGAGTATAAGAAATTTACTTCTTCTGGAAGAACTCCGTGCAAAATGGCAATATTTAAACATCTTAAGCGAAAAAGTGTTAAGTCAGAAAATATAGCCGAAGACACAAGTAAAGTTTTTTCATGTTCACAGCCCAGACTTTTGTGATTAGAAATAAATCTTTCTACTTCACTCTGAATGTCAATATCATCAAAACATCCACTTTCTGGCGAGTCACTATCACCAAGCATTATAAATTGTATTCTACATAGACCAGGTGTTGATAGATTAATAGCAGGCCGACACACTCGATAACCCTGCTGGACACACGATTCAGAAAGTGGTTTGGATCCTCCATTCTTGTACTGACACAAGATAGAAAAATCTTTCAGTAAATTCTGTAGAGTGTGCTGTGTATAGGACTGCTTTTTCAATTCTGCAGTACTACCTGTGTTGGAAAGGATCCACTGACACAATAAAAATGATAAGGAATTGGATACAGGAGGTGGGAACCGAGTAGAAAAGAAAGTGTGAATAATTGTTTCAAAGCAAACAATTCTCTCTGTCAGAACACTGTCATCCATTGCTGGAAGCTCTGGCATCTGGCAGTGAGTTGAACTGAGCTGCAGACCTAACGCACCAAGCTGTCTTGCAACACGTGCTGGATTATCAAGGAATCTGCAATACTTCAATAATGATGATGTCATTATTATGAAATTCTTCACACCATCTCCCAATGATTCGTGGACTCTTCTAGCACAGTCAATAAGGATGTGTTGTTCAGGTTGCTTGGGATCTGGCTCTGCATAGACAGACGTTAAAATACTGTACCCACTGCGCATGATGTTGAACTGACCAGTGGGCCGCTGGACCATCACTGCTCGACCCTCTGGACCAAAAGCAACAGCAACAAGGAGCTCCAGCTCCTCAAGTGATGATGCAGGGTGCAGATCCTCACTCATTATTGATGATACCTGTTGCAGGAAAGTAATAACCACATTTACTCAATAAGGTTTGGGTAAATGTTTTGTCTATCACAATATGAAGACAACATGTTTTAAAGTTACTGTACTTTAAAAAAAAGTCTTTGTCATATTTGGATGCCATCTTCTGGAAACCAATTCAGTACTGTCTTCACACAGTATACATCTGCTTACATTAGCAGCTGCAATCATGTGACTGAGGTAGGAGGTCTGTCAAGTTGTCAGATTGGTGCCAAAGGTTATCATGCAAAATGATAGGACTTTGTGGATGTACTCCTGCTGTAACTTTTGTCAACCAATTATCTTGTCTCTATCTGAGTCACTCTCATCTGAATCAGTTCTTCAAGATCAATTCTAATCGTTCTGGAAACTTCTTAATCCACACAAAAACCCTGTATTCTAGACACTGTTTCATTTCAATATACTGTATTTACATAAACAATATATAATAATTTCATCCTATTCAATAACAATGCTCTCAACTCTCAACCTCAAATCTCACAATGATGCTTCTACTCACCTCTAGTGCCTCCCGTTTCTTTCACTGGCACTGTCCTGAAGTGTGTAGGCTGGGCAGTAATGGACAGTCCCGTTACTATCAACATAACTCAGTGCAGGGTTGGGGGCTGTGTTACGTTGACTGCCCAGTGACGAGTACCTTAAACAAATGTTACAGGTGTAGTCCACACATCACTGGGCAGCACAACACACTGCTTACTGCATCTGGTACAACTTGAACATAAGACTCATACAACAAGCTGAGGAGGTAGTGAAGAACTGATGAAATAGATGTACTGGAAGTATTTATGGTACTGTAAATACCTCCAATACATCCATGTGCTGCTCCAATTTAATATGCAACAATTCTGTCTGTTGCATACATTCACTCTACATGGAAGAATCCTATCAGTTCTTCCACATATGAAGGGGGCCAAATATTGTTTAGTAATTGTTTTTATACAGGGGACCGTGGTGGCACAGTGGTTAAGGTGCTGTGCTACAAATCGGAAGGTTGCTGGTTCGATCCCAGCTGGTGTCATTGGAATTTTTCATTGACATAAAATCCTTCCGATCGCACTATGACCCTGGGGTTGACTCAGCCTCTAACAGAAATTAGTACCAGGAGCATTTCCTGGGGGTAAAGGCAGCCGGTGTGTAAGGCTGACAACCTTACCACCATCCTGTGCCGTTGTCATGAAATCTGGGAACCTTAACTTCCTGGAACCCTCTGGGCCACTCCAGGCCTGTAATGGGACTGATTTACCTTTTTTTTAAATGTTTTATACAATGAAAATTAATGTACTCCCCTGTGATGGACCAGTAAGGTCCAAAACATGTAGAAGTTTAACATTTTCAAAAATATGATTGTGAACCTAATGACAACTGTGTGCATTTCTTGGTTAAAACTGTGGATGCCTTATGTGATTTTGTTGTTTTCTCTGTACATCTCATGTAACAAAGTAAAGGGTTTGGTGGCAGTCATTATCAATTTCACAAATAAACTGAGGAATACAATGACACATTGCTCTACAATGTGTCAATGTAAGGAAGTGTGATTTGGAATGAGACTGGGGGAAGATGCAGCGATAACTTGGGTGTATTTCCTTTGGTGATCCTCAGTCAAGGCCAGGAGGTGTGTGTGTGTGTATAGTTCTCATCATTTAATAGCCACACTTGGTACATTTCAAACAACTTTTTATGCCTGTTACATTGAATATGGCATGAGTGAAAAGTATGCTTCAGTATTTTCCCACTGCATCTGCAAATTCCTCCAGGCTTTATGTTCATTTACTGCTGGTATAAATTTCCTATTCAAAAGCTAACCAGTTCACAGGTATTGCAATGTGGAGTCAGAAATTACTGTCTTTTTAACTTCATCAATTAGACATAATGTAAAATGTCTCTAGGTAAAGAACCCACACCATTATTTTATAATATATGCCAGTTTTATAAAATATACCTTTATACATACTGTAATAGGACTTTCAATGGACCAACATGGACAAAAATTATATATTTTGACAAGCTTCATAACCCCATAACAAATTTCACCAACATTCTACACAGCAAATTTGACATTCAGAGGACCGTGCATCTGGTATATTCTTATAATAAAGCCAATGAGATGCACTAATTTCTCAAATTTATTTTTGGAATAGAACTGTACATGTTTTGGACAGGTTTTCTGTCCATCATCAGGAGTCTCAGCAAGCAGTCAGCATAACCTGTATGACATATACCTATTGCTGTGTGTACAGTACTAGACTCCTGATGATGGACAGAAAACCTGTCTTGCAACAAGCAGTCAGCATAACCTGTATGACATATACCTGTTGCTGTGTGTACAGTACTAGACTCCTGATGATGGACAGGAAACCTGTCCAAAACATGTAGAGTTCTATTCCAAAAATAAATTTGAGAAAATAGTGCACCTTGTTGGTTTTATTACATGAATTCTACACAACAGTCTCACTGGTAAAACAAATGAACCGTCCCCATAATGTTCATTTCATGCATGCTGTGTGCAGAACATGTAAAAACACAATTAAACTAAAATGACAGGCCTACACTAACATTTTCTGTCTATTCCCTGCTGACATCAGGTGACAGGTAACAGGGTGGATATGTGCCCACTCCCATGTCAGGTGTCTCCCAGTGCAACTGCTGGGTGTGGCAAACTAAACCAGTACACTTTCATTAACCTTCAGCATATAGCCTTATTAATTCCAGCTCTCTGTTGTCGCCAGAGCACTGTTCAATTTGAATACCCAACGTGTGATGACATTTTTTTTCAGATGCAAAGGACGTACATTTAAAGGAACACCGTTTTCTTGTTTGTCTGTTAAAGGCTTATTTAGAAACATGGAGAGAGAGAGAGAGAGAGAGAGAGAGAGAGAAGGTAAAGTGCACCCTTGTACAGGCAGTGAGGCTCTGTACAGGCCGTGCAGCCCATAGGGGGAGTAGAGGTATAGCTCTACTCTTTCTTGACCATGGCGCTGGAAGGGGGTGAGGGGTCAGCATCATGCCCTGGACACTCTTTACCCCGGGAAAGACCTGGTACCCATTGTACAGAAGGCTGGATAGGCTCCAGGGCTGGTCTGGACAGGTGCGGAAACTCTCGCCCCCCACTGGGATGGGAAACATGGAGAGAGGTCACACCAAATTACTGCCTCAAATAACTACTCCTAAACTGCCTCCATTACAGTCACTGTTGAACAGCACATATTTATAATCACCATCATCAAATTCTCAAGAAACTGGACAACTTTTTGATTCATTCCATCCTCCACTGCCCAGCAGGCAGTCTCTTAGTTTTTATACCTGCTTTCCTTTGGTTTGCCATTCATTTCTTTACACTTTGCAGTCAGGTTTTATATGAGTCTCACTATTATGAAGTCTGAATGCTCACCACCAAGATCACAAAAACCTCCCCATCATCAAATAACAATGTGATTCAGATCAATCCACTTCACCACTTTCACATCAGCTACACTTTAATGTGAGGTCTAACCTCTCACCTATGTCTTTTAAATCGTCCCTTGCCATAATGTACCCCAACCACAAGTTTATGTGAATTTCTTGTTTTTTCTCATATATGGTACACATATCTGATAACCATAATGATACCTATACATGAAGATTACATATCATGCAATTTCAATCACTTCTATTACTTAATCTTTTGAAGGTTCAAAAATTCTCTCAAATATCATCAGTCTAGAGTAAATTTATATTTTACCTTTCAACACAACAAATTTATTAAATCCAAAAATGCATTCAACAAGTTTTGGTCATCTTTGACCATCTTCAGGCATTAAAGTAAAGGTAAATCAGTCCCATTAAAGGGCCCAGGATGGTGGTAAGGTTGTCAGCCTTACGCACCGGCCGCTTTTACCCCCAGGAAATACTCCTGGTACTCATTTCTGTTAGAGGCTGAGTCAAACCCAGGGCCATAGTGCAATCGGAAGGATTGTGTCAATGAAAAATTCCAATGACACCATCAGGAATCGAACCAGCAACCTTCCGATTTGTAGCATAGCACCTTAACCACTTTGCTACTGTGGTCCCCCAGGCATTAAAGTACACAACTTAAAACCCAAGTGGACATGTGTTAAAAATATTTTGCAATTTGTGAAATCTCACACATCTTACAGTTGTCATGGCATGGGATTAATACATATTTTTTGTTCCTTACTAATGCATGAATACATTGTTGGATTTAATGAGATTGTTATGTTTGATGGTAATATAAAAATTGACTGCTTGTCACAGCACAACAGGATGAATTCCATCACAATGATCAGTTATGTTCATCCCTATCAGTGTGCATTTCACATACAATCAGGGCATTTCTGAACTAACGTCACTCTGGCCTCAAGCACCGAACATGAAGAACATACAATAAGCAGGCAGTATGATTTTTTTACATTACTCTTCTTTTCCATTTTCTTTCGTTACATTCAACATCACCACAATTAGAGACATTAAACAGCCCCAGCAGATGATACAGCATTGCTGCCCAATCTATGAATCAAACCAGATTTTTTTTTTTTAATACATTTGTACTGTGCATCCTGCTATTATCAAAGTTTTTTATTATCAACTGATGCACAAGAGAATTGTTTTTAAAGGAGTATCAAAATTTACATTAAAATTACAATAGCTCCAACATGTTTCGGTGTGATCACCATCATCAGGGAGTGTACTGCGTGCGCTTGCTAAAGTTACAGTGTTAAACAGTTGGTTGAAATACGTCATTGTGGTTAATCTGGTGGTGTGGCTGCATATGTTATCAGGTGTGCAATGATAAACATCGCGTCATGTTATTTCACAAGTATTTTCAAAATTCCTTATTATTGTGGTACTTGACGTGATGTTTATATATTAGTGATGCACAAATCTACGAATGTTAAATTTAAATGCAAATGGTGGTTGCAACTTACATGACAAGGTAATCACAAGAACTGTTCCCGGTCTGAAACATGGATATCTGTTGCTGCAGTGCTTGATATTGGAACATTAATGAAGGAAGGGCAAGCCTCATTAGGCACTTCACGTTTCGTGTCTGCTGGACTCTGAACAGACCTGACACTCAACACTTCTACTGAAGCATCTGGCCTTTTTGGTTCTTGCAATATATTCATCTCTTTTACTCTCCTTTCATAGAATGTTCCAGATCTCTTTACTCTTCTCTTTTTCACATTCAGTTGTAAAACTTTCTTTGTTTTTTGTCTGAATAACTTTCGCCAATAAACATAAAGGCAGCACACAAAGAAGAAAACTAATGGTAATAAGGACACGATCAGGTAACTGATAAGTGCAGTTTTGTCCGTGTCAATGTTGAGTGGCGAATCTGGGATCACTATTGGAGGGTCCACATCAAAGCTGACTTCACAATGAAATGAAATACCAATATTAGCATACTGCTGATAAAAATGACTGCAAGATACTTCAGGTTCATACCCACATCCGTTTACATTTACATATAATGGCACTGAACTGTTCACATTGTCATCAGAGTCAATTAAACTAGAATTTGCTTTCATGTCACTGCTCATGTCTGCATATGAAAAGTTGTCTTCTGGACTCCACAAAGCATTAGTATCATTACCAGCCACAAAACTGGCAGTGTCATTCATATCTGTGGAATTGAATGTGTAGTGCACGTATATCTGTGAACAATTGTACACAGTTGCTGTGCAACTCTGTCTGCAAGATGTCCACAGACATTTTGTAGTGCCATTTAAATTTTTGACATCAGTGGTTACACATATGGCTGGCGTCAATTCGACAGACAGAGATAATATTGTCGAGTCTGTGAACAGCACCAAGGAAATGACAGCAACTGTGAAGCTGATTATTACGATAACTGAGCACAATCGAGCTTCCAGATCACGCAGCCAATCAGGTTCACGGCACTTACAGTATTTCACTCGACCCATACCGCATTGCTCGCTATTACCACAGAGAACTTATCACGTCACAAATACCTTATACAGTACAAATTAAAGTGTAATTTAACAGGAGCAGGAGAACAAGTTGTGTTACATCTTCCAGGCCACAGAATGCTATGAAACCAAGCCCCAATGTGGACTCATGACTAATTTATGTAGGTTAATGTGGCATGACTATAGCTTCCCCCACTCATACGTGTGTTTAAACTGCGACATAATCAATAATGTACACGTTTGTGGCATGTCAACACCATAGCAACCTTAAGACTGATCTATATCATGTCATGCAATGCTCCTGAAAATGAACACTGCTATGACCTTCAAGTCACACCCTACCAGATGCTATTGTGTAAGTCATCCATTGCAAATATTAAAAACCAGCAGAGCTGCAGAGACAGAAAATTGTCAACTGGATTAATAAAACTACAGTACAATTTCAATATGGCAAGTGATAATGTAATGTAATGCGTGGCTTGAAAGTGTTTTCAAGATAATATCTGTCAACTATACGTGACTACATAACCACCTAAAGAAATAAAAGAACAATCAGGTGAACAATGTAGTACTGTACCACAGTTCCAAAATACACACCCAGAAAACAGGCAGTATGTGTAAATGTGAATGTCAATAAATAACACAGCTGCAACTAGTAATCTGAAATCAATACAAGAAGGCAGTCAGGGTCATGCCACACCACATGGAAAATTCAGGGACTTATGTAAAAATGGCCTATCACAAAATAAGGCCAATACCCAGTGCATTTAACGAATTGGTCAGGGAAATAATATGCAATGACATGGACTATACATTGCCACATAACTCTAACACTCTATTACATTATCTTGATTCAGTCTCTTCTTACAACAGTGGACAATTATTCATTTGGTCATAAAATTCCCTCCTGTAAAAAGACAAAAATTTGACACAAAATTTTTCCCACATCCTTTCAGTTCAGTTCACATTTTCTAACCAAATTTTAATATTATCATTCCACAGAATCTCATGTTGACCAAGTGGCCTCTTTTGATTAGGTTATAAAAACAATGCTTTTTGTGCACTTTACCAATTTATCCATGCAACATGCCCTGCCTGTTTATCTCCATTTTGTCACCTTAACGACACTACTTAAAGAATACAAACTGTAAAGCTCCTGTCATGTAATTTTTTTCCACTCTCCTGTTACTTCTATTCCTAGATCCACCACCTCCAAATCAAAAGCCTCATTTCATTGCCTTTTAAATTTCGGTGAAATTCCCATCAAAGTGTCTCTGGAAGTCTTGAATATTAGACTGTGGAAGATCATAAAAGTATAAAATTTAACATAGAATAAGGGGCATGAGAGTCACTGAAATTTGACTTTAAAATATCTTTTATGATGTATGACTAGAATATTTCTGGTTACACAAATTCAGTGGCTTACCCTTCATCATATAGCCTGCAGTAGGGTACTGAGAGGTGTCGCAGGAATGTCCACACGTTTTGGTAACTCCAGTCCAGTAATGGGCTAACACGCATAACTTGAGGCCAACCTGAGTCTGACATCTGGAACATACAATCTCAATCTATTCTTTCCCCACAATTTTGCTACGGCTGGTCTGTGGAAGCAGAATTACATATACCACATGCCACTCCCTGCAAAGCATGTCTATTCCACGCACCTCACACCACACCATGCCATCCCATCCCACACTAGCACACAGAATTATGAAGTTGAATATATTGCTGTATTCATAAAAGCCCACCAATGCACCATACCCTGAGTCATACCAGTCCATTCCACACACTCACACTAGCTTTCACTCACAGCCATTTAAAGCTAATACTGCAATGCTACTAAAGGATCTGTCTTCAGGTTTCAAGAAAAATCTTGTCTATACGTTTCTTATCTCTCCAGTGTGTCTACTCCTTCCTGAATTAGTCGAGAGTCAAATAAATTACATCCAATTTAAACTTTAACAATGAAGAAACTAAAGTATGCACCTGAAAGGAATTCAGCGCTTCAGAGTAGGGGTCTGTTCTTCTTGTGCCCATAAGCACTGCCTTTAATTCAGGTCTCTCTGCTAATACAACCCCAACAGCACATTTGATTGGACCAGGAATTATCTTCAGCTGTAGGTTATATCTGAAATAAACATTCATAGCATTACAAGTTTCTTACGAAGCAGGTTTGAACTTCACTACAGATCAAAACAAAATCTGAAAGATGGCTTTCAGTTTGTATCTCCCATAGACAATTTCAAATGAAATCTACTGAAGCAGTTAGGGCGATTAAATATACTGACATATAAGACCTCCCTATTAAGTACCCAGTGTATGTAGTAACTGTACAGAGTGCATATAATATCAAGGTCAAATTGACCAGATCTAGGACATAACATAGTTCAAACTGCATCTCACACCAAAATTTTCACTGCTGATGATTTATCCTGTTAACTACAATATGAACTTCAAACATATTCCTTCCCTGGTGAGGGAAACAAATGTCACCAGCAGTTTGAACAGTGTAGGTACGATTGACAGAGTAAATGGTGGCCACAACTACCATTCCCTTGTTTTTGAATAAAGATGTTACATTTATGTGTATGCAGTGAATAAAATGACCATACTACTAGGTAATAAGTGTGTGTATGTTTATTTACATTCCCAAAACTATTCAAAGGTGTTGGCAAAGCCCATAAAGTTTTTCTGGTGATCTTAATTTGTTACAGTATAGAAAGCAGTTTACTTCACATTCAAATTCAATTTTCTCCATTTTTCAAATACTAGTTGCGGACTAGTACATGCCCCTAGGAACAGATCCCATTAAGACAGTAAAATTTTATATCAAAATTTACTGATGTAAACAGCAAGTTCACTCATATGGATGGATGCAGACTGATGGGCAGGCATAACCATCAGATTGTGTGGTCATTTAACACTTCTTGCAAAGTTGTTACTTCTTTTGAAAAAAGTAACAGCTACAAACAGAACAGAAGTGAAGTCACCATCATACATTTGGGTGTACAAATGGAATATCAAAGATCTCCAAGACAAAAAATGAGAAAGCAGACTAATATGAATATTGAGATGCCACAAAGTGGAAGATAATTCAGATGATATTACTGTAAATCAGCTTGCTTCTACAGTCTGTGGGGCACTTTAACAATACCTTTTCACTGACTCAGTGATGAATTCTTCAACTTCAGGAAATGGATCCTGTGACTGTATGTAAACAGCATAGAGCGGTTCCTTCAGGGATGGAAATTTTCGGCGCAGGACTGCTGTGGCAAGATGTAAGAGAACCGTGCAATCTTTTCCACCATTAAAACTCAGGAATATCTCTGCAGGGCTAAACTTATCATAGCATTCCTCGAGTATCTGCAGTCAAAAGAATGTTCAGGTAATATCAGACCAGTGCCCATCCAACTACACAGTAAATTCTTATTTTTTTCTTATAATAAAACCAACTAGATGCACTAATTTCTCAAATTTATTTTGGAATGAAACTCTACATGTTTCGGACAGTTCCTCTGTCCATCATGAGTTTTTCACTGTAAACACAGCAATGGTATATGTCATACAGGTTTTGTTGACAGCTTGTTGACAGAGGAACTGTCCAAAACATGCAAAGTTTCATTCCAAAACTAAATTTGAGAAAATAGGGCATCTAGTTGGTTTTATTATAAGAATATATCATGATGCACGGTCATCTGAACGTCAAATACACAGTAGATGTTCTCATTGAACAACTGGTAGCTATTCTGATGACCCTTAAACTTCCTGACGTTTCAGAACTCAAAAGGTTCCCTATTACATTAAAAGAAGCCTAGTGTCAGACCCAATATTAAACCAGTCAGCATGCATGTAACCTGTGTCTTTAAGATTTATTTTAATACTTCCCTTTTATCTTTGTCCAGTCACACAAAAATGTCCATTCACATGATGCAATCCAACCACACATTTGTTTTCACCATGCTGAATGTCTTACCTATCCCACTCTTGTTAATGTAATCCATAAGAAAATACAGCTGCAGAGTGGAAAGAGTTGAGGGTAGATATAAAAACGCTGCTTAATCCAAAGAAGCAAATAAATAACTAAGCAGTAATAGAAATACAGAATATGAATGAAAAATCAATATTGGCATTTACTAAGTGCAACAGTGATAAATCATACAATAACTAAACTAATACATTAACTGAGCAGAGTCCTTCTTGAAAAGCTATCTGTTCCTCAGTTAAGAAATTCCCTGCATTTTATGGAATCTGAAGATTGATCACTGCATTCACAACAGCCTGTCACTTGTCCCTATCCTGAGCCAGGTCAATCCAGTCCATGCCTTGCCAACCAATTTAAGATCCAATTTAATATTATCCTCCCATCTATGCCTTAGTTTTCCAAATGGTCCCTCCCCAACAGGTTTCCTGCCCAAAGCCTGTATGCACCTGTAAGCCACATGCCCTGCTCATCTCACTATTCTGCTTTGATCATCCAAATTCCACTGCTTATGTTATTCTGAAGGATTGATCCAAGTCTGAGGCCAAGTGCTTTTTTAAGATTTTATGGCCAGGAGGTGTTTAAACTTCACCCAACCTCCCATGCTGGAGAATCACTGCCTACTGGCTGTTCATGACTACCTAGTCAATATATTTACAGCTACCCTCTGTATCTGCAGGCTGTCTCCTCCAGCTGCAATGTGATGACGCACCATGCCTTGGTGACAGTGACCCACTTGCATCACACCACACACATGTAGCATCCATCCTCTACACTGAATACAAGCATCATTACCATGGAGAAAAATTTCTGGAGAAACTTATTTTTATAGCATCATTTCTCATAATAAATTCATGGATGGGGATTCACCAAGAGTCTTCCGCCTTTCCACAGTGTTTCCTTTTCCACTTCTTGCTCAAGTCTGACCAAGCCATCCGTGCCGCAGGAGTGTAACATCAAACAAAGAGCAGCCTGTTGGGGTGATGCAGAATACTACCAACCATAGAAGCTGGGATGACAGAGCAGGAATCCTGAAACTGTGGCTATGGGGGTTCTGATGATGCTGTTGGCTCAGCAGGACAACAGCAGATATTAAATACTGGGTTTCAAAATGATTAAAAGCCCAAGAAAAAAAATGCATTTTTAACAGTAAAAGAACGTGAATTTTCCAGGGCAGTTTTATGTAAGCACAAGATGATGAACACCCAGAAGTCCACGATCCAAGGGAAGACTATGGATTCTTCAATTACATCATCTTATAATGCTAACTGGATCCATAATTATGTACCAAGAGCAAGACTATGCTTTACTACAGTACATTAAAGTTCTTACACTTTGCCACAGGGGGAATTTGTTATTTCCTTTTATGACAGGCTGAAACATTCATATTTCACAGGGGGCATGTCCACAGTGTAACCACTGTCAGTACTATCATTAGCATTATGAGTACCCACAGTGTACAGTGCAAGTGTTTGCATCACTATTGATGTCAAGAGAAGTCAAGTACTTACAGTACTGCACAAATTTACATTTTGCTACTTAACAGTCTAAAGGATGGGCACTACAATGGTTGTGTGAACTGTTCAATTCCAAACAAATGGTTCCTTACACACGTAGTAGGATTCCATGGTCAAGTGCTCAAAAGAAAGCTGGTATTTACATACGCATATCATCATTATACACAACACTATGGACATAAACCCATCCCTTAACCGGAATTCAAACCTGCAGTTTCATTGTTCAAACCGTTCAAGAATGTACAACACTGTAGTCCACATATTTACTGTACTGCAATACACAATTACATTTTCAGTACTGTACTCTGCGAGATCTCCGACTGCGGTCACCCGAGCCAAACTGGTCAAATCACAAAACTGTTCTAGAAAAATATGAGTTGGACAGGCCCATCCCAAATTTAGCAGTAAAGAAAAATGGTACACAATGTAGAGAGAGAGAGAGAGAGAGAGAACTAAATTTTTTCTCAAATGATGGAGGGGACAATTATATTACAGCAAAACATGTAGGGGGAGACAGACATTAAAACAGCTAACATACTGCTGTTTTAGTAGTCGCAACAAATACATCAAAAGGGGATGAACATACAGCATGCAAGGGGCACAAATTCTTTTGAATGATCCCCTAAAACACCATGATTAAAATGGAAACCAGTAAAATGAAGTTATAGAAACTGACTGCAAAATTAGAGACCAATGGTGAGCTACAACTCTTGTCCATCCATTTATTTCAGACCTCAACCCTACCAGCTGGAAATTACTTTCAGTGGGGTACAGCCATATAATTGCAATTCCTCTCATGTGTTATTCCTGCATATGCACTATTAGAACACACATCAAAGAATAACACTCAGTACATGGAAAAATTATAATGTTGGAATATGTCTGTGGACAGGAAAGATGTACAGTTAGTTGTGATGAGCTTTTTAAGTTCTGTTACTCTACAAGTACAGTTAATTTGACGTTCAGGTGACGGTGCATTGTGATAAATTCTTATAATAAAATCAACTAGATGCACTAATTTCTCAAATTTATTTTTGGAATAGGACTCTACATGTTTCGGACAGTTCCTCTGTCCATCATCAGGAGTTTTTAACCTGTACACACAGCAATGGTATATGTCATACAGGTTTTGCTGACTGCTTGCGAGCTGATGATGGACAAAGGAACTGTCCGAAACATGTAGAGTTCTCTTCCAAAAATGAATGTGAAAAATTAGTGCTTCTAGTTGGTTTTATTATAAGAAGTACAGTTAACTCAGCTGCCGGTCTGCTGTTGTTCTCTATAAACATAACTAGTACGCTAGACATCCAGCAGCTGCTGTGACAATAGATGCTGAGGGCTGTCTTACTGGCTCCGCACCTTTGATTTAGATACGAACCCTGCAGACCCCACATTGTGGTGGGGGCCTCGAAAGGGGGGAGGGGGGAACCCACTAATTTTTTGTGGCATCTTTCAGACTGGATTACATTCTTCTAACAGAAGACAGTATTTTTGATCCCTGTTACGAAATCTCAGAATAGCTCCACAAATAGTTATAGCAAGGCCCTCACCAGTTATCTATGCTCCTGTTCTTCACTGTGACACTACTCATGTGTTTTATTTAACAACACTATCACTCGCTAAGATTATACAGTTTCAGGTACTGTTAGAAGTTACAGGCAAGAGACAGCACCTGTACATAATAGGCCTGTTGTATGCCACACTGCACAAACCTTCCTCAAAAAGTGCCAAAATATGTGGCTAGAAAAATAATTTTTCATGTTACAAAATTAAAATCTTTATATATATATATATATATATATAGTGTGCAAAATGAAAGGCATGGGTTACTGTGGTGACTTCTGTTCACGCAACTGTGCTGAGGATCCCACTACTCCACACTACACAGCAGGTACCTACATAGTTGTAAAAACACAAATGTGTTACATTTTTTGTATGTTGTGAACTACAGAGAACAGAGTACAGTCCTGAACAGAACTGTAGAAGCAAAGGCCTTGCCCACCATGGCAACATACTGACATTCACAACCAACAAATTACTATACTGACAATGGCCACACACTATTCTGCTGGTATGATGACCATATGCGTCTGCACCAGGTCATAAATCTAAGCAATTACACGTACCAGCATCTCGTCTCCAATCTCACTGGTGAAAACAGTACACCACACGAATCTGAGATGTGCATGTCTATCGAGGATTACTGTTTCACATATCGAAGCAGTATTCTTTCTACACTAAACTGTTCTTGAGTGAAAAGCCATATCACAATTGAGTTAAAAACGCAACATCTGATAGATCTGCTATGTCTCCATCAACAGGGCTAATGTCACTGGTGGTGTATACAGAACAAGATTAAAGTATTCTGGGACATGCTGATTAGTAAAGAGTTGCCAACAGTCTGTAGGTGCTTGCATCACTAATGTGTCTCCTATTTACCAACAGACATGTTGTCATATCCCAGACAACCTGAATCTTTATCACCACTGGTATGAGAACCTCAAATATTACAGGACTGAGTAAATGAAATATTGGTTTATATCTCAGGATCATAGAGAAAAAAGATATTAGTGCACTTATTCACCAAAGAAGCTTCAAATCTAAATAGCTTCGTTTCTGTGGTACTTTATTTTAATGATATAAGTCTATACACTAGACAATTGGTATTACTAAATACCATTCTTTTCATAGAAGACATAATTCCCTCTTTACATGTGGCAACAGCAATCTTGCAGTTGAATCCTTAAAATAAGAAACCTGTCATGATGCCATGTTCATTGCCAACTGCATCTGACATACAGAATATGTTATAAAAATTTATAGCAATAATACACAAAATTTATTAAACCTTTGCCCATGTATCACACAGGACTGGTTCACATTCACTGTAAGCCAGCCTGACTCCTACAGTATTCAAATCACAACATGAAGGAAAGTTCAGAATTTCAAAGTCAACAGCAAAATCAGTGACTTCTACCATAATGCAATTGACAGTCCCTTTAACATATTCACAATCCTGTCCAACACACACTGCCAATAGACTGTCTGAAAGACTATAGCTAAAACAGAAAAATACAAGTAGTGTGTACACTGTACAAATACAAGCACTGTGTACACTTTACAAAGTGCCGTGCAATTGATTTACTGTTCTGTGATAGAAAGACTTCCAAAACTGTGACGATGAGTGCAGAAACACGGGAGAGAAAAAAAACCCATCAAAATAATAATTTTCCTCTATGAGCCTAAAGGCTAAAAAATAAGCCAGTAAACCTTCAAAACTGCAATGAACTGTTTACACAATGTTACATACAGCATCATTCAGCCCTTAACCTATTCTATGATTATCTCCACAACAGAAGCACCTACTTTCTAACAATAGTTGTGGTGGGGCAAGTAGAACAATATGTCTTGCACTATCATTTCAAACCTATTAACTGAAATTTTAGGCCCAGTATATTACAATGAAAAAGAAAATTGGAGAATATTAACTAATAAAGAAATTTGTGCAACTGTTAGAAAACCTACTATAATAGAGACACGAAGGTTAAATATATTATGTTGGTTTGGGCGTGTACAGAGAATGGAAGGAAATAGAATTCCCAAAAGGGTATAATGTATGAATTTGGGAACAAGATTGAGGTAGACCAAGAAACAGATGACAAGATGAGGTACTAGAGGATGGAAGAATAGTTAGTGGAGAAGTGTGGCAGGAAAAAGTACATAACAGACAGGAATGGACGAAGCTCCTGAGAATGGCAATGAATTGTCGTATTCTGCACATGCCAACGGAATGAACAAATATTGTGTTTCCAAAATGTAATTCTTCTCTCTTACACTGGGAATATATAAAATAGCCTTTACCACTGCTGAAACTTTAAGAAATTTTAAAACACATACATACAGCTTTCTTATTATCTGTTTAATGGGTTGTACATAAATGTGTCCTACCTTTGTTCAGGTCAAGAGGCTCAATAATTTGCTTTGTTGTAATATCCACATCACACTCTGCTATCTTGTGTTACTTAGTGTTTTGATTTTCTGCTCATAAAATAAGAAAAACAAAGTGATGCACGAACATAAATTAAATTTCAGGCTGAACCCTCAAATGCTGTCAATTCTCCACCACATAATAAAAGTCAGGTAAGATTATGCACCCATTTTTTTTATATTTAACCAACAGGATGTTGTAATTTACGAAATGTTAAACATATTACATGATTCATTATTAATTTGGGAACACATTCAAAATGGTCAGATACTTCAAAAATATTCTGCCAATTTTATAGAGCCATTTATAGAGTACTCTTGTACACCCTGACAGGTAAGCTAATGTTTCTGTCAGAATGGCATGAATTTCCTTCAGCACCTTGCCTTGTGGGGGGGGCGACTTGATGACAGATCACGTCTTGACGTTGTTGAAATTATGCGTGTTCCTGACATGCTTCCGAGCTTGTTTCCTTCCTGGTAGGACTAAGGACTTATCAGCACCCCAGTATGCATTTAGTCAGTTAACAGTACGGACACTAGCAATGATCAGATAAATTACCGGTTCCTTCATAATTTGTTCAGGCTTCGTGCCAACACGAGCACTTACAAAACTTGATCAAGTCCTCGGTTACATGCTCTACCTACACATTGCCACAGCCAGGACAGTTAACTGTGTTTGTAGATGCAAGTTTCTTGTTTGTTAACAAGGACGACTTTCATGGTGTTGATGGCTATGAGATATCTTTACTTTTCACTTTGAGAATATTCTTTGGTGTTTCTTCTCACATTACTTTTCTTCATCAGTCACACTCTTTTCTTTCCTATCCCTACAGCACATTCTTGTACGTTTGTGTAATACTTATTGACATTCTTGTAAACTGAAACTGACAATATTTCTGATTTTTTTGCTGTGTTACATTTTACTCTTCTGTCAGCTTGTGTTAATGTATGAATCTGGACTACACTAACCATGTCTCTTTGTTGTTCACAGGTAGGCTTATCTGGAATAGGAACAGGGCTGTTAGTTGTGTGCGATGCAGCAGATCATGATGGAAATGGCCCATTCCCAACGATGGGAACGGCCTCTCCCTCATGTGTTGTAGAATTTTTAAGGTTTTTCACATCTCTCCCATTTTTTTTCACAGTTATGTGTTAAATTATTAAAATATTTCTGTTACTATATTCTATTAAATCCAATGATTCTGCTCATGCTACACTGTTCTGAAGCATGAACAGCTAGCCTATGTCTTGCAAAAGTCTCTCACCCAGTCCTTTCCAGCAAGTTTCTTTTATTTACTGCATTTGTGACAGAGGTCATTTAAATCAGAAAATTCAGAACCAATTTGCATGACTCCTTATCAGTCTATAAAATCTTGCATCCTGACCCTGGCAGCGTTTCACAGCTCTTGCCCCATTTCGACAGTAAAAACTTTCCTGAATCTTCCAATTGAAGTGGTAATTGTACCTTGAAAGCAGACCATATTTTGAAGGACTCTGTACAAACTAAATATAGCTGTGCCATTAA
>Ga0131853_10000678_pt1 | contig 61304 bp, 62 predicted proteins | sample TergutLab28metaG_FD_92764 | JGI IMG/M metagenome (GOLD analysis project Ga0131853, IMG submission 92764) | Labiotermes labralis P1 segment gut microbial communities from Petit-Saut dam, French Guiana - Lab288 P1 (version 2) (version 2) | ecosystem: Host-associated > Arthropoda: Insects >...
CGCTTAAAGCGCTTTAACGCACTGTCTAAAGACTCATTATCTTTAATACGGACTTCTGACACTTATATCCCTCCCTCCAAATACGCGCATTTTGAGGCGCGCGCTGTAAGGGCCACATAAAACATCATGGCTTTTCATCATCTAATATTATATGCGCCTAGACCCAAAATGTCAAGGCAGTAATCGTGAATTTCCTGTGAACCCGAAACCTGAACCTAAGCTTTTGGCTTTAAAATCAGGTTCATCAGCTTATTCTTCACATAGATAATTTTTACAATCTCCATGCCTACCATATGCGCTTGTATCTTCTCATTCGCCTGGGCAAGGGCTAAAACCTCCGCCTCTTCCGCATCCATGGGGATCACCACTGTCCCGCGTAGTTTGCCGCCGATTTGTACGGCAATCTCTTTCTCTGAAGCTTGTAGCTTCGCCGGGTCAAACTGAGGCCAAGCCTGCGCCATAGCAGTACCCGCAAAGCCCTGAATCTCCCAAAGTTCCTCCGCAATATGGGGCGCAAATGGAGATAGAAGGGTAAGGAACAGTTTGAGATCTCCACGAGTTGGTTTGGTCTCTGAGAATGTATTTACCAAAGTCATCAAGGCCGCAATCGCCGTGTTGAACTTCATGCTGTCAATATCTTCCCCGACCTTCTTAATCGCCTGATGTATGGCTACTTCATTCGCGGCAGATGGCGTCTCTTCCCCATCCAGTTTTTCCGCCGCCATGTTCCAAAGGCGGTCTAAAAAGCGCTTACAACCCTTCACAGCCTGAGAAGACCAAGGCGCCGCCTTTTCAAAGTCCCCAATAAACATGATATAAAGCCGGAAGGTATCCGCCCCAAATTCATCTACAACATCATTGGGATTGACCACATTCCCCCGGGACTTACTCATCTTCTCCCCACTCTCACCCAGGATCATCCCGTGACTCGTGCGTTTGGCATAGGGCTCTTTCGTTGGCACGATGCCGAGATCGTAGAGGAATTTATGCCAAAATCGGGAATAAAGCAAGTGCAAGGTGGTATGCTCCATACCCCCATTGTACCAATCCACCTGGTGCCAATAGTCCATGGGCTCCTTGCCCACTAAAGCCGTGGCATTGCGGGGATCCATATACCGCAAATAATACCAAGAAGACCCTGCCCACTGCGGCATGGTATCCGTCTCCCGTTTCGCAGGTCCGCCGCAAGTCGGACAACTGGTGTTGATCCAGTCCGTCATAAGCGCCAGCGGAGACTCGCCGGTGTCTGTGGTTTCATAATTCTGCACCTCTGGGAGCAGAAGGGGCAATTCACTCTCCGGGAGCGCCACATAGCCGCAGCAATCACAATGTACAATCGGAATCGGCTCACCCCAATAGCGCTGGCGGCTAAATACCCAGTCACGGAGCTTATAATTCACCTTCCGCGTACCGAGATCCTGCTCTTCAAGCCAGCCCGCTATTTTCCTTTTTGCTTCCTCTACAGTGAGGCCGTTCAAGAAATCAGAGTTCACCATCACGCCGCTATAATTGTCCAAATACGGCTCTTCCTCCACATTCCCGCCGGACACAACCTCTACAATGGGAAGCCCAAATTTCTTCGCAAACTCCCAGTCCCGCCCATCATGTCCGGGAACCGCCATAATAGCGCCTGTTCCGTAGGTGGTGAGTACATAGTCTGAGATAAAAATCGGAATCTCTAAACCTGTCGCCGGATTTGTCGCTGTCACGCCCTTTAAGCAGACGCCAGTCTTATCCTTGACCATCTCCGTCCGCTCAAAGTCACTCTTCTTCGCCGCCTGCACCTGATAGTCCTGCACTTCTGCGGCATTCTGCAATTTCGGCATCCACTTCTCCACAAGCGCGTGCTCTGGAGACACAACCATATACGTCGCCCCAAAAAGGGTATCCGCCCGGGTGGTGAAAACACGGATGGTGTCCCCTTCACTGGTGGCAAAATCCACCTCAGCGCCCTCAGACCGCCCAATCCAGTTCGTCTGTTGCGCTCTCACGCGCTCTGGATAGTCTACGAGATCTAAATCATCAATGAGCCTTTGGGCATACTCTGTGATCTTGAGCATCCACTGGCTCTTATTTTTCCGCACAACTTCACTGGAACAACGCTCACAAACGCCGTCTACCACTTCCTCATTGGCAAGCACACACTTACAACTGAGACACCAGTTCACCGGGATCTCAGCCCGGTAAGCAAGTCCCTTATGGAACATCTGGAGGAAAATCCACTGTGTCCACTTATAGAAATGCGGGTCTGTGGTGTCTACCTCTCTATCCCAGTCAAAACCAAAGCCCAACATTTGAAGCTGGGCACGAAAACCCTTGATGTTCTCCTGGGTCACAATCGCAGGATGGATTTTATGCTTAATCGCATAGTTCTCCGTGGGCAAACCAAAGGCGTCCCACCCCATTGGGAATAGGACATTAAAGCCTTCCATCCGGCGCTTCCGGCTGACAATATCCATCCCCGTATAAGGCCGGGGATGCCCCACATGAAGCCCCTGGGCAGACGGGTAAGGAAACTCCACCAAAGCATAAAACTTCGGTCTAGAGTCACCTGTAACAGCGGCGTATGGCTTCTCAGAAAGCCACTTCTCCTGCCACTTTTTTTCAATTGCTGTAAAATTGTATTTCATCCAAGACATCCTCTCAAACTATGTATCCCCCGCAGAACTCCGCGGATTGAAGCGCCTAAAGCGCCACGACCTCCGCATCACTCCAAAGGCGCTCTAGATTATAGAACTCTCTGCTCTCCTGCAAGAAAATATGCACAACCACACAGCCAAAGTCGATCAAAACCCAGCCCCCGGCACGGGCGCCCTCTTTCCGGCGCGGCGGCTCTGCCTGTGCTTCCAATACATGTTCCACTTCATCCGCCAAAGTCTTAATGTGAGTGGAGCTGGTTGCTGTACAGATAATAAAATAATTAGCAAGCACTGTAAGTTCTTCTGTTTGGAGCACTTTGATATCCTGTGCGTTTTTCGCGTCTAGCGCCTCTACTGCAAGTTTTGCGATCTCTTTTGGTGTAAGCATAATCATATCCTCCTAAGTTTACCGCACCCAGTTATTTCGCCAAGGTGCACCATTTGTTGTAAAAAACTGCCGTGTCTGTGGATTTCGTGTCAAAATTTCTAAGTCTTCCGCATAGATCTCAAAGGTAAAGGGATTCATATACTGATTAATCATCTCCACCCAAGGCTCTACAAACAAGGTCACATAGCTGATGCCGCCCACGCTGTCTCCAATATTCGCCATGGACCTGTCTACCGTGTGGAAGCGAATATGCTCAGGCTCAAGCCGCATAAACTCAGAGGCAAAGAAGGCCAAATTCCGTAGAGTCAAATCCGTCTCTACACTATCTCGGAATAGCCGCAAGAGATCATCTATCGCTAAAAGCCCCCGCGCACTGAGGAGCTGATCCCCCAATGCCTCTAAAAAGGCATGTTGCATCCGAATCCGTGAGATGTCGCCGTCTGCATAGTTCCGGAAGCGGATCAACCCTTCTGCCTGTTGTCCATTCAGGCGTTGCAGTCCCGGTTGCAGATCAATCCGTAACCCCTGACATGGGTCAGAGTAGAGCATCCGCTGAGGCACTTCAATTTCTATCCCGCCCAGGGCGTCAACCAGAGTGACAAACCCGCCTAAATCAAGGGTGATCCAGTGATCAGTCGTATACCCCACAAGATTCGCAACCTCATCCCGTAGTGCGTAAATATAGTGCGGATAATTATACGGCAAATATCGGTGCATATGTTGGATGGAATTGATCTTTTTCAGTCCCCAAGGCACATTCACCACCGTATCCCGGGGAATACTGAGTACATCCAGCGTCCGCCCTATGGTGTCAAAGAGCACCACCATAATCACATCATTGCCGCCAAAGCCATCATCCTCACCGGCAAGGAGTATTGTATACACACCGGGTCGCCAGCCAGCTCCATCCGGCAGGGGTACCGCTGGGAGCGCAATCCAGTTGCCCGCTTCATCCAAAACCTCCGGCGCCTCTATATCTTCCATAAGGGGAGTCACCGTTCGGGAAATTGGCGCACGGTCTACCTCCGGCGCTTCGATAAACCAAAGCACAGCCCCATAAGCTGAAACCATCATCAGCGCAAAACAAGCCGCCAGGATCGCAAACACCCGAAGTGCCCGTTCCCATCTGCTTGTCGTCCCCTCTGTTGGCTTCAGTCTTCTTCTGCTCACGTCTACCCTCTCTATCGCTATTTTGACAGCCACGCAATTGCCGCGTTTGTATCTGGATGAGGTGTGTCACCCCGGGCTTCTACTTCCGCCTTTGTAAGCTCTAGACCAAACAGAACCGCCCGGTCAAGATCAGTATACGCCAGCTCTCGCAGTGTCTCAAGCTCGTCAAACGCGCGTCCGGGTTCAATGAAATCTGCCACGTATATGATTTTCTCTAAAAGGGACATATTTTCCCGCCCGGTGGTGTGATACGCAATTGCGTCATATACCTCATCCGAGACGGAAAACTTCGCTCTCGCCAAAATCGCGCCTGTTTTCGCATGGAGCAATTTTGCACTCTCTCGTGTTAGCTTATCCATCAGCATATCATATTCCGCTAAGATCCGCAACTGTGCTCCGTGATCCAGACGCTTCGTGATATCATGCAAAATCGCCGCCTCACGCGCTAGTTCCACATCAGCACCCCAGCAAACCGCCAGCCGTATCGCTTCTTCCTCTGTCCCCTGCACATGGCGTACACGCTTGGGCTTTAACATCCCATAGGCCTGCTCCCTGAGCCAAGGCAGATTCAGCTTCACGCCATAATGACCCTTCCGAACAATCTCACGATAGACTGAGTCCCCCACAAACTCCACACCTTGGCGGAGTTGTAATGCTTCACGCAAAGAGGTAGAAGAGGTCTCTAAGAGCGCATAGTCAATCAGCACCGATTCCACACCATATTTCTCTTTGAGGACAGCCGCATAAGCCGCAATCTCCTGCTCTTGCCCCTCCGCCCGCGCAAACACAACAGGACATATCAGCCCCAAGAGCGCTTCTGCACGATGCCAAGTCTCCAAAGACAAAAACATATCCGTCCCCATGAACAGATAGATCCGCTCTCCCGGATCCCTGCGGCTAATTTCCTCTACGGTATCCACCGTATAACTGGATCCCTCTCGGCGGATTTCTAAATCCAATACCCGAATCCGCAAATCCCCCGCAAACAAAAGTTGTGCCATCCGATAGCGACGCTTCGGCGAAGGTGTCCCCTCCGGCAAGGCTTTATGAGGCGGCACAGAGGCTGGCACAACATAAAGCCGCTCAATCCCCAGGGCATCCATCGCCGCCTGCGCCCCTTTGAGATGTCCCAAATGGGGCGGATTAAAGGTTCCGCCAAAAATCCCGATCTTCATCTTAGTCTTTCACCAATTGAATGCGTTTATCTTTGGCAATCTTTGTGTTTGCACGATAGAGCACAAACTTCGATCCAATCACCTGTACCTGTTCCGCTTTACACGCCGCGGAGAGGGCGTCACAAGCTTCTCGCGCACTGAGTAGCGAATTCTCAAGCACTTTCCCTTTCACAAGCTCATGAGCCGTCAAAGATTCATCCATCTGCTTGATTACCGTATCAGTAATACCGCTTTTTCCCACATGAAGATTTGTGTCAAGGCGGCTTGCAAGTCCCCGCAGTCCCGCCCGTTGTTTACTTGTTAGCATGATATATCTCCCACTTTTCTTTAAATTGCGCCAATGCCCGCGCTCTATGCGATACTCTATTTTTTACTTCCGGTGTCAGTTCCGCAAAACTCATCCCAAGCTCTGGTACAAAGAAGATGGGATCATACCCAAATCCACCCTCGCCTCTCGGTTCCCGCAAAATCTCACCCTCAATGCGTCCTTCCGCCTCAATACTTGACCTGTCCGGGAACATACAGACAATCGTCGAAACAAAATATGCCTTCCGATTCTCCTCCCGCTCCATGTTTCGGAGCAAATACATAAGCCGATCCCGATCCGTCACACAGGCTTCTCCGCCGTAATAAGCAGAATCCACACCGGGCGCGCCGTCCAGCGCCTCTACTACAAGCCCGGAATCATCCGCAATCGCCGCCCGCCCGGTGGCCTCCACCACTGCCTGCGCTTTAATTCTTGCGTTTGCGAGGAAGGTATTCCCTATCTCCTCCGCCACAAAATCAAGTCCCGCTTCAGACTGAGAGAGTACTTCATGTCCTATTTCAGTCAAAATCGCCCGCATCTCCCGAAGCTTGCCCGGATTGTTACTCGCTAAAATCAGTTCCATTTCTTATGCCTCCAATAAGGCTTCTACAAAGACCTTCGGCTCAAAGGGTAAGAGATCATCCGCCTGCTCCCCGACCCCAATAAACTTCACAGGTACCTGAAGCTCTTTTGCAATGGCAAACACAATCCCGCCCCGTGCCGTACCATCAAGCTTTGTCAGTACAAGGCCTGTGAGCCCCGCTCCCTCTTCAAAGCCCCGCGCCTGTTGGAGGCCATTTTGTCCCGTTGTGGCATCCAGCACCAAAAGCGTCTCCCGAGACGCACCGGGAAGCTCCCGATCAATAATTCGGCTGATTTTCGACAGCTCTTGCATCAAATTCGTCTTATTGTGCAAACGCCCCGCCGTATCCACAATCACAATATCAGACCCTCGGGCTTTCGCCGCTTGCAGAGCGTCAAACACCACAGAAGCCGGATCACTCCCCGCCTCATGTTTCACAATCTGCGCCCCTACCCGCTCTGCCCAGATGGAAAGCTGATCCGCCGCCGCCGCACGGAAGGTATCCCCCGCCGCAAGGAGCACTTTCTTACCCTCCTTTGCATAACGCATGGCAAGTTTCCCAATGGTAGTCGTCTTCCCGACCCCATTGACACCGATCATCAAAATCACAGAGGGTGTGGTCTCAAGTTTCATCGTCGAGTCAGACGCCCCCACAATCTCCGCCAAAATCTCTTCTAAAGCTCGCCGCAGATCATCAGATCCCCTGAGTGCCCGCTCTTTTGTAATCTCACGCAGACGCTCAATCGTAGCCATTGAAGTCTCTACACCTACATCCGCAAGGATCAGTGCTTCTTCCAGCTCTTCGAAAAATTCTTCATTCACACCGGTAAAACTGTCAAACATACTGGTCAGTTGTGTACTTGTCTTGGCAAGTCCCTTTTTTATCTGATCAAAAAATCCCATTACTCGACTCCTACTGTTTTCTCTGCTTCTTCTAAGTCCACATGAATCACCCGAGATACACCCTGCTCCTGCATGGTGACCCCATAGAGCATATCCGCCTCTTCCATGGTACCCCGGCGGTGAGTGATGGTAATAAACTGCGTCTTGTCCGCCAAAGTCCGCATATACTGCGCATACCGAAGTACGTTGGCCTCGTCCAGCGCCGCTTCGATCTCATCCATAACACAAAAGGGCGTCGGCCGTATCTTCTGAATGGCAAAATAGAGGGCAATCGCCACAAAAGCCTTCTCCCCGCCGGAAAGCAGGGTAATGGTCTTCAAACTCTTACCCGGCGGTTGTACCCGGATCTCTACGCCACTGCCGAGAATGTTATCCGGCTCCTCCAATTCAAGACTTGCCTTCCCTCCGCCGAACAGCTCCACAAAGGTCTCTTGGAACATAGTGTCAATCAGCTTAAACTCGCGGGAAAAAATTTCTTCCATTTCGCCGGTGATAGAACCAATCAAGTCCAAAAGCTCTGATTTTGCCTTTTCAATATCATCCCGCTGTTCTATAAAATAGCTATACCGGCTCCCGATGATTTCATACTGTTCAATGGCACCCAAGTTCGGCGTACCGAGTTTCGATATCTCCTGTTTAAACTTCGCAACAGTACGCCCTGCCGCTGACACACTCTCAACCTCCTGCCGAATCTGCAAGGCCGCTGAGTGGCTAAGTTCGTAGGTATCCCAAAGCCGATCTATGATCTGCTTTTCTTCCATATCCGCCGTAATCTTCTTCTGCTCTAGGCGGGAACACTCCCGTTCCATGTTAAGAATCTCCCGGTTTCTGTCTTGCATAATCCGATCCGCACTCGTCCGCTTCGCCTCCATGGCAAGCTTTTCCTCAGAAATCCGTGTGATCTCTGCCGTACATGCCCCAATCTGCTCCTTATAACCGAGGATAGCAACTTCTTTCTCTTTGATCTGGGCTTCACAAATCTCACGCTCACGCCCAATCCGGGCAATCTCCGCCTCTTTCTGGCTTTGATCCCCGCCAAGGCTCCGCGCTAAACTCTCAAGCTCTGCGATGGTGTGCACATCCGCATCCCGCTCCGCCACCAAAGAGGCACGTCTCGCCTGTAGGTTACTCAGTTCACTGTTGAGGGTTTCTCTCGCCTCCATCAGATCCTTTTGACCCTTTGTCAGTTCATCCGCCTCTTTGCGATACTGCTCTAAGGCCTCTATCCGCTCTGTGATGGTCTTCTGGAGATTGATAGCCTCTTCCTTGTTCGTCTTAATCCGAGCACGGCTATCCAGCATTTCCTGCTCCAGATCCGTACAAGCCTGTTCCACCGCGTCACGGATGGTATCGTGGGTCTTCATGTTCCCCTCAAGGGTAAGCACACTATCCTCCACCTGACGAAGCTCTCCCCGGCTCACATCTAGGGTAGCCGTGGCAGATTTCAGCTCTCGTTCGAACTCTTCCAGGCTGGTCTTCCGCGCCTCCAGACGTTCTCCCATCTCCTTTTTCTTCACTTCCAGCTTCTTGATCTCATTGGCACGAGACAAGAATCCGGCAGTCTTCGCAGATGATCCCCCCGTCATGGATCCCCCCGCACGGAGCTCCTGCCCGTCCAGTGTAACCAAGCGGAAGCGATTGTCATAAGCTTTCGCAATCTGGATGGCATCGTCCAGTGTTTCTACAATCACCGTGCGCCCAAGGAGATTCTTGTAGATCATCTCAAACTTCTGGTCAAAACGCACCAAGTCAAGCGCCAGTCCAATAAAACCAGGCCGACCCTCAAGTCCTTTTTCAACCAAGCGATTCCCTCGAATGGAAGACATGGGCAAAAAGGTCGCCCGACCGCCGTCCCGCCGTTTGAGGAACTGGATGGCATGTTTTCCGGCTTCTTGCGTGTCCACCACAATGTTCTGGCTAGACCCACCAAGGGCAGTCTCAATGGCAAGGGTATATTGCTCATCCGCCCGAATCAGATTCGCCACCGGCCCATGGATGCCGCGCAGACGTCCCCGTTCGGATTCTTGCATGACTTCCTTAACTGCCCGGGTAAATCCTTCATACCCCCGCTCCATCTCAGAGAGGAGGCCAATCCGGTTCTGCACAGCTCCAAATTCGATGGTAAGCTTATTTACCTCATCCCGCAAAGTCTCGACTTTATTCTCTCTGCCGCTCATCTTCATCTCATGACCACGAATCATGTTGAGAAGTGTCTGCCGCTCGCCCTGGGCATCTTCGAGGGCTTTCTTACAGGCTGACCGCTCTTTCAGCACCTCATCCCGTTTCGCGGCGGCAGAGGCCAAATCAGCCTCACAATCCGAAGTCCGCGCCTCAATCGCCTCAGTAGACGCATGGAGGGCATTAAGCCGCTCCCGCTCTCCGGCCAGGGCAACGCTCTCTTGGCTCTCTCGTTGTAAAATGGCGTCCAAATCAGACGCACCGTCACCCTGGGAGCGGGATACTTCAGACACACGCCCCAAAAGTGCCTCTGTCTCGGTTTTGACCTGCTCCATCTCCCGCAGAATCTCTTCCATCCGCCCGCGCCGCTCGTTGATCTGCCCTAGAAGCGTGTCTTGCCGCCCCTCTTGCTCCCCAAGCTCTGTGCGAATCCGCTCTGCCGTGTCCATGCCGCTCTTCACATTGGCATGGAGCACCGCAACAGAACTCTCCGCTTCAGAAACCAGATTTGTAATATCCCCCATCCGCTGACGGACACTCTCCGCCTCGATATCCTTCTGGCGGAACTGCTCTAGGAAATTCTCAGACTCCTGATACATCAGCTCAAGGGCTTTCTGCCCCTCTATGAACTGTTCACGTGCCGTTTCAAAATCCGCCTCTAACTGCGTCGCGTCTTGCCTAAGTCCATCCAGCTGTGTGAGCCACAGCGAAATCTCAACCTCACGAAGCTGGTCGCGGAGCAAGAGATACTTCTTCGCAACCTCCGCCTGTTCTTTCAAAGGCTCCACCTGGAGTGCAAGCTCTGATACCTTATCATTAATCCGAGTCAGATCATCCTCTGTCCGCTGGAGCTTCCGCTCAGACTCCTCTTTCCGATGCCGGAAACGTGAGATCCCGGCGGCTTCTTCCAAAATCTCCCGCCGATCAATGCTCCGTTGAGACAAAATCTCCCCAACACGCCCCTGGTCGATGATGGCATACCCATCCCGTCCCATGCCGGTATCCATGAGAATCTCATGGACATCTTTCAGACGCACCGTCTCCCGGTTGATGGCATATTCACTCTCCCCACTCCGGTAATACCGGCGGGTGATCATAACCTCATCCTGATCCAGGTGGAAAATCCGCGCCGTATTATCCAATAGCAGACTGACTTCCGCAAAACCCACCTGATTGCGAAGCTCTGTGCCGCCAAAGATGACATCTTCCATCTTCCCACCACGCAAAGCGCTGGTTCGCTGTTCGCCCATAACCCAACGAATGGCATCGGAAATATTCGACTTGCCGCTCCCATTGGGACCGACAATCGCTGTAATATTCCGCTCAAATGTGAGTCGGGTTTTCTCAGGGAAGGACTTAAATCCTTGAATTTCAAGGGCTTTCAAATGCACAGGCTACACTCCTAGAATGTGAAACGACATACCATCCCACATTACCACATTATCTTTGTAGTATATCTGTTTTCAGGAAATTTTTCAACACTTTTTGACCTCAGCCAGAAAAAACAAAAGCCGGAGCAAAAATACTCCAGCCCTCTTCTATGATTCAGTTTCATTTATCGTCGGATTTATGATAGAATCTACAGTATCTGACAGTCCCATACTAGGAGGACGTGCTATGACCCTGCCAAACTATGAATCGGTAACCGCCCATGACAACACCTCCATCCGGACAGCGCGCTTTGATCCTATAGATAAACCCTGCGGCGTGATACAAATCATCCATGGCTTTGGGGAAGGCATCTTTCACTACCGGGAGGTAGCGGATTTCTTCACCCAAAATGGATACGCCTGTATCATACACGACCAACGAGGATTCGGGGAAATGCCGGATAAAAGCCCAAAGCAAAGAACGAAGGCAAGAGGCGTAGTCCCAAGCTACGAGTGTCTGCTCAGAGACGTAGAGACCATTCGGGAGAAAATAGATGAATGGTATCCCGATGTGCCTGTTATATTACTCGGACACAGTATGGGCGGCAATCTCGCCATGAATCTTTTACTCAAAAGCAAGGGCAGGCAATACAAAAAAGCCATATTCGAAGCGCCCTGGCTCCGTCTCTATAAACCCCTGCCCAACTCTTTGGCAATCCTCGCGAGACTTCTTGGAAAAATCAGCGGGAAACTCAGAGTCGCCTCAAAACTCGATGCGGCTGACATCGCACCAAATCAGGCCGAAACAAAAAGTCTGAAAACCGATGGCGTTTACCATGACCGGGTATCCCTCCGGCTGTATACCGGCGTTTCAGATGCGGGAGAATACGCCATCAAACACGCGGCGGACATACAAATACCCGCACTGCTACTCTCTGCCGGTCAAGACAAAATTGTCTGCTCAGAAGCCATTCGGGAATTTGCAAAAAACGCGGGAGAAAATGTCAAATTGATCGAATATCCCAAAGGCTACCACTGCCTGCACGCAGACCCCATCAACGCCCAATCACTAGACGATATGCTGGAATTCTGCAAGGCAGGAAGTGTGTAGCCAGTTTATATATCCCATACCATTTGGATTATTAGCAAGATGAACTTTTTCGAGTGAAAAAGTTCATCTTGCTTTTATATTTCCATCGTGGTAATATAGCTACATTGGAACCGCAAATACAGGAGGCGCATGATGAACGAAAAACTAATTGAATGCTTGACAAATCCCCCAAAAAGCAAGCTGTTAAGGGCAATCAATGAGCAGGAACGAGCCACAACAAAAGAACTTGCGCAAGTCACCAGCAAACTCCCGCAAACAACACTTTACCGCTATCTGAAACAGATGGTTGCCGACGGGCTGATACAGGTGGTTGAAGAAAACCGAATCAGGAATGTGAATGAAAAGGTTTACGGCATGGCAATAGACCTTGATGCCGAAATCAAGAAAATAGCCGAAGATACTTCCGGTGCAACATTTATCGCCCAATTCCAAAACTTCACAAACGGGCTTATGGAGGAGTTTCAAACTTATCTGAGTGAGAATGAAATTCCAACAAGCGGATTTGCCTTTGGATTTGGCATGTTACCCATTCACGTTACAAATACTGAGGCGTGGGAGTTGTACAAAAAAATAGAAGAATTGCTTCAACCGTATCACAACAACCCACTCACGGATGATAGGCAACTGCGAAATTTCGCAATGGTATTCACACCACCTGCCACATCATGATGAACTGATTAGGATGGTTTTTATGGAAAGAGTATTGCATTGGGTAAGAAATAATTCCCGCTATATGGGAATCGGTGTTTTTGTCTTAACTTTCATTTTGAATACTATATTTGACATGCCTCGTCTTTGGGGCTGGCTTCCAACGGTGCTGATCTTAGTGGTTCTAAATCGGCATTTGATTCCCCAGTATTGGGCAATACTTTGGATTCGGCTCAGATATGGCTCCAGCTTGCCCTCGAAAGAAAATTATACTTGTAAAAGTGACTACATCCTCCCTTTTACAGGGAAATGGAGCGTCTATGCCGGCGGCCTGACCAAGGAGCTATCTTTTGCTTGGAGCGAAATGAGTCAGCGCTATGCTTATTACTTTGTAATCTTCGATGATACTGGTAAGGTGAATGAGAAACACAATACTTCGGTCGAAAACTATTATTGTTATGGAAAGGATGTACTCGCCGTTGCGGATGGTGTGGTTGTAAGAGTGAGCAATAAACACCCGAATAGCAAGGTAGATGGCATGAAGGTGCATTGCGGCACATGGGATACAAGGGGGAACCACATTGTTATCCGGCACAACGATCACGAGTACAGCTATGTCGGACACCTTATGCCCAATAGCGCTACTGTAAAAGCGGGCGACAGGGTAAACCAGGGGGATGTGATTGCCAAATGCGGCAATTCAGGATATACCGGGGAACCTCATCTTCATTTTCAGCTTCAATCGAGCAAAAGCTTTAATCTATCAGCAGGTCAGCCAATTGTTTTCACAAATATTCAGGCACAAGATTCCATTGGGTATAAATTATGGCATGAAAAAACAGGAACAGAACCACCTTCCACTAAGGGCAATTTAGAGGTAATCGGAAATAAAACCTACATTGGGCGTGGGCTTGATGTGGAGAATGAGAAAATGCTTGAAAGATGAAATTCGCATCTTTCAAGCATTTTTGTAATTTGTCCTCAATCAAGCTCAGGCGGATTCAGATAGTGTCCTCTACACACGGGAATGATCCTAAGATCACCCTCAATATCCGCCATCACAACCTCTTCCGGATAATACTCCGCCGCACCATTGATGAGCATCAGGTTCTGTGTCGCTTTCTTATTGCAATACTGACAGGTATTTTTCAGCTCTTCAATAGAGTCCGCCCAATAGAGCAACGCCGCCGAACCGCCAAACAGCTTGCCCTTCGCGGCACGGTTTTTAAGCCCATAGCAGAGCACCGGGATATTGAGCTGATCTACAACCTGTGCCAGTTGTAAAGCCTGTTCTTCCGTGATAAACTGCGCTTCGTCTACTAATACTGCGTACACTTTGCCTTCAGCAAGATGTGCCGCTATAATATCATATACATTTTCACCATCTGTAAATGTAAGCGCCGATGACTTTTCCGCAATCGCCCGGGAGGTGATCGCGTCCCAGCGTGTATCCTTCGCCGGTTTCATCAAAAGCACAGGTTTGTTCTGCGACTCATAATTATGCGCCACCATCAACAGATTCGCAGACTTGGCGCTATTCATTGCACCGTGCCGAAAGTATAATTTTGCCATATATACCTAACCCCACATTCTCAACAATATCTTGTAGCTTACCAGAAGAGATTTATCAGTTCATGATCAAAAAAAGAATATCTATAAAGGGCAGAGGGAGTCGAAAATTGCTGGAAAAAATAAAGATAGTCCCCGAGCACAATTGGAGCCCCAGCATATCGCATGAATGGCACACGCCCTCTGCCATCTAAACGCATCGTCGACAGAGCAGAGGCCTCTAAAGAAGGAAATGGAACGATGGCCGAATCGATCGTTTGTGGGAAATCTAATGTAACAAGCGTGTTTTCCAAAATTGCAAAGGCCACAACATGTGCATTTAGGGGCACAGAAATCTGGCTACCTATTTGTGTTCTGTAAAGCCAATTTGTAGCATCAATGTAATAAATCCACCCATCGTGCACCTGCATGTTCCGCAGACGCACGATAAGATTAAATAGATCAATATCACTTTCCTCATGGGAAAAATCAGCAAACAAAACTTCCCTATTGCTTCCGTCTAAATCCATCCGGATAATAGCCTGGTCAATTAGGCTAAAGTAATACAGCAGTCCTTCATATAGTTGAAGCCCAACGCCGGAGTCTTCTGACAAGAGGGAAACCTCACTGCCATCCGGGTGCATACGAGAAATTTCACCTTGCCACCCCTCGGCAAGATCATAGCGCTGACTTTGTACAAAAATCCATTCTTCCGTAAAAACAACACAATTGCCGCCTAGATCGCTGATCTTCCACACCGCGCCATCAGATGGATCCACAGCATACACACCATGTTGTGGCATAACTAGGTATAGCATATCTCCAATAAACTGGATGTTTCCCATCTCTGGAATTTCTACTAATAGAGAAGCTCTCCCTTCCGGAGAATGCCGCATTAAGTGTGTATCAAACTGGCGAAACACTTGAAAATACACATAGCCGTCCTGTTCTGCAATGGGCATCCCTCGGTCTGAACTTGTCACTGTCCCGGTCGCAGAGCCATTTGAGAAAAACCAAATAAGAGCGAGTAAAAACAGTGCAATCACAATAAGAGAGGCGCCGTCTTGGCGCAATCTTCTCTTTTTCCATACTTTGCTGGGCGGCGTCAACTTACCTTTGAGAAAAAGGGCAAACGATGCCTCATCCCCGTTTAGAAAGGCATTCTTCCTAACCAGCAATGTCAGCTGATCTTCAAGCACAATAAAAATGAAATTTTTACTGTGCATTACATTTGAAATTTGGTCGTATGTATAGCGGCTTCCGCTTAGAGATTCAAAGTAACTTTGAAAGAAACGTGAGCCGCGCATAGTCGGCTCTTCTTTTCCTGAATTGAGCAAGCGCTCCTGCTTAATTAGCCCCTTTTTCATCTTCCGTGTGTGAAATCCCGGAAGCAAAAAGAAAATGACTGCTCCGACCAGAAATATGAGGCCTGCAAAGGACTCACGAAAACCATTTGCAACAAGGGCAAAAATTACAGGCACTGTAAGTAGGGAAAATATCCCCGCACCCACAAAAAAGAGGACTCTCGGTCTTTTATGCATCCGTACTGCAAACTCACCCCAGGTTTCTTCCGTGGGCGTAAATGCATTTTCAAATAAACATTCTTCCGTTTGCGTTATTTTTTGCTCAAAGCCCATGATTCGTTCCTCATTTCACTTACCCCAAACTCCCCAAAGCAATCGCCGCCGCCGCTTGTTCCGCTTCTTTCTTACTCCGTCCGGAGCCCCGCCCAACAGACGCCTCATTCAAAAGCACTTCCACTTCAAACACCTTCAAATGATCCGGCCCCATGGCAGACAGTAGCTCATACCGAAGCACCTGTCCGCTTTTCTGCTGTACCAGTTCCTGTAGAGCCGTCTTATAATCTTTCACCCGATAGGCCGGATCACGGCTCAGGCTCTCATCCAACAACCTGAGAACCGCCCCTTGCGCCTCTTCCATGCCGCCGTCCAGCAAAATCGCCGCAAAAATCGCCTCCACACCATCTGCAAGGATAGATGGTCGTGCTCGACCGCCACCCAACTCTTCACCGCGCCCGAGATAGAGGTATTCCCCAAGCCCCAGTTTGTCCGATACAACAACCAAATTCTGCTCACAGACAAGCTCCGCCCGCAGTTTGGTCATCTGCCCCTCTGGCATGTCCGGATAGTGGTCGTAAAGATACCGTGCCACAGTCAGTCCCAGAACACTGTCGCCTAAAAACTCTAAACGCTCATTACAAGGCCGCTTCGCCTCCTTAGTCTCATTTGAAAAAGAGCTATGCGTAAGCGCCGTCTGTAACAGGGATGAATCCCGAAATGTGTATCCTAATTTTTGCTCTAGCTCTGTCATACGTTCCCCTCATCACCACTGCGTTTCATGTATAGTTTATAGGCAAATCCGCTCCGCTTCGGATGCTTCTCCGCAAGACGCTGAATCTCCGCAAAGCCAAGTTTCTCATAGAGTGCAATGGCACCTGTGTTGGTCAAAGGCCAACTCATCCGCCCGCTGATATGTAAACTCCATTACTCCGCTTCCACCTCAGGCGCTTGTTTCAATTTTACCGCGTCAATGTTCGCCGTGATATCTTCAATAATCCCAGACTGCACCAAATCCCGCGCCTGCCGGATGGCACTGCGGAAACTCTTCGCGTCAGAGTTCCCATGGGCTTTAATCACAGGTTTCGTAATCCCAAGCAAAGCCGTCCCGCCGATTTCAGAGACATCAAGTTTGGCTTTGAGTCCCTTGAGGCCGCTTTTCACAAGCATAGCAGACAACATCGAAACCGCATTGCGCTTAAAAATCCCCTTGAGCTCACCCATCAGGAACATCGCCGTCCCCTCGATGCCTTTCAGAAGTATATTACCCGTAAACCCGTCACAAACAACCACATCCACACCGCCCAGGAGCACGTCTCTGCCCTCAACGTTACCGATAAAGTTGATTTTACCCGCTTCAGAAAGCGCCTTTAGGAGTGCATAGGTCTCTCTTTGCAAATCTAGCCCTTTCGTCTCCTCCGTGCCATTGTTCAAGATACCCACACGCGGATTCTCTTTCCCCAACACCCGTTTGACGTAAAAGCTCCCCATAAAGGCAAATTGCAATAAATACTCCGGCGTACACTCGGCATTGGCACCGCAGTCAATGAGCAAGGCACCACCCTCTTTGTTGGGGATCACAGGAGACAGCGCCGCACGGCGTATCCCACGAATCCGCTTCGGAATCAGCGTAGCCCCCGATAAGAGCGCACCTGTATTTCCCGACGAAACAAAGGCATCTCCGCCGCCGTCTTTCAGTAACTTAAGCCCCTGCACAAGAGACGAATCCTTCTTCGTCCGAATCACAGTAGCCGGATCATCCTCCATGGTCACAACCTCAGATGCTTCTACAATGGTGACCCCAGCAGGAAGCGTCCCCTCCACACAGGCTAGAATTTCCGTCTCTCGCCCAACTAGCACAACCTCCACGCCGTACTCCTGGTGTGCCATCACAGCGCCCTCTACCTGTGCCTTCGGCGCAAAATCGCCGCCCATTGCATCTACGATAATTTTCATCTGTATTTCCTCCTCTAATTCTAGTACCCTAAGTCTCCCAAAAGCCGATCCATAGATGATCTATTTTCTGCATGTGTCTGCACCGTCAAAATTGTGTTTCCAATTCGCGAAACCACAATATACCACTCATTCGCTGTTTGTGTAAATCGATTGAAATTGGAAAAACTCACCTCACTGTGAGAAGAAGACACGCCGATTGCAATCGCTTGTACATTATGCCGGGCGTACACATATACACTCCGTGCACGGGCTTCTGTTGAATGCACCGAAAACTCCATGTGAAACCAATTATGGGTCACACCGAAGTGCGTTTCCACGCTACCCAGTTCTGTATCAACCATATCAATATTAATCCACTGATACATCATGTCCTGTACCGTTAATCCGCCTTCTTCCATGAAAGCCACAAACTCTTCCGCTGATAGCGGAGTTCTCGGCTGGACGGCATTATGCACCAGCGCAAATCCAACAACAATAAGCAGTACAACAACTCCGAAGACTACAGGCTTAATCTTCCTTCTCGGCACACGATATACATCTGTACCCGCAAGCCGATCGCCAATTTTTACCTTGCCGGATACAAGGAGAAAGAAGTCAATCAACCAGAGAAAGCCAAAGAAAATCCGCACAAACTGTCTTCCAAAGGATGGTATTTCCAATGGGTTTTCCTGCTTCCGAACACCAATCCCAAAGAGATACTTCCCAATGCTCTGTCCTTTGATCACACTAGCAAAACCAAGAACCAGAAACACGGCAAGGATCGCAAAAAGCAGAGTCCACAGTCCGGCGGAATTGTTCGTCAAAGCCAATATGAGTGAGACTACAAACACCAGCATAAACACAAGCGAATCTATGATAGCCGCACCAATTCTACGACCCAGTGGCGCCTTTTCCGGCATCAATTGCTGATCGTAGGCCTCCTCCTGGATGGTTTGATCTACATGTTCCATGCGCGCACTCCCCTCATTCAGCCTCGGCTTCTTTTTCCGCCTCCACAGACAAAGGTTCCTCAGAAACGCATTTCAATCTTGGATTATTGGAATGCATCGCCAGAGGCAACACAGCTTCAATCGTTACGGCAGAGTTGTCAACATGGACATAAAGCTTTTGGCTTTTATGGAAATCTAGTTTGACATAAACCGTGTGCGCGCCATTCTCAACCAAAAATTCTTTTATTTGATTACTTCTAATTTTCCCATGATCCACATCATCAATAAATATGCGAAAAGCTCTGAATTTGCCGCTCCAAGAATTATTTCTTTTTACCCTTATCATCCCAGTACTCATCTTTTCTGCACACCCTTTCTCCATCTTCGCTTAGGCCTTACAATTTCCCACACAATCCCTACGCCAATAAACAGTAAAAAGACAAGCGTCCAAATCAACCAATTGTTATTTGTATAAACCCCAGATCCCCGCTCTGGATGATAAGTGTCCCAGTTGAACCCCATCCCCAGCGCAAAGCCAATCATATAACCAAAGACTGTACAAACCATCAGCCGCCGACCGTCAAATATGGCGGCAATGACGATCACAATGAGTCCAAACACAAACAAGACGATTGGCCACTGTCCCATACCATGTAAGGATAAGAAAACATGCCCGCATAGCAGATATGCAATACACAAGGCCAATTTCGCCCCCAGAGCCCAGAGAATTCGGTGACTATTTCTCATCCCCTATATCAACCCCCGCACAATATCCAAGGCTCGCGCCGATATCGCCGCGTTCTTTTCCGCTTTTCCTCGGATCCGATAGCCCAAAGGCTCAACAATCCCAAAGTTCACATTCATCGGCTGAAACTCTGCCACGCTCTCATCACTCACATAGAGCGCCAAAGCCCCAACCGCCGTTGTATTTGGGAAATCAAGGGGCTCTGCACCATGGATCCGCCGTGCAAGCTCCAATCCGGCAAGGAGTCCGGATGCGGCAGATTCCACATAACCCTCCACACCTGTAATCTGCCCCGCAAAGCAAATCCGCTCATCAGAACGCAAGCAGTAATACCGATCCAATAGCCGGGGCGAGTCAATATATGTATTCCGATGCATCACACCATAACGCAAAAACTCCGCGTCCCGCAAAGCGGGGATCATGGAAAACACCCGCTTCTGTTCGCCAAAAGTCAAATGGGTCTGGAACCCCACCAGATTATACATCGTCCCGCTGGCGTTGTCCCGTCTGAGTTGCACCACCGCATAATACCGCTCTCCCGTCTCCGGATGATCCAGCCCCACAGGTTTCAAGGGGCCATAGCGCAAAGTATCTACACCACGCCGCGCCATAACTTCAACGGGCATACACCCCTCAAAAACCTTATCCTGCTCAAACCCATGGATCTTCGCCTCTTCCGCAGAAACCAAAGCCTCATAAAAAGCCAAATACTCCGCTTGGGTCATCCCACAGTTGACATAATCTGGAGTTCCCTTGCCATAACGAGAGGCGTAAAACGCCTTGTCCATGTCAACGCTCTCCAAGCTCACAATCGGCGCCGCGGCATCGTAAAAATGTAAAAACCCGCCAGAGACTGTCTCTGCAATGGTCTGGGCAAAGGCATCAGAAGTAAGAGGTCCCGTCGCAATGATCACGTACCCCTCCGGGATCGCAGTCACCTCACGGTGTTCTACCGTAATCCGAGGATGTTCCATAATCAATCGTGTCACCATCTCTGAGAACCCCGCCCGGTCAACCGCAAGGGCTCCGCCGGCCTCTACCCGTGTCGCGTCAGCGGCCTGGAGGATTACACTATTCAAAAGCCGCATCTCCGCCTTGAGTAAGCCCACCGCATTCTCCAAACGATCGGAACGCAGAGAGTTGGAACAGACAAGCTCCGCAAAATCATCCCGCAAATGGGCTTCACTCCGCTTGGCAGGCTTCATCTCGATTAGAGTCACATCAATCTCACGGCAAGCAAGTTGCCAAGCCGCTTCACAGCCCGCAAGCCCCCCGCCGATTACAGTTACATGTTCTCTCATTCTTTTGCCGTCTTGGGCTTAGTTGCCGCTGTTTTTTTTGTAGTGGTCTTTTTGGCGGTCGTAGCCTTCTTGGCGGGAGCTTTCTTCGCTGGCGCCTTTTTTGCCGCAGGCTTTTTCGCCGCGGCGGCTTTCTTTTCTTTTTTCTCTTCCACTGCCGCGGCGGCGTCCGCTTCCGCAGTCTTTTTCTTATATCCACGCTGATCTTCCGGCAGGAAGTTGGGGCATTTCTCATTGACACAGAAGGGACGCTTATATCCCCGCCCGGACTTCTTAAACATGGTTTCCTGACATTCCGGACAGTTATCCGCAGTGGGCACATCCCAGGTCATAAAGCCGCATTCCATACCTTTCTCGCAACCGTAGAAGGTATAGCCTTTCTTGCTCGTCCGCTTCAAAATCTTCGAACCGCATTTCGGACATTTCCCCGGCATCTCAACCACAATCGGCTTGGTGAAGTCACAATCCGGATATCCCGGACAGGCCAAAAACCGACCGAAACGACCGGACTTAATCACCATTTGTTTCCCGCATTTATCACACATTTCATCAGACAGCTCCGCCGGGATCTGTATCCGCTGTCCGTCCAGACTACGCTCCGCCTCGTCAAGTGCGGCAGAAAATGGCTCATAAAACTCAGACAGAGCCGCCCGCCATTCCTTTTTACCCTCTTCCACTGCATCCAGATTCTCTTCCATCCGCGCTGTAAAGGAGAGATCCACAATATCACCGAACTTGTCTTTCATCAACCCTGTGACAACCGTACCAAGGGGCGTTGGACGTAAATGCTTACCCTCTTTCACCACATACTCTCTGTCCAAAATCGTGGAAATCGTCGGCGCATAGGTACTCGGACGACCAATGCCCTTCTCTTCCATTGCACGGACAAGAGAAGCCTCCGTATAGCGTGGCGGCGGCTGGGTGAACTTTTGTTCTTCTTTTACATCTGCAAGCTTAACAGTCTCGCCCTCAGATAAATCAGGTAGCGGAGACTGGACTTCTTCTTTCTCCTCGTCCTTCCCTTCCTCATAAACAGCCGTAAAACCGGGGAATTTCACCGCCGAGTGATTCGCACGGAAGGTATATCCCCCGCTCATCACGTCAATGGTCACACTGTCAAAAATCGCCTCTGCCATCTGGCAGGCAAGGAAACGGCTCCAGATGAGTTTGTATAGACGAAACTGATCCGCAGACAGATCTTTCTTAATATCTTCCGGGGTGAGAAACACATTACTCGGACGGATCGCTTCATGGGCGTCCTGCGCAGATTTCTTGCCCTTAAACTGCCGCTGATCCCCCGGATGATAAGATTTCCCATACCGTCCCTCAATAAAGCGCTGAGCGTCATCCATAGCCTCTTGGCTGAGACGCAAAGAGTCTGTACGCATATAGGTAATCAGACCCACAGCGCCCTCCCCTGTAATCTCCACACCTTCATAAAGCTGTTGGGCAATCCGCATGGTGTTCCGAGGTGTCATCCCCAGTTTCCGAGAGGCTTCCTGTTGCAAAGTCGATGTAATAAAAGGCGGAGAGGGAGACCGCTTTTGGTCTCTCTTCTTCACATGCTCAATTAAGAAGGGCGACACTCGAATTGTATCTACAATGGTGCGTACTTCCTGTTCATTGGTGAGTTCTCTTTTCTTCCCACCATCCCCATGAAACCGCGCCTTAAAACTCCCCGGTTTGCCAATCCGATCAAGCATGACATCCAGATGCCAATACTCCTCCGGCTTGAAGGCTTGGATCTCATCCTCACGCTCTACCACAATCCGCGTCGCAACACTCTGCACACGCCCGGCTGAGAGTCCCCGCTTGATCTTGCTCCATAAGAGGGGTGAGAGCTTATAGCCCACAATCCGATCCAAAATCCGCCGCGCTTGTTGGGAATCAACCAAATCTTGGTCAATCGCCCGGGGATTCGCGATGCTGTCCTGCACCACTTTCTTCGTGATCTCATTAAAGGTAACACGGTGACTGTTTTTGTCATCTAAGCCCAGAAGCTCTTTCAGATGCCAACTAATCGCCTCACCCTCTCGGTCAGGGTCAGTTGCGAGATAAACAGCGTCACTGCTTTTGGCTTCCTTTTTCAGATCCTTGATAATATCCGCCCGATCCGTAGAGGGCACATACTCCGGCTCAAATCCATGCTCTAAGTCAACCCCCATTGTCTTCTTCGGGAGGTCACGCAAATGTCCCATGGAGGCCTTCACCTTAAAGTTCGGCCCCAAATACTTCTCAATCGTCTTCGCCTTAGCAGGCGACTCCACAATCACCAGATTTTTTCCTTTAGCCATGTATTCTAAAACTCCTTGTCCCGTTGTAGGGGCGGCATTCTGCCGCCCGTGCCATTATTTCACCTAGGCACATCGGTGTGGATTGGTACTCCAGGCGGCAGAATGCCGCCCCTACGATTAACCATCAACTGCCAAACTATACCGTTTTCCCGGATGCGCCCGGATCAAGCCCGCAATCTCTAGAGTGGTCAAGCAAACATTCACCTTTTGTACCGGCAGATTACAGGCAGATATAATCTCATCCACATGTTTCGGCTCATAGTCCAAAATCGCGGCTATCGCCTGTTCCGCTTCACTGCGGTTTTTCAGCGCCTCTTTCAGGTCAATAATATAGTCTTCTTTTTTCGCCTTGTCAATCACTTTTTTTGTCGAAGATTTACTTTGTCGATCCAGAGGCCGAGGCGGCGGAGTCTCTCGCCCGGCTGGTTTCAGACTAGCCATAAGCATCTCCGGACTCACCACATGGGCATAGCGGGAAGCATAATCCCGGAGCACATGCCACCCGGTAGAAGCCGCCTGATATCCGTCTGCAATCAGCTCATTGGAGTGCTTGCTTGTGGGAGAATCAATATTCGCCGGCACCACAAACACATCCCGTCCCTGACTGATGGCATGATCCACTGAGTGCATTGTCCCGCTTTTCTCTGTGGGTATCTCCACCGCAACCAGTGCCAGGGATAGTCCCGTCATAATCCGATTCCGCCTCGGGAAGTTTCGTCCACGCGGCTCTGTCCCCGGCGGATACTCACTCACAAGGGCACCATTTTGCAGTACCTCTTCAAAGACTGCCACGTTCTCCGCCGGATATACCCGCTCAAGTCCACAGCCCAGCACTCCAACCACAGATCCGCCCTCACGGAGAGCTCCCTCAGCCGCCGCTGTGTCGATCCCCGCCGCAAGCCCCGATACAACTAAGCCGCCGTGCCGGGTCACTTCACCCGCAATCTGTTTTGCCGCCACATAACCATAGGGTGAGCACTTTCTAGTCCCCGCAATGACAACCGCCGCCTCGTCATCGACTACAGGCAAGCGTCCGCGGACATAGAGCACAAAGGGCGCGTCATCAATGTCCCTAAGTCTCTGGGGATACTCCGCATCTTGCTGGGTCAGGATCCGACCACCCAAGGCTTGCATTTCATCTTGGATTTTGTACACCCGATCAAGAGACTGATTCGTAAGCGCCTCCAAATCAAAACTCCGAAAGGCCACGTCCGGAATCTTCGCAAAATCCCCTCGCTCCGCAAAAAAGACCTCCATCGGCCCGCCGAAATAGTCCAGCAAGCGATGGGTCAACACGGGATTGATCCCCAGCTCATTGAGCCAAATCCAATATTTGAGTTCCGCCATAGTCGTCCCTCCTTGATTTTATCTCTATGGTTTCGGTTGCACCCTGCAGGGGCGGCCATTGGCCGTCCGCACGCATACATCCACTCAACTCCCGACCTGCGGACGCGCAATGCGCGCCCCTACAAAGCTCGTCTATACACTTCCCAAAGCAAAATCGCCCCGGCAACACCGGCATTTAGTGATTCTGTATCCTCCATGGGAATCTGCACCGTATCGTGGCAAGCGGCAAGCAGTTCCGGACTAAGACCCTTACCCTCACTGCCAATAGCAAAGGCCGCACGGGATGGCATGCCTTCATTTGCCATGCGCCCACCCTCTAAAAGTGCCGCGCCTAAAAGTGTGATATCATGTTGGTTTACATAATTTTGAATCTCTTCCAAATCCATCACACAAACCGCCTGCCGGAACAAGGCTCCCATGGCGCCTCGCACTGTCCGGGGATGGTACAAATCTGCCGTGGCGCCCGTAAGTATCACCTGATCCGCTCCAAAGGCATGTGCCGTACGAATCAGCCCCCCCACATTACCGGGGTCTTGTATGCCGTCTAAAATCAGCACACGCTTCGGCTCAGGCGGAGGCACAATCTCTAGCCGCTTACAAGCAAACACAATCGCCTGTGGAGACGCCTGGGGCGATATAGAAGACAACACATCTTCCGGCACCAGAATCCCCCGGGCAGTATCAGGAACCGTTATATCACGCATTGAGGTCGCCACAAGGGTAATCTCAGCGCCAGACTGCAAAGCTTCCTCATAGAGCTTCACCCCGTCGCAGAGAAACTCCCCCCACTTGTCTCGATACCCTCGATCCGCACCCAGCTTTTTCAAATGCTGTACCTGTGGATTTTTCCGGCTTGTAATCGCTTCCATCTCTCGCCTCATTAAATCGCCCACGGGGCTGATGCCAAAAGCACCACCCCCGTTTCTACTTTCTATTCGATCGGTTTCATCGTCGGGAAGAGGATGACATCTCGAATGGATGCGCTGTCCGTCAGGAGCATTACCATCCGATCAATCCCTATCCCGCAACCGCCTGTTGGCGGAAGACCGTATTCCAGTGCTGTGACAAAGTCTTCGTCCATCATGGTGGCTTCTTCGTCCCCGGCTTCCCGCATGTCCGCTTGCCGTTGGAAGCGCTCTTTCTGGTCAATGGGATCATTGAGCTCAGAAAAGGCATTCGCCATCTCACGTCCGGTGATAAAGAGCTCAAACCGCTCTGTAAGTCGCGGATCACTGGGACAACGTTTCGCCAAAGGAGACACCTCTACCGGATGATCCAGAATAAAGGTGGGTTGAATCAGCTTCGACTCCACCCGCTGGTCAAAGCATTCAAAGAGAATATTACCCCAAGTCAGTTCATCGGGGAGCTCTACGCCGATGCTCTTCGCTGCGGCGATTGCTTCCTCGTCTGTCGTCATCGCCATGAAGTCAAGCCCTGTGTACTGTTTCACAGCCTCTGCCATTGTAAGCCGCGCAAAGGGAGCAGTTAGACTCACAGGCACACCTTGGTAAGAGATCTCCGTCGTACCGCAGATCTCTTCTGCCGCCTCCGCAAAAATTCCCTCTGTACGTTCCATAATATCGTTATAGTCGGCATATGCCTCATAAAACTCAACAGTGGTAAACTCCGGATTATGCCGAGGACTCATCCCCTCATTGCGGAAGAGCCGTCCGATTTCGTACACACGCTCAATCCCGCCCACAACCAAACGCTTCAAAGGCAATTCTGTCGCGATACGCAGATACATCTCTATATCTAAGGTATTGTGATGGGTCGTAAAAGGCCGCGCATTGGCACCGCCGAAGATGGTGCCCAAAATCGGGGTCTCCACTTCCAGATACCCTCTCTCATCCAGATACCGGCGGACAGTTTTGATCACCTTTGTCCGGCTCTCAAATGTCCGGCGAACCTCTGGGTTCATGATGAGATCCACATACCGCTGGCGATAACGTAACTCTTGGTTTGTAAGCCCATGGAACTTCTCCGGCAGAGGCAAGAGGGATTTACTCAGGAGTTTTACATCCTGCACCTTGACAGAAGTCTCTCCCCGCTTGGTGCGGAACACAGTCCCGGAGATACCGATAATATCCCCAATATCCCAGTGGCGGAACTCGTCAAAGAGTTCTTCGCCTAGATCGTCTACCTTTATATAAAGCTGGATCCGGCCTTGATCGTCTTGGATATCAACAAAGAAAGCCTTCCCCATGACACGCTTGCTCATCATACGCCCTGCAAGGGAAACTTCTTTGCCTTCCATGGCCTCAAAGTTGTCTTTGATCTCCGCACTATAAGCCGTGCGCACATATTTCGTCACATGGAAAGGGTCACGCCCCGCTTCCTGTAATTTCGAGAGCTTGTCCCGTCTCACTTGTAGCATCTCAGATAGGCTTAAGGTCTCTTCTTCCGGTACCCGGATTTCTTCAGACATCTATATCACACCTTCATAATCAGATTAATTTTTGATCGACAAAATCTCCAGCTCAAAATCGCCCATAGGCGCGTGTACGGTAACCGTCTCGCCCTTTTTGCGGTCAACTAGTGCCGACCCAATGGGTGAGTCGTCAGATACACGAAACTGCATGGGATCCGCCTCTTGGCTACCCACGATCTCATAGGTATCTTCGTCCCCAGATTCGATATCACGCACCTTGACCTTCGATCCGAGTGACACAAGCCCCGCACGGCTCTTCTGTTCGATGATCTCTGCGTTATCGATGAGGTTCTTAATCTCCGCAATCTTCGAATAGAGCTTACCCTGCTCATTTTTCGCCTCGTCATATTCACTGTTCTCAGAAAGATCGCCAAAACTACGCGCCTCTTTAATCTGCTCGGCCACTTCCTTCTCCCGCACCGTGTGCAGATAGTGGAGCTCCTCCACCAGAGCGTCATAGCGCGCCTTACTCATCTTGAATTTGTTTTCCGTAATCATCCTTGACCTTCCTTTCAAACGCACATCATAAAGTGCGTGATTCTGCTTTTATGAAAATATCACCGCACAACAAAAACCTGCGATGATCGCTTGTATTATAACACGTTACAGGTTCTTGTCAATAGATAGCCTGTGAACTTTCTGGAAATCCCAGGTTTCGTATTAGGTTATGCAGAGCTTGGATAGATATATCACACTTCATCGAATGCGCATTAGACGTAATTAATTCTTCTCAACTTCCACGATAAACGGCTTGAGCATCGTAATGTTGCTTGGGCAACCAATATCTTCGTCTTCTAAAATCCTTATTTCATCTTTGATGTCAGCTAAGAATATCCCGCTTAATTTTGCAGACCTCTTAAACTCATCGAGTGTATTGTAACTCAAACCGCTTTCCCACGGACGTTTGCAATCCTCGCTAAGGAAAAAAACAGTGTCAAAGAAAACATTTTTCCGCCTATCATAATCGCTTGCAATTCCAAGACGATATATCTTATCATGGTACGATATTTTCAAGTTCAGTACGGGTGCGTCAATATCAAGGAGATCCTGTATGAGTGTAAAAATCACCGACACAGGAACAATTGCTACTTTTTTCGCTTTTTGCTTTCTCTTCCCAAACAAATCTTCCACCTACCATTTAAATAAATTAGTCACCTCAAGTCCCAAAAACAACCGACTCTACCGCAACAGCCCCAAGGCCCATTCCAATTGTAAATCTTCCCCATCTTCATTCTCAATCACATAGTCCGGTGTAATCCCACCAACTTCATACAAATCCACCCGCCCCGGCGTCAAATACCGACTGGTGGACAGTTGGATCGCCGCACCGTCTCTGAGCGGAATCATCACCTGACTCCGGCTCTTCCCGGAGGTCTGCGCACCCACGATCTGCGCCCACTCATTCTCCTGCAAAATCGCCGCGAAGAACTCAGCCGCACTGAAAGAATGCTCATTGATCAGTACCACCATAGGCATCGCCAAATAATCAGACCCAGATGTCCGGATTTGCTCATTCCCATTCTGATCTTCAAAGACAAAGAGCTCCCCCTCCGGCAAAAGGTAATCCAACACCATGAGTAGCTCATTTACCCGCCCCCCGGGATTGGTACGCACATCAAAAATCAAGCTTTCCGCACCCGTCTCACGGAGTTCCTCAATCGCCGCTAATGTCTTTTCTCCGCTTGTGATATCAAAGTTCGCAATGCGGATATAACCCACATTGCCCTCCATCATCTCAAAGGTCACAGGGTTCACAAAAAACGTCCGCACTTCCACATAAACCGTGCGTATCACATCATCCGCACCGCGCACTTCCAAGACAATTGATCCGCCAAAGTGATCCGTCACAAGCTGGCGCACGTCCTCATTTTCAAGCTCTATCGTATCATAACCCGCCAAGCGGACAATTACATCCTCCGCCAAAAGCCCCGCCTCTTCCGCCGGACTGCCAGGGGTCACACTATCAATCCGCACCTCGTTCGTATCTTCCACGCGATTGAACACGATCCCAATCCCCTGGTGCTGATTCTGCACACGGACAAGGTGATAGGCATACTCCTCCGCTGTCAGATACCGTGACCAACGGTCGCCAAGACCAATCACCGTCGCCGCAAGCGCCATTTCCGTTAAATACACCTCGTCTACTTCACCAATATAACGGGCGGAAATGACCTCTCTCATCTCACGAAAACGCTGTATATCTGCGTGATGCTCGCTATGTACGCCGAAATGAAACGAAAGTGCAAAATAAGAAAGCAAAAAGGTTGCCGATACTGCAAGTAGCATCAACCCAATTACCGTTTTCATCGAAAAACGTCTGTCCATTGATATGCCCCTTAAAAAGAAAATTCCCCTCAGCGAAGACTGGGCTCCGCTGAGGGATGATTGTATGTAAAATCTTACTGGAAGTAAATCATCGGATCAACATGCACACCGTTTCGGATGATCTCAAAGTGGATATGGGGTCCCGTTGAGTTCCCCGTTGAGCCAACTAGTCCAATGACTTGCCCCTGTACCACATTCTGTCCAGTCGTTACCAGATTTCGGCTATTGTGAGCATAAACGGTGTAGTAACCGTTTCCGTGTCTGATCTGGATAAAGTTCCCAAATCCGCCGTTCCAACCGGAGAAGACAACATATCCGCTGGCCGCCGCAAGTACGTTGGTACCGGCTCTCGCGCCGATATCAATACCCCGGTGGTTTGTCGAACCAATCCCGCCCGGACTCCGCCGCGGGCCAAAACCGGAGGTAACATGTCTGCTGGAATCAGAAGGCCATACAAAGCTACCGGAACCCGGACGTGCAGGTGCACCGCCCATACCGCCGCCGCCTGGATTACCGCCTGCCGCCGCTTGACGTTCTAGTTCTCTAATCGCCTCTGTACGAGCCGCATCTAAGGCGCCGAGTTGTTGTGCATGTGCCAAAATCTGCGCCTCAAGAGCTTCACGCTCCGCTTGACGCTCACGGTAGAGTCGCTCATTGTATTGGATCCGTTCCTCAATGATGCGGATCAGCTCCAGCATATTCGCCTCTTCCACCTGTAAGGCATCTCGTTCTCTTTCTAGTTGCGCAATCAGGATTTCAAGCTCTGCCTGATCCGCCAAGAGTTCATCCCGATAAGTCTGTACCGCCACACGATACCGCTCAAGCGCTTCAGAAATCCGCTGATCAGCCGCCATGATTTCAGACGCATCGTGAATCCGTGTAATCAACTCACTAAAGCTACGGGCAGTCAGTAGAATTTGTATGTAACTAATACGACCCCGCTCTTCCATAGCACGAATGCGGCGCATGTATAGCTCCAGCTGTTCCGCTTCCCGGGCGATCGCCTCTTCCAATCGAAGTTCTTTATCGGCAATCATGCGCTCATAGATCGCAATTTGCTCTTCTGTAATATCAATCCGTGCGCGCAAGGCCTCTAACTGTTCTTGGAGTAATCCAAGCTCTTGCAGATAGGTATCTTCCTGCTCACGCAGTTCGCTGAGCCGAGCCGCGAATTCACCCAGCTGTGCATCAATACCAGCGGTTCTGCCCTCTAGGTCTGAAATTTGGTTGCGAGCCTCATTGATCTCCCGATCAATCTGCGCCAAAGATCTCCCGCTTGCCCGCAGGCTTGCAAAAATACCAGTAAATAACGTGAGCACCATCAAGATCGCAAGTACGATGGCTAAAATTTGAACGGACTTTCTCTTTTGTTTTTGCATTGTTACTTTAAAACCTCCACATTAGGCACAAGTGACACACATTACACTTTTAGATAGTTCCGAATCGCAATTGCACTACCGATTGTTCCAACAACAAAACCGGTCCCCACAAAGAGCATAATCATCAAATCTGCAACAGAATAGAAACTGAGCACTGTAATCAAATTCCCGCCGGATAGGCTCATAATCTGGTCAGCCAAAATGCCATAAATCCCCCATTGGAGACCAAACGCAAACACCGCACCGGTGAGTCCCAAGATAAATCCTTGGAAAATGAAAGGCCAGCGGATAAACCAATTCGTAGCCCCTACCATTCTCATTATAGCGATTTCTTCGCGTCTGTCAAATGTGGCAAGTTTAATTGTGTTCGCAATAATAAAGACAGAGATGATGAGAAGCACACCAACAATGGCAATAAATACCGTTGAAATCACATTTCGGAACGTCACAAACCAAGCGGCAATCTCGATATCAGCCACAACATCGTCAATCCCGGTCACTTGCCGCAAACGCGCCGCTGTGCTTTGCATTTCAGCAATATCTTCTAATACAATAATATAACGATGGCGGAGCACTTCAGCCCCAAGCCCCTCGCCCTCAAAATCACGGTCTGCATGGTCTTCCTGCCAGCGTTCCCATGCGACTTCTCTGCTAACAAAGGTAGCGCTGTATACATTGGGAACCGCCAAAATGCTCGATTCAATGGCGATTGCTTCCGCATCTCCAAGGTCTTCATGCACGAAAGCCAAAACCTCATTGCGGCTCTCCGCCTCTTCAATCAAATCGTTGACATTCATCGCAACAAGGAGAAAGCTACCCATGATCACAAGACAAGCCACAATAATCGCCACAGAGGCGAAACTCATGAAGCCATGTGTGAAGACACTGGATATACCTTCTTTGATGTAATATCCTAAATTATTCCGCTTGCGCGGCCTTCTCTTGCTCATGGGTGACATATCCTTTCATTCCATCTGAAATGACCCGTCCATTGTCTAAGGAGATTACACGCTTGACGAACTGGTTCACCAGTTCCTTCTCATGGGTAACCACCAAAACAGTCGTTCCAAGCTCATTGATCTTCTCAAGGAGCATCATAATTTCCAAACTACGCACCGGATCCAGGTTCCCCGTCGGCTCGTCCGCGATAATAGTGGATGGATTGTTCACCAAAGCCCGGGCAATCGCCACACGCTGTTGTTCACCGCCGGAAAGTTCCGCAGGTTTCCGATCCGTATCCACATTGAGCCCCACTAGCTCTAACACATAGGGAACACGCTTTCGAATCTCTTTCTCCCGCGCACCGACAACACGCATGGCGAAAGCAACGTTTTCATAGACCGACTTTTTTTCAATGAGACGGAAATCTTGGAAGATAATCCCCAAAGTTCTCCGCATCATAGACTTCTTTTTATTCCGAAGTTTGTTGAGCTTATAGCCATTGACCTGGACAGTCCCCTCTGAGGGCATGACCTCAGCCGTGAGTAGCTTCATTATAGTAGATTTCCCCGAACCGGAGGGTCCCACCATAAAGGCAAACTCTCCATCATTCAAAGTAATATCTACACCACGAAGCGCCCGAGTCCCATTGTCATAGACTTTTTGAACGTCTTTCATTACAATCATGGGTCGTCTAACTCCCCTTTAGTTTTTTGCCGCTTGCACGTTTAGATACTTTTTAACCATAAGCGCCACTTTAAATACAATGGCATGGTCAAACTCTCGCAAGTCCAGTCCTGTGAGCTTTTTGATCTTCTCCAAACGATACACCAAAGTGTTCCGGTGGACAAAGAGTTTCCGGCTTGTCTCAGACACGTTCAGATTATTCTCAAAGAAACGGTTAATGGTATAAAGTGTCTCTTGATCCAAGGAATCAATGGGACTCTTTTTAAAGATCTCAGACAAAAACATCTCACAAAGGGTAATCGGCAACTGATAAATCAAACGTCCGATTCCCAAATGCTCATAGTGGATGATGGTCTTCTCCGTATCAAAGACCTTACCCACTTCAATCGCCACTTGCGCCTCTTTATAGCGATCTGCAAGCTCTCTCAAATGCCGCGCCAAGGTACCTACACCCACAACGGTTTTGATAGAAAGGGCAGTGGAAATCGCCTCTTCCGCCTTACTTGCAAAGTCAAGGAGCGCCGCACTTTCAATATGTGGCTCCACCTCTTTGATGAGCACAATGTCCGTCTCGCTCACAGATACGATAAAATCCCGTTCCTTTTCCGGGAACAGGTTCTGGAGCACTTCAATAGTCGCAATGTCATGCTTATCCGTCTGGCGAATCAAAAACACCGCCCGAGAAACATCCGCTGAGAAGTGAAGTTCTTTCGCGCGGGCATAGATATCACCCGGCAAAATATTGTCGGAGATGATATTTTTAATAAACGCCACCTTATCGTGCTTCTCTTCATAGTAGAGCTTCGCCTCGTTAAATGCAACAGCCGCCATCAGACACACTGTCCGTGCGATGACGTCAGTCCCTTCTACGAAGACCGCATACTCTACATCCGTATTCCATCCGGAAAGGATTTTGTAGGTATGGCTCCCCGAGGTGATGACTTGATCTTTCCCCTCATGGAATGAAAGCTCTTCAAGCTTTGTTCCAATCAGAGAAAGCTCTCCGCTTGCAACCACGGTGGCATTGGAGTCTACAACACCGAGTACCCGATCCGTAGCTTCTTTCATTTGGACAATCACGCTCTGAAAAATTCTGCTGGACACGAATTTTACCCCCCATCATTGACGTAGAACTTCCCATCCGTCACAAGGTATCGTTATTTTCAACAGTTACATAATAACCTAACTCAGTGCATTTTGCAATAATAATTCGATATTTTTTTGTGAATTTTTTTCTTCCCTTGCATCTTCCGCTGAAAACATTGTAGATTTTCTGTCAATTTTTGCCGTTTCTCCCAGTACCTGCCCCCATTCTTCGACATAGGAAGGGTCTTCAATTTTATGCACTTTCACTACATATGTCCATGTACGATAGACAATCCGCTTTCCACATCAAATATATGCAGTTTCTCCATATCAAAAACAAGGGGTACCTGATCCCCCGCTTGCGCCTTCGTTTCATTACCCACTACCGCACTGAACTCAAGGTCTCCAAACTCAAAATACAGGTTCACCTCAGCCCCCAAAAGCTCTCGCCTCTGAAGAGGCAATGTGATTTCCCACTGGGAATCTGTTTCTTTGGAACCCGCCTCATGCAAATCTGTCGGACGAATCCCAAAAGTCACAGGCTTTCCAACAAAATCTTTGACCGCTTGCACCTTTGCCATGGACTCGTCCAAGGGGAAACAAAATTCTCCAAAAACCGCGCAAAGTGTCCCATCCACCTCACGCAAGGTGCCGTCAAACAGATTCATCTGGGGTGTCCCGATAAAGGTCGCCACAAACACATTCCGTGGACGTTCATATATTTCTCTAGGAGGAGCTGCTTGTTGGATTAAGCCCTCATGCATCACTACAATCATGTCCCCCATGGTCATCGCTTCAATCTGATCGTGGGTCACATAGATAAAAGTCGCCCCAAGCCTACGATGGAGCTCTCGAAGTTCCCCCCGCATTGTAGCGCGGAGTCTTGCGTCCAGATTGGATAGCGGCTCATCAAATAAAAAGGCCTTGGGATGTCGGACGAGTGCCCGTCCCAGAGCAACCCTCTGCCGCTCCCCGCCGGAGAGCGCCTGAGGAAATCTGCTCAGTAGATGGGAAACCTCCAAACGCTTTGCCGCCGCTTCGACCCGTTGCCGAATCTCTCGTTTGGGAAGTTTCTTCAGCGTAAGGGAAAAGGCCATATTCTCGAACACTGTCATATGGGGATAGAGGGCATAGTTTTGAAACACCATAGCAATATCCCGTTCCGCCGGTTTCACATCGTTGATAACTCTCCCGTCAATAGCGATCTCACCCGCCGTAATCGCTTCCAGTCCCGCGATCATTCGAAGGGTTGTACTCTTCCCGCAACCAGACGGCCCAACAAACACCACAAAGGCACGATCCGCGATTGTCAGATTAAAATCCGAAACCGCCAAAACCCCGCCATCATATATTTTCACAACCCCGGTTAAGTCTACCTGCGCCATAAAGGGAAGCCTCCTTCGTGTGATTCGCCTTTTATTATACCATAGGCGCTTACGCCGTAATGGTATAGTAAATTTCACTCTGTATAATGAGTATTCTTTGCTCATTATACCACAAATCTCCGCATAAGGGTGTCCCTCTTGGAATAGAGTTGTACAAAAGGGGGAGCGATCATGTTTATTGTCACAACAAAGCTCAACAAAAAGAAAGCCTTACTTATCGTACTCGCGCTAAGCATCGCCCTTGGCGCCATCATCCTGCTTGCAGGCAGACGTGACCAAGAGCGTGCAAGCCTCAATGTAGAATCCGAAGCCGATATCCTAGTCCACCTAGAAGCCCTCGGCTGGGAGGTCGCACCAGAGGCACTCGAAATCCAAGCTGTCCTCATCCCGCGGGAATTCTCAGATATTTTTGAGGCCTACAACAAACTACAACAAGAAGCTGGCTTCGATCTCCGCAACTACAGAGGCAGAGAGGCCATCCGCTATACTTACAGAGTGCTGAACCATCCCGACCACACAGAAGGTGTCATCGTGGACGTCCTGGTAGCCGAAGGCCGCATCATCGGCGGGGATATCCAGTCCATCCATCAAGATGGGTTCATGCACAGCCTAATCAAAAGGCAGGGAGCGTAAGCTCCCTGCCTTTTGTGGTTATCGGTTAAATCTTTCATCATCATTTACTGGTATCTCGCCCTCTTCTAACTCATATTCTTCAATGCATTTTTGAGCAAGAAACTCCAGTTGCGCATTCAAAGATCGACGATTTTTCTTAGAAATATATGTTATTTTCGCAAGCATTTCAGGTTCAAACCGAATTCCTGTCTGCACTCTATCCGTTGCCACGATAACACCTCTTTACTATTGTGTTATCAGTATGGTATGATAAAAAAACTTGACTGTATACAAACATAGTGTTATCATTCAATCATTGAAAGGGTGATTACCATGCAAGATTTTGAAGGATCATTCAGCACTTTCATCGACGGCACCGAATACGATAAAGCAGAAGATGCCATATTCTCCCTCGTCCGCACAGCTTTCAAAGCAGGTTGGCTGGCGGCAGGAGGCGAACTCCCAAAGTCCCAAGATGTAGCAGACAAAACCCCCTCCACACAATAAAAACGTGGAGGGGGGTTGTTTTATATAGGCTCCTTTTTCAAAGGAGCTGTCCGCGAAGCGGACTGAGGATTGCCTTTCTGAGCACATCCATGCGAATTTAAATCCTCCGTCAGGCTTGGCCAGCCACCTCCTTTGAAAAAGGAGGATTTGGTTCAAAAGCGAACCCCTAGAACCAAAAGCTCTAGGAGTTCGCTCTCATGCAACCTCAGTTCTGCCCCTTCTGCCGTCTCTGCAAACTAAGCCGATCCGCGATCATTGCAATAAACTCACTATTCGTAGGCTTCCCTTTGATATTGGAAACCGTATACCCAAAGAACTTCTGGAGCACTTCAAGATCACCCCGATCCCAAGCAACTTCAATCGCATGGCGGATCGCCCGCTCTACGCGGGACGGTGTGGTGCTAAACTTCCCTGCAACCGCCGGATAAAGCACCTTTGTCACAGCGTTGATGATCTCCATATCCCGCACCGTCAGCATAATCGCCTCTCGCAGATATTTATATCCTTTAATATGCGCCGGCACACCGATCTCATGGATCACTTCTGTAACCACATGCTCCAAACTCGGCTCCTCAGGCCGCGGCGCCTGCACCGCTGGAGACAGCGACTCACGGCTGGCCTTTCCGGAAACCTGACGCACCTTCTCCATCAAGGTTCCAACGCTAAATGGCTTGAGCATAAAGTAACTCGCCCCAAGGCCGGATGCTTCCGAGATCACACTGTCTTTATAAAAACTAGACACCATGATCGGCAAAGCCGATGCCTTCATCTCACCCAATCGGCGGAGTACATCCATCCCGTCCAGATTCGCAAGCACGATGTCAAGCACAATGACATCCGGCTTCTTCTCCTGTGCAATGCGCAATACCTCAAGACCATCCGCTGTACTGCCGACAAGTTCCAAGTCAATTTCACTCTGGAACTGGCTTGCCACCATGTTTCTGTAATCCTCGCTGGGATCTGCCACTAAAACCTTGATTTTCGTCTGCATATTACCTATCCCTCCAAAAGCTTCACTAAATTTGAGTTGATCTGGTGAATGCGCGATTTCATGACATTAATCTATCATAGGCTATACGCTTTTGCAAGGATCTTTTTGCTATTTTACCTAATTTATTCCCGGTATTTCCCGTTTCATTTGTATTTTGTCACATTATGTCGAATTTTGTCGAAACTCAAGAGAGGAACATGGCATCTCCAAAGGAAAAGAAGCGATACCGCTCCCGCACGGCCTCGTTATAAGCTTTCAACACAGCTTCCCTACCTGCAATGGCCGAGACAAGCATGATAAGCGTACTCTCCGGCAGGTGGAAGTTTGTAATGAGACCATCCATACATTTAAACTGATACCCCGGATAAATAAAGGCATTCGTCCACCCGGCGTAGGGTGCGATTGTCCCATCTTCCTCAGCCCGAGACTCTAGCGTCCGGCAAGAGGTTGTCCCCACACAGATTACCCGGTTACCGGAAGTCCGCGTCTCGTTAATCGCCTGAGCCGCCTCTTCCGTGATAATGCAGTACTCCGGATGCATCTCATGGTCTTCAATATGCTCCGCCTTAACCGGGCGGAATGTCCCAAGCCCCACATGGAGCGTAACCCAAATCAGCTTAATCCCCTTGTCTTCGATCTTCTGCAAAATCTCCTGGGTGAAATGAAGCCCCGCCGTGGGCGCCGCCGCTGATCCGGGCGCTCTGGCGTATACCGTCTGATACCGCTCGGCATCCGCAAGCTCCTCTGTAATATAAGGCGGCAAAGGCACTCGGCCGAGACGCTCCAGCACCTCTAGAAAAATCCCCTCATAGTGGAACTGGATAATCCGATTCCCATCCTCTACAGCTTCTACCACTGTGGCAGTGAGTTCACCGTCACCAAAGCTAAGCTTCGTCCCCGGAAGCACCTTCCGACCAGGCCGTGAGAGGGAAAGCCACTTACCTTCGCCCAAATCTTGCAACAAAACAAGCTCAACTGCCCCCCCAGTCTCCCGCTTCCCAAACAGCCGCGCCGGGATCACCCGAGAGTCGTTCATGACCAAACAGTCACCGGAATTCAATAGCTCCGGCAGTTCCGCAAACATATGATGTCCGATCTCCCCTGTCTTTTTGTCTAGGCAGAGTAGCCGAGAGCCATCCCGCTGTTCAAGGGGCGTTTGTGCAATGAGTTCTTCAGGTAGTTCAAAGTAAAAATCGCTGGTTTTCATGATGTCACCGTTTTTCTTCTTAGGTTTGTTTTGGGGTATTATACAGGTTTGCGGAGAATCGTGCAACTAAAAACCCCCGCATTTCTGTGAAAAATGCAGGGGGCAATCATTTACCTTGTAATATACCATAAACTCCCTCAAAGTCCTTTGCTCGTACAATATTTTCACCCGCACAATCACGGTTATAGCTCGCATCAAAACAAATCACTTTTGCAATCGGCGCAATTGCGTTGATATTCACCGCCTCGTCATCAATCATCACATCAATCTGCTTGTCCAAACAAGCAACGCGTTTGCTATCTGGTACATCATTATCACAAAACACAATCTCATCGTATTTGATTCCATTGCGCCAGAGCCAATTTTGCAAGATAAACCGCATGAGTTTTCCAAGAAAATCTCCGCGGCAAGTCAATACCCGCTTTGTTATGATAAATACAGCGTGACCTTCTGCGTGAAGCTTACAGACATACTCTTTTGCGCCTTTTCTTGTAGGCTCAAAGATTGCATAGATAAACAGGTACCTCTTCCAGTAGGACATGTATTCATTTTCCGGGCATTGAAAAATATCGCGGATATCATAGGGGCTTTCATCCACTACATCACGGTTGAATTTTCGTTTAAAAAAAGGCGGCGCATATCTGTGGTTGAATCTTTGTATATCAGTCAGTACACCGTCCACATCAATACCTATGTTCATAAGCTCCTCTATTTTTTGTGTTCATTTTCATATTCTAAAATCTCCTTATATGCACGAACAACACTAGACTTTATTTGTTCTGTCGCAACCTTCAAATTCTCTCTCGGGCTGATAGAAATTGTTTCGCCCGCACAGATAATCGGCTTTCTTGAAAATAGCCTAGAGGTATTTTTCATTGCTAAAGTTCCTATTTTCACACCAGCCTCTTGTGCAACTTGGACTATACCTGGATTAAAATCCCCCATGTTATCCTCGCCGCGCCTACTTCCTTCCGCAAAAATAAATACCTTATTTCCATGAAGCAGATATTGAATCAATTTTGCCTTTGCTTGATTCCAGCTTTTTAGATTTCCAGCCTCAACTACTACAACGCCTGTTGGCTTATAGATCAGATTCCATCTGATCGGCCACGTTGTCACCTTATCTTTAACTAAGTAATGCAAAGGAGATTGAGCCAAAACAGACGATATATAAAATTGATCGTATGAACCTATGTGATTCGCTGTGTATATCATTGCAGGATTGTCATGGATTCTTTCTTTATGCAGAATCTTTGTTCCTTTTAGCCTTGCAAAAAACCGTGTTATTCTGGCAACTTTTTGATAATAATTTTGCTCCCTTGCAACTTGGACTTTATCAAAAGGAAGATTAGAATAATAGTCTCGTAGCTTCATATAATAAACTTCTAACTCCTTATCAGATGCTACTGCCTTTTTGCTTGACGCCATAAATGGCGGCTTGCTTTGCCGTTTATCTATTTCAGTCATATATCTCTCCCAATATTTGGTAATACCAAATAAATTCATTTTATTTGGTATTACCAAATATGTAAAGACACTCGGCATATATAATTTGGCAGGGGTGGTATTATGAAAAAGCGTACCCTGCCGCTTGGAAATCGAAATATGATTGGGGCTCGTGTCACAGAAGCGCGTAAAAATCGTGGCATGAAACAGATTGAGCTCCTATCAAAATTGCAAACTAGCGGAATCGACATTAGCACACCTGCTCTTTCCTTGTTAGAAGGACAAAAGCGTCCGGTATCCGATTTGGAGCTCAACGCTTTAGCAAACATATTAAATGTGTCAGTTGATTGGCTCATGGGACGAGAGTGAATACGGGGCTTGCGTTATTGCAATCTCCGTATTTTTTGTTGTCGCACACTCCGTTTTCACCTGAAAAGACATAAGAATAAATCTCCTTGCTATCCCTACAAAAAATATGATACTATACTCTCTACAAAACGCTACACATTTGAAGGGAAGCACACATGATGAAAAAACAACTCAAACGACTCATGGCAACCATCCTTGTCGGAATCCTGCTTCTGCCCAATCTGGCAATACCAGCCCAAGCAAGCCCGGTCCATACAGGTGGGCCGAGAAATACCACCTGGACGGAAATCTCACTAGACGAAACCTATGTTGTAAAAGGGCTTACCGCCCAAGAAATCTTAGGCCGCCCCTCTGGCACTCTGCAAGACTTCGCCAATGCCATGGCTCAGCGGGGAGAGGCTGGTTCTGACGTAATCATCTTCCCTGTCAACTTCCATGTAACAGGCACCCCCGAAATTGTTGGCGCCATTTTCTCACGAAACAGAATCGTGAGCGCAGGCCCCCAGCCTTATCTCAACTTCGGAGTCGGCTTCACCGTGAACAATGAGATGAGCCTGTTTGACGGTCGGCTAAACAACGGCATGATCTATGGCCCTCGCTGGGACTCTCCCTCTAAGCCTCATATCTATACTGCCTTCAATATCTTCCCCCACTTCACGCAAAACGGTGCGCGGCTCCCCATTGTACCCATGCCCGGCCTCACACAAAACTTTATTAACCAAAATGCACGCCGCGCCTTTATGGGCCAAAGAGCTGATGGTTCCCTCGTTATCGGCAACATCCCAAGCGCAACACTACATCAGACCCAAGAGGTTGCGGAACATTTCGGACTGGTAAACGCTGTAAATCTGGATGGCGGCGCTTCAGCAGGTATATGGCGCAACGGATATATCACAAGACCTGGGCGGCAACTCCCCGCTGTCATGTATGTAACAAATACACGTAACGTAGCGCCCCCCGTTCCGGGTAGTACGCCCTTCACCGATGTACGCCCCTCCGATTGGTTTTATGACGCCGTGCGATATGTCTTCGAGCAAGACATCATGCGCGGCACATCTGCAACTGCCTTCAGCCCCAGCGGCACATTGACCCGCGCAATGGTGGCAACAACAATCCATCGCATGGCAGGTGAACCGCATACTCCCTTCCGTCCGCTGTTCAGCGACGTCGTAAGCGGGCAATGGTACAGCGCCTCTGTCACTTGGGCAAATGACACAGAGATTGTACAAGGCGTAGGCGGCGGACGTTTCGCGCCACGCAATGAACTCACAAGAGAACATCTGGCGGCCATGATGCACCGCTTCGCACGGTACATGGGCTATGATCTCAGTGTCCCGGCACATGTGACTGCTCCAGCAGGTACAAGCGCCTGGGCAATGGAATATGTACGCTGGGCAACGCACAACAACTTTATCCCCGCCTCCGCTCCCAGCGCGTCTGCAAGCCGGGCAGAAACCGCTAATTTCATCTATCGCTTCGATTTGAGATATGGGCGATAAGCCCTGTTGCGTATGAGAAGAAAGCGACCAAGACCTCCCATCTTGGTCGCTTTTCTTGTTTGACACCCCTCCCCAATTATGATACTATTTCTAGGTACGCGCATACTATAAATCAGGAGGGTCACCACCCATGAAACAATACAAAGTAGGCATCATCGGCGCAACCGGTATGGTCGGACAGCGATTTGTCGCGCTACTCGCAGATCACCCTTGGTTTTCACTCACCACAGTAGCCGCAAGCCCTAGAAGCGCCGGTAAAACCTATGCGGAGGCTGTAGAAGACCGCTGGGCAATGGAAAACGCCATCCCAGAAGCCATCGCAAACCTCAGGGTATTAAACGCGGAAGCGGATATTGCGCAAATCGCGGCAGAGGTAGATTTTGTCTTCTCCGCAGTGGATATGAAAAAAGAAGAAATCGCGGCTTTGGAAGAGGCTTACGCCAAAGCTGAGTGTCCCGTCGTATCCAACAACTCCGCCCACCGCTGGACACCGGATGTCCCCATGATCGTACCGGAACTCAACACGGAGCATATGGAAGTCATCGAAGCCCAAAGAAAACGCCTGGGCACCAAACGCGGTTTTATCACCGTGAAATCCAACTGTTCCCTCCAGAGCTATATGCCCGCCCTCTATCCCCTTCACGAGAAATATGGCATTGACCGCGCTCTTGTCTGTACCTACCAAGCAATCTCCGGCGCAGGCAAAACCTTGGATTCCGCCCCTGAGATCGTAGACAACGCCATCCCCTACATTGGCGGCGAAGAGGAAAAAAGCGAGCGGGAACCTCTCAAACTCTGGGGCACCGTGAAAGACGGCATAATCGAAACCGCAACAGCCCCCTCCATCACCGCTCAATGCGTTCGTATCCCGGTGTCTGACGGTCATATGGCGGCAGTCTTTATGTCCTTTGCAGATGGCAAAAAACCACCTCTGGAAGAAATCAAATCTCTCTGGCAAGAGTTCAAAGGCAAAGCCCAAGAACTTGATCTTCCCTCTGCACCGAAACAGTTTTTACACTACTTCGAAGAAGAAAACCGCCCCCAGACACGCTTAGATCGCGGTATAGAACACGGCATGGCGATCTCCATCGGACGCCTGCGGGAAGATACCCAATATGACTATAAATTCATCTGTCTCTCTCACAACACCTTAAGAGGGGCGGCAGGCGGTGCTGTCCTAATGGCGGAACTACTCTGTAGCGAAGGCTACATGTAAGCTGATATATCGTGTCCTATCTAAAAAACGGGAGGAATCATCTATGAAAACCCCGCTCTTTACAGGCTCAGCTGTTGCACTTTGTACCCCATTTACCGAGGATGGAATTGACTTCCCCAAACTGGCAAGGTTGATTGACTTCCAAGTCGAAAACGGCACAGAAGCCATCATCATCTGCGGCACCACAGGTGAGAGTGCCACCCAATCCACAGAAGAACATCGGGAAACAGTTGACTTCTGTGTCCGCCACGTAGCAGGCCGCATAAAAGTCATCGCAGGTACAGGTTCGAATGACACTCACGCAAGCCTCTCCCTCAGTAAAGATGCGGAGAAATCAGGTGCAGACGGTCTTTTAATGGTAACGCCTTATTACAACAGACCAACGCAACACGGTCTTATCGCCCACTATACCCACATCGCAGACCATGTAAATCTCCCCATCCTGCTCTACAATGTCCCTATTCGCACCGGTGTGAGCTTCACAGCGGATACATATAAAATACTCAGTGAGCACCCGCAGATCATCGGCACAAAAGAAGCCTCCGGTGATTTTTCCCTCATCGCGAAAACCATGGATTTATGCGCTGATGATTTCCACATCTACTCCGGCAACGACGATCAAACTGTCCCCATGATAGCGCTGGGCGCAAAAGGCCTCATCTCTGTTGCCGCGAATATCATCCCCAACGAGATGGCAGACATGTGTCAAAAAGCGCTGGCAGGTGATTTCAAAGGCGCTACAGAGCTCCAGCTCAAATACACAAAACTCTTCGCGGCACTGTATCTGGAGACAAATCCAATCCCCATCAAAACCGCCTTGAATCTCATTGGGCTAGAGGCCGGGGATTTGCGCCTCCCTCTTTGCAACATGCTCCCTGAGAACTTAGAAAAACTAAAACAAGCAATGACAGCCGCAGGGCTATCGCTCAGATAAAGTACCCTTTGTAGGGGCGGCTATTAGCCGCCCCTACAATGTCCAAGGTCAATTTGAAAGGATGAGATCAATGCCAAACGTGATTATCTCCGGCGCCTCCGGTCGTATGGGACAAGCGGTAGCCGCTATTTGTCAAACAGATGACAGAATCGAAGTCGTAGCAGGATTTGACAAGAATCCCGGCAGAAATGAAAGTTTCCCCATCTACGCAGACCCCATGGAGTTTCCCGGCAAGGCAGATGTCATCATTGACTTCTCTCTCCCGGAAGCCCTCAAAGGACTATTACACTATGCAGAAAAGACCAAAACACCCCTCGTCCTCTGCACCACCGGCTTTGACACGGCAGACGAAGCGGCAATCCTAGAGGCTTCCAAAAAAGTTCCCATCTTCAAATCCGGCAACATGAGCCTAGGGATCAACCTCCTTGCTGACCTCATCAAAAAATCCATCCAAGTCCTAGGGACAAGCTATGACATCGAAATCGTCGATCGGCACCACAAAAACAAGCTAGACGCTCCCTCCGGCACCGCCTTCATGTTAGCAGACGCCGCCCGGGACGCACTCCCTTATGACCCCAAATACGTCTACGAACGAGAAAGCCTCCGCGAACCCCGAGGAGAGCGAGAGATCGGCATCTCTTCCATCCGTGCCGGCACCATCGTAGGCGAACATGAGGTGATTTTTGCAGGCCTAGACGAAGTGATCGAACTCAAACACACAGCTCTCTCCCGCAACGTATTCGCAAACGGCGCCGTAGCGGCGGCGAAGTTTTTATCTACGGTGAGCACACCGGGGCTGTATAATATGAATCATCTGATTTCGAAGTAGTAGGCAAGCAGACGGCGATAGCTGGCGTGCACAGTATTTATATCCGGTGGAGTGTCCTTTGTAGGGGCGATCGTCCTGATCGCCCGTGTGTCATTTGAGATAAAGGTGCGGGCGACCGAGACGGTCGCCCCTACAGGCGCATATCGCAATTGTATGGTTCCCCATTCCCCTCCTGTGGAGGGGTGCCGCCCGCAGGCGGTGGGGTGGTTGCACCACCGAAACCGCTCCGCAAGCCACCCCGGCCTTCGGCCACCCCTCCAATGGAGGGGAATTCCGTTTCCGCTACCACCACAGTATAAACATACTGCGAGTAATATCCATAAGCGTTAACAAAGAAAGTCCGCCCACCAATTGAAAAACCTCCCGTAATCATGTAAAATACCCCTAACAAATCAAATCGGAGGCACACCATCATGAAATTCACCTTCTGCCACAACAACCAAAACGTGCTAGACTTGGAGAAAAGCCTCAATTTCTATGAAGAAGCCCTTGGCCTCGTACCAACACGGGAAATCACCCCAGAGGACGGAAGCTTCAAACTCGTATTCCTGGGAGACGGAACCTCTCCCCATCGCTTAGAGCTCACCTGGCTCAGAGACCGGACAGAGCCCTATAATTTGGGTGACAATGAGTTCCACCTAGCCTTCCGCGTAGACGACTTTGACGCGGCGCATAAAAAGCACACAGAGATGGCTTGTATCTGTTATGAGAACACCGCCATGGGCATCTATTTCATCACAGACCCGGATGGATACTGGATTGAGATTGTACCGGATCGCTAAGGATAGTGTATTTGCGGATATTTAGAAACAGCAGGGAACCAAAAGTTTTGGCTCCCTGCTGTTTTGTTTATTCGTCTTGCGCATAACAATCCAACCTTTGAGAAAGAGTACCAGTGTGTAGCTCAAACAGATGATTATCATAATCATAAAAATAAAGCGAACGCCCTTCACCACTAAGCCGTGTCCGTCCCTGCACGATTTCTGCACCGACCTCTTTGATGCGTTCCACAAATTCCTCAAAGTCACGATCTTGAATTGTAAACGCAATGTGATTGTATGTACGCTCTGACAAGGGTTCCCCTTTGTTTAATGCAATCCACAGATCATTTATCAGAAAATACTTCGCTGTTACACTCGAATAAATCGCTTTCGCACCAAAAATCCGTTCTAAAAAAACACTTGTCCGCTCTAAGTCCTTGACTACAAGCGTGATATGACTGATACCAATAATCATCGGGTCCCCTACTCCTCATACATCGGAAACGTCACCACAAAGCAAGTCCCGCCGCCCTCATGTGACGTCACCTCTACCTGTCCCCCATGCAGAGCCACCGTATCCCGCACAATGGAGAGCCCAAGCCCGCTACTGCCCTCAAATCGAGACCTGGCCTTATCTACACGGTAAAAACGGTCAAAGATATGAGGCATATCCTCTTCCGGTATCCCAATCCCTGTATCTTCCACCATGAGCCGCACCTCTCCGTCCCCTTGACTGAGACGGATAGAGAGCGTCCCCCCTGTCACATTGTACTTAATCCCATTTTCCGCCAGATTGAAAACGATCTGGTAAATATCATCCTCCGTCGCCAAAATGCGGCAACCCGGTGCGAGATCAAAAATCATCTCCACCTGCCAGCCCTTTGCAAGGGGTCTCAGCATATGTCCCGCCGTCTTCACCACCATGCCCACATCAACCGGGACAAGCTCCTCCGTCTCCGGCGCTATATCCAGGCGAGTCAGACGTAATAGCCGCTCCGTCGTCCGCGCAAGACGTTCCGCTTCTTGTCCGATATCTTCCACAAACTCCCGGATGGTGGAGATATCCATATCCTCACTCTGTACAATGCTATCCGACAAAAGCTGAATCGACGCCAGGGGTGTCTTTAGCTCGTGAGAGGCATCTGACACAAAACGCCGGCGCATCTCTTCCGTCTCTTCCAAACGATCGGTGAGACCGTTAAACGCCTGCCCCAGCTCCGCCAGCTCGTCTCTGCCCCGCACATCGAGCTTATAGCTATAATCCCCCCGCCCCACAATCCGCATGGCGGAAAGCATTTCTGTCAGGCGCTTGGTCAGGGTTCGCGAGAATACCAAGGTTAAAAATAGCGCGGCAATAAAGATTCCGATGGAAATATTCTGCAAATTCCGTGCAATCTCTTCAATAAGCGCCCCCTGTGCCATGTCATTCTCATACAGGAACACAGCCCCAATCTGTGTCTCGCCGTTCATAACCGGGCAAGCCATCCAAAAGCGAAAGCTCCCGTCACTATAGGCCACATGAGACACCTCATATCCGCGAAACACCCGGGCAAGATAGGAAAACACTTCCATATCTTGCAACACTTCGTCTCCGCCTCGAGCTGTATCATAGAGAATCTCCCCATCCGCGTCTGTCACAAGAAGACGGGTAAGGTTTTGGATATCCAGCAAACCCATGGCCTGTTCCACCGTATCCTCATGGAGGGCTTCCCCGCCGCCAAGGGATAGACTAATCCCCAGAGCCTGGGAAGTAAGAGCCGACCGGCTCGCCGCAAATACCAGATTCCGTGAGATCATCATAGGATAAGTATTGAGCAGAAGAAGTAGTCCCACAATGAGCGCGATATAGGAGAGGGCAAACTTCAGCTGTACGCTCCCCACAAGCCAGCTGAGAAGGCTTCTCTGTTTATTCTGCTTTGAGGTAATATCCCACACCCCACTTCGTTAAAATCCGCGTCGGTTCGGCAGGATTCGCCTCTAATTTTTCTCTGAGTCTGCGCACATGCACATCCACCGTACGAATGTCTCCCTGATAGTCATAACCCCAGACGATATCCAGCAAATTCTCCCTGCTATAAACCCGCCCCGGATTCTTCATTAGGAGTTCAATCACATCAAACTCTTTCGCTGTCAGCTCCACACTCTCCCCATCCCGCTCGGCACTGCGGCGCAAAGGGTCAATCCGAAGCTGTCCGATAATAAGCATGGAAGACTCTCCCTCTCCAGACGCACCCGTATTAGAGCTCCGCCGGAGAAGCGCCCTGATCCGGGCTTTGAGCTCTAAAATATTAAAGGGTTTCGTCAGATAATCGTCGGCTCCATATTCAAAACCAAGAATCTTATCCGTATCCTCACTCTTCGCCGTGAGCATCACAATCGGCACCATAGAAAATTCCCGGATCTGCATACAGGCAGAAAGCCCATCCAGGCGCGGCATCATCAAATCCAAAATAATAAGGTCATAGGCCTCGCTCTTCGCCTTCTCCACAGCCTCTACCCCGTCTGAACCTACATCGACTTGATAGCCCTCATTCTCCAGATTAAACTTAATCCCTTTGACCAAAAGCTTTTCATCATCCACAACCAGAATACGCATGGTAAACCCTCCTACTCCACTGTGATTTGATCCCGAATATCCATAAACCGCGCTTCTCCAATACCGGAAACATCGGTAATTTCTTCAATAATCCGAAACGCCCCATGGGTTTCTCTATGGGCAACAATCCGCTCCGCAATCGCAGGGCCTATGCCGGGCAGAAGTTGCAGTGTAGCCGCGTCTGCTGTGTTGATGTTAATCAGACCCGAATCCGCAGAATCCGAAGCATCCGGCGTCTCAGATCCCTGTTCTGCTTCCGGCGCCGTTTCCGCTTCCGTCCGTGCTTCTACACGGCGGTTGATTTCACCAAGCTCTTCCGCAGACATAGCGCCCACCGCATATTGGGTCGTCACCGAAAAATCTCCCGCACCGCCGGTGCGGCCGACAAAGAGCCCTGCCGCAAATACAGCGGCCAAGCATACAAGCGCCACTAAGGCCTTTGCAATGGTTTTCTGTTTTATCATACATCTCTCTCCCTTGCAAAACTTGTCAAAATACCATTGATTTTGCGCCCCAAACTGCGTTATAATATATAATGTGTTTTTGCCCTTCGACACACTTCGACGATCACTTTATCTTACTATACCATATATCCATATATTGCGGGAGAGTAAAATGAAAAAACAACGAATCCTTACATCTATTCTGCTATCACTGCTCATCCTTGCCCTAATCGGCACACCTTTGGCTACCGCCAATGACGGCAGTCCTGCCTGGATGGCTCACGCCGTTGTTCTGGCAGACGCCGACACGGGAGAAATCCTCTACGCCAGAAATGAACACCAGCGCATCGACCCTGCCTCCACAACTAAAATCATGACCGCCCTCTTAGCCATCGAGGCCCTTGAGCGGGGTGACGTGAGCATCAGCGATCAAGTCACCACAAGCGAGACCGCGCTCTTTGACATGATCCCAGCCGGAGCCAGCTTAGAGCTACAGATCGGCGAGATTATGACTTTTGAGGCTTTACTCTACGCTGTCATGCTCCGTTCCGCAAATGACGCTTCCAACGTGGTCGCCGAACACATCTCAGGCTCTGTAGACAGCTTCCTCAATCTGATGAACACCCGCGCCAGAGAACTGGGCGCTTACAATACAAACTTCGCGAATACCCATGGACTGACCGCCTATGGCCACTACTCTACCGCCTATGATCTCTTCCTCATCACCCAATATGCCATCTCTCATCCTCGCTTTGCAGAGCTTTATGCCCTGCAAGAACGCCCCCACGCCGCCTCCAGCATGGCAGACGGCAGTGAGGGACGCTATGCGGGCATTTTTGTCTCCACAAATCGTCTCACAGACCCTGAGTCTGACTACTACTTCCCCGGTGCCCACGGCGTGAAAACCGGCTTCACAAGCGCCGCCGGTCTCTGTCTCATCTCAACCGCAATCAGAGGCGATGTCTACCTCTTAGGCGTGGTCATGGGGGTTCCCGCTGATGTAGAAGAGGTAAGCCACTTTACCGAAACCATCCACCTCTATGAATGGGCCTTTGACACCTTCGCCCACCGAGAAGTCTTATCCGCTGACTCCATCCTTGCAATCGTCCCCGTGGAATTCGGTGAAGAGGCAGACAGTGTAGACCTCATCCCAGCAGAGCCCATCATTGCCCTAGCAAGAGAGGGTACAAACCTCGATCACTTCGAGCGTGAGGTCACTCTTTTCCACCAAGCAACAGGCGACACCCTCTCAGCTCCCATTGCCCAAGGCGCTGTCCTAGGCGAAGTCACATTCACATATGGTGACCGCACCTTCGGCCCCATCTCCTTAATCGCCGCAGAGAGTATCACCCTTTCTCGCGTAGAGGTAATCCAGCATGAGGTGGAAGAAACTCTGCAAAGTGGCTGGGTACAATTTGCTATCATCGCTTTCGTCGCTCTCCTCTTGCTTTTTGTCGTTGGTGGTATCATCCGTGCTTCACGCAAGAGGAAGCGGAAGCGGGCACGCATGGGTCGGAGATAAGATGAAAAGACGAACAATCTGTCTATTACTGCTTTTGTTGTTTCTGATTCCAATCCACGCCGTATCTGCCACAGAGCAGACCGTCCCTCTCTCAGAAGCCGCAATTGTGATCGACTATGAGACGGGCGAGATTCTCTACAGCAGAAATATAGATACCCAATTAGTACCTGCCAGTCTGACAAAGATTATGACGGCATACATTATCTATGAAGAAATCGCGGCGGGAAATCTGACTAAGGACTCCCTTATCCCGATTAGCCCCAATGCCTTCTACATGAACACAGTCATCGACAATCGAGCGCCTTTTTCGGAAGGCGCTTCTTATACTGTGCATACCTTTCTCCAGTTACTCTTCCTCCCCTCCTCCAATTCCGGCACCCTTGCCATCGCAGAATACATATCCGGCACACAGGAAGCCTTTGCAGAGCGAATGAACGAAACTGCGGCACATCTGGGTATGAACGCCCAGTATGAGACCCCTCACGGCTTATGGGGCGACAATCAAAAAACCGCCCACTGCGTGGCGATTCTGATTCGGCATTTTATCAGGAGCCATCCCGATGTGCTCCAGTATTCGTCCCTGGAATCTTTCCTGTTCTACGATACGGCGTATTTCAACATCAACAGGCTCATCTTCGACTCCCAAGAAATCGACGGTTTCAAAACCGGAGCCACAGTAGCCGCCGGTTATTGCCTCGCCACAACTGCAGTCCGAGACGGACAGCGCATCATCATCGTAACCATGAATGCCCCAAGCCGAGACGCGGCCTTTGAGGATTCTCAGACGCTCCTTGCATATGGTTTTGCGGAATTGGAATCCCGCAATCACACGGCAATCAGTCTAGAGGTACCCGATGACATACCAGAGGAAGCGGTAGAAGAAGATGCGATTGTGTCTCCTCTCCATCTTGGAATTGTGATCGGCATTTTAGCAGTAGTAGTTGTCATACTTGGAATCGGCATTTTCATCGTGATATCCTCTGTTTTAAAGAAGCGCAAAAAATAGATTGTAGGGGCTGACCGACCCCGGTCGCCCGCGGTCTAGCTTACCACCGTTTTACGGGCGATCGAGGGCGATCGCCCCTGCAATGTATATGCACCGCATTGCGCTACATCCAAACAGAAAAAGGCCTTGCGGCACTGTACACCGCAAGGCCTTCCCACTTATTTCTGTGTGATCGGCACCTGGAGCTCAGTCAGCCAGTCTTCCTCACACTCCTTGTTCCAAATACCGTCAATATAGCTCTCCCTTGGATTATCTGCCGCCGCATAACCGTTCTCTTCGATCCATTTGAATGCATAGGCATATGCCTGTGAGAGTCCCGCATAAGACCCTTTGTGTAAAACCGAGACAACCCGCGTCGGAGCCATTTCCCGGAAACTGATGTCCTCAAAATCTGGGTATAGTTTGTCTATAGCCTCACAAAACTCGATATTTAGATCTCGCTCTTTGTACTCCCCGTCCAGATAGGCGATAAAGCAATATTCAGGGCTTGCGCATTTCAGCTCAGGATATTGCTTTGCGATCTGCGCGCCGATTGCGGGGACGAGCTGGAAATAGGCATCATAACTGGGCACCGTCATTTTCTTGGAGTAGACCACACATCCCGGCAGATCTTTGATTGTTGCGATATAATTCATAAATTGTTCCTCCCCTTGTAGGATAAATTCAAGTCTGGAGAGCTGACTTGTTCCCTCTGCGAGTTCAGATAGAAGCTCTGTCTTACGTTTTTGCAAAATGCTTGCGGCATCATGCCCGGATAAAATCAGCTTGATCTCATCAATGGATAAGCCCACCTGACGAAAGGCCTGTATCCGATGGAGTCTCACAAGCTGGTCTGTTGTATAGAAGCGATAGCTTGTAAATTTATCAGTTTCCTCCGGTTTCAACAGACCAACTTCATCATAGTAGCGCAGGGCTTTGATTGTGGTTTTGCTCATTTTTGAAAACGCACCAATACGAAACATTTGCCTCTCCTCCTTCCTTGTAATGCCATCCTACAATCTCCTCCAAGGGGAGAGTCAAGTGCCTTTTTCAAAAAGTTTAGGGTATGCCCCAAAAGGCATACCCTTTTCTTATTTCATATCCTCACTGCCGGAGCACATACCCGCAACCGGGACAAAACTGAAACTGATCTGAGGCTTCCATAGAACAACGCAAGCATCGCACAGTCCGCGCCCTTGGAGCCGGCTCTTTCTCCGACCTCTTGCGGCTAGCCAAGAGCACAATAAAGACAATGAGCCCTGCCGCTAAAGCGACAAACAGAATGATCCCCAAAATCACCAGTACCCATGGAATGGTAATCACATACGACTGCATAGACCTCTACTCCTTATGATCCAAATACTGAATCACAAGCTCTCTGAGAAGCTCATCCCGGTCAATCCGTGCAATCAGTGATCGGGCATTATTGTAATTCGTGATATAAGTGGGATCTTCAGACAAGATATAGCCCACAATTTGATTGATTGGGTTATAACCTTTCTGGATCAGGGAGTCATACACACTGGTCATAATCTCCCGAATCTCAACATCCCGGCCCACGACTGAAAACTTTTGCGTATATTCCACTTTATCACCCCTCCTCCAAAGTTTACCACATTTTCAACCATTTTATCAAACTTTATACAGACTGTAAAGAGTCGTTTTTAGCTCTTAGCGGATTTCCGCTCCCAATTTCTCACGGAGTGCAGTCAAAATCTCCTCCATTACCTCATCCACATCTTCATCTGTGAGGGTTTTGTCATCCGCTCTGAACCGAAGCGCAAAGGCCACACTCTTTTTCCCTTCCGCCACTTGTTCCCCTGTGTAAATATCAAACAACTGGCTCCCCACAAGGCGTTTCCCGCCCGCAGAGGTAATCGCACCCAGCAGATCCGCCACAGTGACAGCAGTCTCGCACACCACAGCCAAATCTCTCGTCACAGCCGGATACTTTGGCACTGCCGTAAAGAGCGGTTCTGCACCTTGCACAGCAAGGAGTGCTTCCACATCAAGCTCCGCCGCGAAAACTTCCATGTCAAAATCATAATTCTTCGCCGTAAGCGGATGCACCTGCCCCACACGACCGAGACATACATCCCCTACCCGAAGTTCCGCACAACGCCCCGGATGATAAGCAGTATCATCCCCATAAGCAGTCCACGTCACATTGGCAATGCGAAGCTCTTTCAACAAGGCTTCCACTACACCCTTGAGTACGAAGAAATCCGCCCCGTCGCCATAGGCACCCAGAGTCAAGTGCAAATTCTCATCACAGAGAGTCTCACTCTCCTCATTGGGCAAATACACCCGAGCCAGCTCGTACAATCGGGCAGACTCATTGCGGTAGTTATTGTTCCGCGCCAAAGTCTCCAACATGGCAGGCACCGCAAGTATCCGCATCTGGCTGGTATCTTCCCCAAGGGGATTCAAAATCGTGAGATTCTTCCGAAGCGGATCCTCTTTTGGTAAACGAATCTTGTCATAGGCCACTTGCCCTGTGAAGGTATAGGTCAAAATCTCACTATACCCAAGTCCTCTCATGAGAGAGCCAATCCGCCGCTCCTGCTTCTGCCGAGGATTGAATCCGCCCTGTACCGCTTCGCCTTTCATCATAGTCGCCGGGATCACATCATAGCCATAAAACCGCGCCACTTCCTCCGCCAAATCCGCCCACTCATGGACATCTAAGCGGAAGGCCGGCACTGTGACAAGGTCATCTGCATCTACGGCAAAACCAACTTTCTCCAAAATCCGAACCATCTCATCCCGCGGGATCTCCGTCCCTAAAAGCGCGTTAATCCGCGCCGCTTCAAGTTCTACTGTAACAGGAAAACGATCAGCGGCAATCACATCCACAATACCGTCGACCACTTCACCCGCACCCAGTAGTTCAATCAACTCACAAGCCCGTTGCACCGCCGGGAGGGTCGCCAGGGGATCAAGACCCTTCTCAAAACGACTAGACGCATCCGTCCGCATCCCAAGCCGCGCCGCTGTCTTGCGGACTGATGTACCGTTAAAGTTGGCAGACTCAATGACTACAGTAGTCGTCTCATCTCGAATCTCACTGGACGCGCCGCCCATAACACCCGCAATGCCGACAGCCTTTGTCCCGTCTGCAACTACCAGCGTATCTTCCAGTGTCCGTGTCACACCGTCCAAAGTCTCAATCGTCTCCCCCTCAAAGGCACGGCGGACGTTGATCTTTCCGCCCTCTAAACAAGCATGGTCAAATGCGTGGAGAGGCTGACCATATTCCAGCATCACATAGTTCGTGATATCCACAATGTTGTTGATCGGACGCACACCGGCTTTCCGTAACCGTTGCCGCATCCACACGGGAGATGGCGCGATCTGCACGTTCCGCACCACACGAGCCGTAAAGCGGCGGCAAAGATCCGCGTCCCAAATCTCCACGTCCAAGTGTTCCATCACATCTCCGCCGGAACCCTTTACCACAGGCTCCGGAACCGTCAGCGCCGTATCAAAACTGGCCGCAGACTCTCGCGCCAGCCCCACAACAGACAGACAATCCGGACGGTTACTGGTGATCTCAAACTCTACCACCTGATCGTCCAGTCCCAAAATCGGACGGATGTCATCCCCGACTACATGACCTTCCATCTCCTCGGGCAGGAAGGTCAAAATGCCCTCTTCCTCCGCATGTGGATAGTCATTTTGTTCCAGTAAAAGTTCATCCAAGGAACAAAGCATCCCATTAGACGCCACACCCCGAAGTTTGCCTTTTGTGATCTCTGTCCCATTGGGAAGCTTGGACCGATGCAAAGCCACCGGGCAGAAATCCCCCGCTTTCAGATTCTGCGCCCCTGTGACAATGACAGTCGGCTCCTCCTGTCCGATGTCCATCGTACAAACCCAAAGGGTATCCGCATCAGGATGGCGCACAATCTCCGCCACACGCCCCAGCACGATATTCTTCGCCGTGGTACTGAGGTCTTCCGTACCCTCAACCTTCGACCCGGTAATCGTCAAGCGATCCGCATATTCTTTGTCATTTGCTGTGATAGAGGTAAACTCTTTCAGCCAATTTCTAGATAGTTTCATTTTCCCCTACCCCCTAAAACTGCGCCAAAAACCGCAGGTCATTCTCAAAAATCAGCCGCAGATCGCTGATATTAAACCGCATCATCGTCATCCGCTCCAGCCCGATGCCGAAGGCAAAGCCGGAGTAGACATCCGGGTCAATCCCACAGTTGCGGAGCACCTTCGGATGTACCATCCCAGCACCCAGAAGCTCGATCCAACCCTCGCCCTTACACATGGGACAACCCTTGCCTCGGCACTTAAAGCACTGGCAATCCACCTCACAAGAGGGCTCCGTAAAGGGGAAATGATGGGGACGAAAACGCGTCGCTGTCCCCTCACCGTAGAGCTGTTGTACCAGCGCATTCAGCGTCCCTTTGAGGTCAGCCATGGTGACACCCTTGTCCACCACCAAGCCCTCAATCTGGTGGAACATCGGCGAATGCGTCGCGTCCACTTCGTCCTTCCGATACACCCGACCCGGCGAAACCACCCGGATCGGCGGTTTGGTCGATTCCATCACACGCACCTGCACAGGAGAGGTCTGTGTACGCAGTACATACTTGCTCTCCCGGTCAAAATAAAAGGTATCGCCCCAGTCCCTTGAGGGGTGTCCATCAGGCGTGTTCAATTTATCAAACACATTGGCAGAAAATTCCACCTCCGGCCCCTCTGCGATGGAGAAGCCCATGCCAATAAAAATATCCAAAGCCTCATCCAGGGTACGCATCATCGGATGTTGCCGCCCGATTGCTGGCACCTTGCCCGGAATCGTAATATCCAAAGTCTCCGCCAAGAGTTGCACGTTGAGGACCTCTGCATCCAAGGCGTCTCTCTTTGCGTAAAAAGCCTCTGTTACATTCTCACGCACCGCATTGACAATCTGCCCCATGGCAGGCCGTTCTTCCGGCGGGACTGCACCCATCTGCTTGAGCACTGTCGTAAGCTCGCCCTTCCTGCCAAGGTACTGAATCCGAACCTCTTCCAATGTCGCCGGATCCGCTGATTCCGCAATCGCAGAAAGTGCTTGGGCTTCCAGTGCCGCTAATTGTTCTTTCATACCACACATCTCCTTATCGAGAACTGATAGTATATTATACAAGCCTCTGCCGGAAATTACAATACTTGTCCCATTTGTTTGCGCAGGCTCCCCTTGCTGTGGTAAAATAAGAGAAGTCCTGAAGCGGTGACGCTTTGAGGCTATGTAAGGAAGATGGTTCTGATATCCGCCCACAGAAAGGAGCTCACCCATGCGAAAAAGTAAACTGAAGCGTCACCTACAACAAAACTACGGTCAAGCTCCTGACCTGCTCTATTTCCCCGGTGATCTAAACGACATCCGCACCTATTTCAATCACCGTTACATAGAAGACCTAGACGACTTTCTGGTCGATGACATCACCTGGAACGATCTAGATGGAGATACGCTATTCAAGCAAATCAACCAAGGCCTCAGCACCTCTGGTGAGCAATATCTCTACTACCTGCTCAGAAGCCCAAGCCTCACCAAGGAGGAATACGAAAAGCGAGAGACGCTCATCACAATCATGGAGCAAAACCCGGATTTACGCTTAGAGCTACAGGTCATCCTCGCCAAACTCGGTAGACGGAAGGCGGCAAATACAACGGAAGCCTTTTCCCCTTCCAGCCATGACTCCAGCAAGCTGAGCCTTTACCTGTTTCTCGTAGGCTCTCTCCTCGGAAGCGCCCTTCTCTCTTTCTTTTATCCCATGGCGCTACTTTTGCTTGTGTCTTTGCTCCTGTTTATTCCCATCTATAACCATGTTCTCACCAATCGCATCGAGCGGGAGCTTGAAACGCTGAACTACTCTGTTTCTATGATATACACCGCTAGTAAAATCAAGAAAAAGGCCTTCCCGGAACTGGAGGAACATCTTGCTCCTCTATATCAAACTGTGACGCGCCTAAAATCCCTTTCCCGCTATGGACACGTCCCCACAAAATACAGCGCCAGCGAAATTGTACTGGTCTTAAACGGCTTTTTCCTCTTCAACCTGATTCTGTTCGAGGTCGTGAAAAACAAGCTGGGGAAATATCACAAAGAGATTTTCGAAATCCACGAGCACCTAGGCCGTCTAGATTCAGCCATAGCGATTGCCTCTTACCGAAAGAGCCTAGAAGCTTATGCTATCCCGCAAATTGACTTTTCCATCACCGATACAAAACATATCCGGGGCATTGACTTGGTTCATCCCCTGATAGACGACGCCATCCCAAATGATCTTGATACCACAGAATCTATTTTGCTCACAGGCTCTAACGCTTCCGGGAAATCAACCTTTCTCAAGACTGTTGCCCTAAACGCAATCCTAGCCCAAAGCATCTGTACCGCACTCGCCAGCCGATATGAGGCCAATGCTTTCCGCATTTATTCCTCCATGGCAATTACAGACAACCTCTTCGCAGGGGAAAGCTATTTCGTTGCAGAGATCAAATCCCTCAGACGGATGGCCGATGCCGACACCGCAGAACAGCCCCTGCTGTGCGTAATAGATGAAGTCTTACGCGGTACCAACACCATAGAACGCATCGCGGCTTCCAGCGAACTGCTAAAATATATGGCAACAGAAAAACGGCTATGCCTGGCGGCAACCCATGACATGGAGCTATGCACCATGCTCGTACCTCCCTATCAGCTCTTCCACTTTGAAGAAACCGTCACAGAGGGCGGCGAAATTCTATTTGATTACAGCATAAAAGAAGGCCCCGCCCGTACACGTAATGCCATCAAGCTGATGAAAAGCCTCGGCTTTGACAGCGATATGATAGATCGGGCAAATGAAAAAGCAAATCTGTTTGTTGCCGACGGCAACTGGAAAGAGTAAAAGGCCATCAAATAGAAAATTTCATCAAAGGGGGCACAAAGATGCTTTTTGGAAATATATACCATTCTCTTTTTTTGATGCAATTACAAGATACCGATGATAATGAATTGAACATCCTAATTACACAATCAAAAAGAGTAAAACCTAGCCGAAAGGAGATTGCAGTTGAGAAAGATAAAAACATACGCAAAATCCTATCTAAATCAATGTCAATTGTTCCTGATTATACGCAAATGTATCGGATCTATTTTGAAAGCTATATTATCTATCAAGGCAGAAACGAAAGCTACGCTTATAATAAGGATGACGACCACATAAGTGTCGGGCAGGGACTGGTCTTATTTGAAAAGTCAAAACTACTAGATTATGTTCATCACATCGTGGAGGTTCCTGTAGCGATGCATATGTGGCAACAAAGTAAACTGCACCATTTTGGGATATACGCGCTCAATAATATAGTCGATGTAGTAACATTCCATAAGCCAGTTATTGAAAAGATAGATCAAATCGTATAAACATACTGTTTGGAATTTATAGTAATTTGTAAAGGTGATTGTATCATGAAGAGAAAAATAAAATGGCTTCCACTCATAATCGCTGGTCTATTTTTGTTGTCCGCTTGTTCAGCGAGTGAGACAAATCAACCCGTAGAATCTGTGCCTCCTGAAATAGAGGAGGAAACGGAGCATGGATCGGAAGAAACAGACGAAATAGGTGAAAGCGAGTTTTATACACGCGCAACAGAGCTTGTCGCGGAAGCAGTTGAACTTACATCAATCCTCAGTAGCGTAAGCGTTGCCCAATTGGTTTTTTGGGGGGAATTGGAAGAATCCGACCAAGTCGCCGACTCTGAACTACTTGTCCAACACGGTTTTGAATGGCTGGAAACACATAGCGGCATAACGCAAAACCGTGTGCAGGCGGACTTTAATCAACTTTTCGCAGAATATGAAGCGCTTCAAACTATTTTACTCTCAAGCGAAGAAGCGGTAGAGATACAAAGTGAACTCTCTGTCCTCTTTGCGCACTTTTTGATGGTTTATCAAGCAGTAACAGAACCCGGAGACTCATTTAACGATTTCATCCTCAACATGAGTACAGGAATAGGCGGCGTAATAGAAACCAATGAGCGGCTAGAGGCGCTACTATTAGATTAATCTCGGATACCCCTCAGAAAGGAGCATCCCATGTCACACACACATCTCGTCACAGCCCCCACTCTTCCCATCCGCCCGAGAGACATGCACAAGGGAGACGCAGGCAAACTCCTTCTAGTCGGCGGCTCTGTGGGCTATACGGGCGCTCTCACCCTATCCGCCAAAGCGGCGCTCCGCACAGGTGCAGGTCTCGTCTTTATGGGTGTCCCGGAGGAGATCTATCCAATCGTGGCAAGCGCCAACCTAGAAGCTATGCCCTTTCCCTTGCCAAAAGACAATGCGGTCCCCGGCCTTTCCCAGCGCTTAGATGGTTGTGACACCCTCCTCCTAGGTCCCGGTTTAGGCCAAAGCCCGGAACTGGATGAGTTAGTCTGCACTCTAATCCAAACTGCAAAAATCCCCATCATCCTAGACGCAGACGGTCTAAACGCCGCGGCTCGGCATATAGATATCCTAGACAAAGCACAAGCCCCCCTGATTCTCACCCCCCATGAAGGAGAGTTCGCCCGCCTAGGCGGTGACCTCTCCAAACAGGATCGCCTCACCGCCGCCCGCGCCTTTGCAGAGCGGCATGGGTGCATTCTCGTCCTCAAGGGGCCGGGTACCATCAGTGCATTCCCAGACGGTCGTGCTTTTGTCAATCAAACAGGAAATCCGGGCATGGCAAAAGGCGGCAGTGGAGACGTATTAGCTGGTATCCTCACAGCCCTCATCGGGCAAGGCTTCCCACTGGAAGAGGCAGTCCCCACTGGGGTCTGGATCCACGGCAAAGCAGGAGATCTGGCGGCACACGCATTCGGCGAATACAGTATGCTACCCACAGATACCATAGACATGCTACCGGAGGTCCTCAAATCCATAACGAGGTGATCTCTGTGCGCAAATTTCTAGCTTGTATCCTGATTTTCGCTCTACTCTTCACCCTCACTGCTTGTAGATCAAACCAAACAGCCGAGGAGCGTATCCTGGAAATCCGGGAACTATTCCGCACCAGCACCCAACACTTCTCCGCAGAACTCACAGCCAATTACGGCGATCGGGTACATACCTTCACCCTCCGCTTCGATTCAGAAGGGAGTACGCTAGAAGTCTTAGCCCCAGAGATCATCGCCGGTGTTGTCATCGCCATCTCCGAGTCCGGCACTATCCTCCACTTTGACGGCGCAGAGCTGGATACAGGCCCCATCACCACGGATGGCCTCTCCCCCCTAGCCGCCCTCCCCACTATTGTCTACGAGTGGAAAGAGGGACACATCACAAGTTCCCACTATGAGACTTTCCACGGCATCGAAACCGCCGTGATGACTACAGCGATTTCCGATCGTGTCCAGCATATGACTTGGTTCAACCGCGAAACAGGCCTTCCAATCAAAGCTGAACTGCTCCAAGACGGTACCTTAGTCCTTAGCGTTATCTTTGAGGGAAGCCCCCTGTTCGGTACACAATAGACAAAGGATGTGTTCCCATGCAAAACACAGACAGAACTTGGGCAGAAATCCATCTAGATCGCCTCGCCCATAACTACCATCTCCTACGCAAACACACTCCTAGCGACTGCCGCTTTCTAGCTCCAGTCAAGGCAAACGCCTATGGACACGGTGCCGTCACGGTATCACACACACTTGCAGACCTAGGCTGTGACTATCTAGCCGTTGCCTGTCTCCCAGAGGCATTAGAACTCCGTGAAGCAGGCATCACCCTCCCCATCCTAGTCTTCGGCTACACAAACCCCAAAGACGCGTCCATACTTGTGGAGAATCACCTAACCCAAGCCGTCTTCAGCCGAGAACAAGCCGAAGCCCTCTCCCTCGCCCTAAAAGGCACAGAATACACTCTGTCTGTCCACCTAGAGCTAGACACCGGCATGGGACGTCTAGGTTTCCCTTGTAGGGGCGCACTGTGCGCGCCCGCTGACGCCCTCATCGCAATGAAATTGCCTCATCTCCATATCCAAGGTATCTTCACCCACTTCGCCGTCGCTGACATGGATGAGGACGATTATACCCGCGCTCAGTTTGAGACTTTCATCAAAGCCATAGACTGGCTGGAACAGGAATCCGGTCAAATCATCCCCCTCCGGCACAGCGCAAACTCAGGCGGCGCCTTACGCCTCCCAGAGACCCACCAGAACATGATCCGTCCCGGCCTCGCCCTCTACGGTGTCTCTCCGAATCCGGAGCTCATAGAGACAAACCTAAGACCCGTCATGGAGCTCAAAACCCGCATCATCCAAGTTCGGGATTTTGTAGAGGGTGAATCCATCAGCTACGGCAGAACTTACAAGACCACAAGCACAGAGAAGATCGCCGTCCTTCCCATCGGCTACGCAGACGGATTGCCCCGTATCCTCTCCGGCAAGATGAATATGCTCTTGCAGGGCGAAACCCTTCCCCAAGTCGGGCGGATCTGCATGGACATGTGTATGCTGAATGTCTCCACCCTAAAAAAAGTTTCCATAGGAGACGTAGTCACCGTTTTCGGTCAAGATGGAAGCAATTCCCAATCCGTCCACACACTTGCTACACTGGCAGAAACAATTCCCTACGAACTCCTCACCAGAGTCGCCCCTCGTGTCCCTCGGATAACCTTCCCCTAACAACAGTTTTGACATATACTAAAACCAGAGGCGAAACGCTCGCCTCTGGTTTTTTGAAAATCTAGTACATCGTTTTTTGAATATCTGCCCAATAGCTGTGCTGAATTTTTTCGTCTGTCAAGGCGAAAATCAGCAGGAATACTTCCGTATTTCAATGATTTTCAACACAGACAGGCGGAAAAAGACAGTGCAGGGATTGGGTAGATATTTAAAAAACGATGTACTAGGTATAAATGAGTGCCCTCCGTGGAAGAATGCAAACAGTCCGGTACATAGTAGCACATGGACATGACCGGGCAATACTTCTCTCATCGGAGCGTGAAGCGTGTGAGTAATGGTGTTCGTC